>ERZ772902.1867-NODE-1867-length-14035-cov-4.999785_pt1 | contig 14035 bp, 6 predicted proteins | sample MGYA00511470_ERZ772902 | MGnify/ENA primary metagenome ERZ772902 (study PRJEB29015, sample SAMEA2737717) | human gut metagenome | biome: human gut; feature: human-associated habitat; material: faeces | place: China | collected 2012 ... | reverse complement strand
GCCATCTGGTCACCATCGAAATCGGCATTGAACGCGGTACATACGAGTGGATGAAGCTTGATTGCCTTACCCTCAACAAGTGTAGGCTCAAATGCCTGAATACCAAGTCTGTGAAGTGTAGGGGCACGGTTTAACATAACCGGATGCTCACGGATAACCTCCTCGAGCACATCCCATACCTCCGGCTGAAGCTTTTCAACCATTTTCTTTGCCTGCTTAATGTTATGTGCAGTTCCGTCAGAAACAAGCTCTTTCATAACGAAAGGCTTAAACAGCTCAATCGCCATCTCCTTCGGAAGACCGCACTGATAAATCTTAAGCTCCGGACCTACAACGATAACGGAACGTCCGGAATAGTCAACACGCTTACCTAACAGGTTCTGACGGAAACGTCCCTGCTTACCCTTGAGCATGTCGGACAGTGACTTGAGAGGTCTGTTTCCCGGACCTGTGACAGGACGTCCGCGACGACCGTTGTCGATCAGGGCATCTACTGCCTCCTGAAGCATTCTCTTCTCGTTGCGGACAATAATATCCGGAGCACCTAACTCGAGAAGTCTCTTCAGGCGGTTATTTCTATTGATGATACGACGATACAGATCATTCATATCGGATGTTGCAAAACGTCCTCCGTCCAGCTGTACCATTGGACGAAGATCCGGTGGGATAACCGGGATAACTGTCAGGATCATCCACTCAGGCTTATTTCCTGATCCACGGAATGCTTCGATTACTTCCAGTCTCTTGATGATACGCGCACGCTTCTGACCGGATGCATTCTTAAGCTCCTCCTTAAGTGTATTGGACTCTTCCTCGAGATCGATGCTCATCAGAAGCTCCATGATGGACTCTGCACCCATGCCTGCACGGAATGCATTGCCATAGTTCGCTCTGGCTTCCTGATACTCTGCCTCAGACAGGATCTGCTTCTGCTGCAGACCAATTCCGTCCTGAGCCTCGAGTACGATATATGACGCAAAGTAGAGTACCTTTTCAAGGTTCTTTGGGGATACATCGAGAATCAGACCCATACGGCTTGGGATTCCTTTAAAATACCAGATATGTGATACCGGCGCAGCAAGCTCGATGTGACCCATACGCTCACGACGAACGCTTGCCTTTGTAACCTCTACGCCACAACGGTCGCAGACAACGCCTTTATAACGAATCTTTTTATATTTACCACAATGACACTCCCAGTCCTTGCTTGGTCCAAAGATCTTCTCACAGAACAGACCGTCCTTCTCAGGCTTTAATGTTCTGTAGTTGATTGTCTCCGGCTTCTTAACCTCACCGCGGGACCACTCTCTGATCTTTTCCGGAGAGGCAAGACCGATCTTGATTGCATCATATGTGATATGCTTTTCTTCCTTTACAGTACTATCTACCATAGTAACCTCCATTCTTCCACATCCAGGTTGTGTAAATCCGAAGTTTCGTCTTATAACAGATCCGGTTCCTCGGAAGCTTCAAAATCGCCAAAAATGTCGTCATTCTCAAGCTCTTCAGCAGTACCCTCTTTGAAGCCTGCAGCCTCGAAGGACTCTCCGTTGCCAAATGCAAAGTTGGCATCGCCATCGATGAGCGGCTTGATATCCTCATCACGATCCTCTTCAACGCTCTCTGTCATCGGTACTTCGTTACCGTCCTCATCCAGAACCGTAACATCAAGTGCAAGTGCCTGAAGCTCTTTAAGAAGTACCTTAAAGGACTCTGGAATACCAGGATCAGAGATGTTCTCTCCCTTGATGATCGCCTCGTATGTCTTCACACGACCAACGACATCATCGGACTTCACAGTCAGGATCTCCTGAAGTGTATATGCAGCACCATAAGCCTCAAGTGCCCAAACCTCCATCTCTCCGAAACGCTGACCACCGAACTGTGCTTTACCACCGAGTGGCTGCTGTGTTACGAGAGAGTAAGGACCGGTAGAACGTGCATGGATCTTATCATCAACCAGATGGTGGAGCTTGAGGTAATGCATGAAGCCTACCGTTACTTCGCCATCGAAATACTCACCTGTTCTACCATCGCGGAGACGAACCTTACCATCACGGCGGATCGGAACGCCCTTCCACTGCTGACGATAATCCTTGTTCTCAACCAGATAGTTCATAACCTCCGGATCAAGGACATCTTTATATTTATCTACGAAAGGCACAACGTCTGCCGGATAGTCAACGCCATCCTCTGCAGCCTTTGCCTTTTCTGCCGCAAGTTCTTCCTGATCAAGCGGTGTATTGGCATAATCATTTGCCAGCTCGAGTGTATCCATGATGTCGTGCTCATTTGCACCATCAAAGACAGGAGTTGCTACGTTAAATCCAAGTACCTTTGCAGCCAGACTCAGATGAATCTCCAGGACCTGACCGATGTTCATACGGGAAGGCACACCCAGAGGGTTCAACACGATATCCAAAGGACGACCGTTTGGAAGGAATGGCATATCCTCCACAGGAAGTACTCTGGAAACCACGCCCTTGTTACCATGACGTCCGGCCATCTTATCTCCAACCTGGATCTTACGCTTCTGTGCAATATAGATACGAACGTTCTCATTCACTCCCGGCGGAAGCTCATCGCCGTTCTCCCTGGTAAATACCTTGGCATCTACAACGATACCAAACTCACCATGCGGAACCTTGAGTGATGTATCACGAACCTCTCTTGCCTTCTCGCCGAAGATCGCACGAAGAAGTCTCTCCTCTGCCGTCAGCTCTGTCTCACCCTTTGGTGTAACCTTGCCGACCAGAATATCGTTGGCACGAACCTCAGCACCGATACGGATGATACCTCTCTCATCCAGATCCTTGAGTGCGTCATCACCAACGCCCGGAACATCACGGGTAATCTCCTCGGCACCAAGCTTTGTATCTCTTGCCTCGGCATTGTACTCACTGATGTGTACGGATGTGTAAACATCCTCCTGAACCAGTCTCTCACTCAGAAGAACCGCATCCTCGTAGTTATAACCTTCCCATGTCATGAAACCAATGAGAGGGTTCTTACCAAGGGCGATCTCTCCACCGCAGGTAGAAGGACCGTCTGCGATAACCTGTCCTGCCTTGACCTCGTCACCCTTGTTGACTAAAGGTCTCTGGTTCATACTTGTTCCCTGGTTACTTCGCTGGAACTTTGCTAATTTATAATTATGAACGGTTCCTGTTGTCTCCTTAATGATGATCTCATTGGAAGCGGAACGTTCAACCACACCATCTGCCTCTGCGATCACACAGTTACCGGAGTCGATCGCTGCCTTCATCTCCATACCTGTACCGACCGCAGGAGCCTCTGTTACAAGAAGCGGCACCGCCTGACGCTGCATGTTGGAACCCATCAGGGCACGGTTTGCATCATCGTTCTCAAGGAATGGGATCATGGCTGTTGCAACAGAGAATACCATCTTAGGAGATACGTCCATCAGATCGATATCCTTCTTCGGAAACTCGGATGTCTCCTCGCGGCGGCGACCGGATACGCTGTTACGTACAAAGTAGCCGTTCTCATCGAGTGCCTCATTCGCCTGTGCAACGGTATATTTATCCTCCTCGTCAGCAGACAGATAAACAACCTCATCTGTAACACGAGGATTTGCAGGATCTGCCTTGTCCACCTTACGGTAAGGAGCCTCGACAAAACCATACTCGTTAATACGTGCATAAGATGCCAGAGAGTTGATCAGACCAATGTTAGGTCCCTCAGGAGTCTCTACAGGACACATACGTCCATAATGAGAATAGTGGACATCTCGCACCTCGAATCCGGCACGGTCTCTGGACAGACCACCCGGTCCCAATGCGGAAAGACGACGCTTGTGAGTCAGCTCACTGAGCGGGTTATTCTGATCCATAAACTGTGACAGCTGGGAACTTCCGAAGAACTCCTTCACTGCTGCCGTAACCGGCTTAATATTGATCAGAGACTGTGCTGTGATAGAAGAAAGATCCTGGGTGGACATTCTCTCACGAACAACACGTTCCATACGTGACAGACCGATACGGTACTGATTCTGAAGAAGCTCACCAACCGCACGGATACGACGGTTACCCAGGTGATCGATATCATCATCATTACCAATGCCATACTCAAGATGGATATTGTAGTTGATGGAAGCAAAGATATCTTCTTTTGTGATATGCTTTGGAATCAACTCGGAGATATTGTACTGGATCTCCTCAATAATATCCTCTTCGGACTCGTTCTCATCGAGGATCTGCTTGAGCAGTGGATAGTAAACGTCCTCTGTCACACCGATGCTCTTCGGATCAACATCCGGCAGATAGTAACGCAGGTCAACCATCAGGTTGGAAAGAACCTTTGTTACATGCTCCTCATATTCTACCATCACATAAGGAACTGCAGCGTTCTGGAGCTGTACGGCAATCTCCTCTGTGATCAGTGTTCCTGCTTCCAGTTTCTCACCGGTTACAGTATCAACCGCATCCTCTGCCAGCTTGCAGCCAACGATACGATTCTTAAAATGCAGTTTCTTGTTGAACTTGTATCTTCCGACCTTCGCCAGATCATATCTCTTCGGATCGAAGAACATACCGTTCAGAAGATTCTCTGCGCTGTCTACGGAAAGTGGCTCACCCGGACGAAGCTTCTTGTAAAGCTCAAGCAAACCATCCTGATAATTCTCTGTAGTATCCTTCTCAATACTTGCAAGGATCTTTGGCTCCTCACCAAACATCTCCTTAATCTCTGCGTTGGTGCCAAGACCAAGAGCACGCAGAAATACAGTGATCGGAACCTTTCTGTTTCTATCAACACGGACGAAGAAGACATCATTGGAATCCGTCTCATACTCCAGCCATGCACCACGATTTGGGATTACTGTAGAAGAGAATAACTCTTTACCGATCTTGTCATGTCCAATCGCATAGTAAATGCCCGGGGATCGTACCAACTGACTGACGATAACTCGCTCAGCACCGTTGATGATAAAGGTACCTGTCGCTGTCATCAGAGGCAATTCACCCATAAAGATTTCGTGTTCCTTGATTTCCTCAGTCTCTTTGTTGTGCAGACGAACCTTAACCTTTAAAGGTGCGGAATAAGTAGCATCCCTCTCCTTACACTGGTCAATATCGTACTTGCTCTCGTCTCTGCAAAGCTTGAAATCAACAAATTCCAGGCTGAGATGACCGCCAAAGTCAGAGATTGGGGAAATATCCCGAAATACTTCCTTCAGACCATCATCCAAAAACCACTGGTAAGAATTGGTCTGCACCTCAATGAGGTTTGGCATCTCCAGAACTTCTCCCTGATGGGCATAACTCATTCTCACACCGTTGCCTACTTTTACCGGACGTATTCTGTTTTTCTCCATCGCCGTTTCACTCCTTAATTTTGTAGAGTATTTTGTGGCTTTTCAATCCTTAAAAACTATGCTATAATATATTTTATACTAGTTTTAGTTTATAATCTGCCACAATAAGTGCATTTTCCATCTTACCATCTAATTTGATGGTTGTCAAGCATTTCTATTGATTGAATTATTCTTTTCATAAATTTTATCACTTATAATAGGAAAGGAGACATTATGGATATCAAAAAGATGATACAGGATATGACATTAGCGGAGAAGGCAAGCCTGTGTTCCGGTGCCGATTTCTGGCATACCGAGACAATTGACCGCATCGGCTTAAAGGCAATCATGGTTTCCGACGGACCTTACGGACTGCGCAAGCAGGAGGAGATCATCAATAATATGGGATGGGCCAGGAGCATTCTTGCCGTTGGATTTCCAACAGCAGCATCCCTGGCGAACTCCTTCGACCGCGATCTGGTTCATGAGGTCGGCAATGCGCTCGGCGATGAATGTCAGGCAGAGGACGTTGCTGTCCTGCTCGGACCGGGTATCAATATGAAACGCTCGCCGCTCGGTGGAAGAAATTTCGAATATTATTCCGAGGATCCGTATCTCGCCGGAGAGATCGGCGCCGCCTTTGTAAACGGCGTGCAGGAGAAAAACATCGGCACCAGCCTGAAGCATTTTGCCGCCAACAATCAGGAAACAAGGCGAATGAATGCCAGCTCCGAGGTCGATGAGCGGACACTGCGCGAAATTTATCTTACCGCCTTTGAACGTGTCGTCAAAAAGGCACAGCCGTGGACCATCATGTGCAGCTACAACCGCATTAACGGATGTTATTCTTGTGAAAATGATTGGCTTCTGAATAAGGTGCTGCGCGAGGAATGGGGCTTTCAGGGGCTTGTCATGACCGACTGGGGTGCGATGAATGACCGTGTGAAGTCATTAAACGCCGGTCTTGACCTGGAGATGCCGGACTGCCACGGCGAGACAGACAAGCTGATCGTCAAAGCAGTGCAGGAGGGCACCGTTTCCATGAAGACATTAGACAGAACCGTAGAACGGATTCTGACGGCTGTGAATCGTTATTATTCTAATAAGAAAGAAAACGCTTCCTACGATATGGAGGCGCATCACCAGCTAGCCCGCAAGGTTGCGGATAACAGTGCTGTTCTCCTGAAAAACGATGGCATTCTTCCATTGAAGGAGTCACAGAAGGTTGCCATTATCGGCGAATTTGCCGAGACGCCCCGAACACAGGGCGGCGGTTCCAGCCACATCAACTGCTTCCGCATCGAGAGTGCTCTGGATGCCCTGAGGGATAATCCAAACATTACATATAAAAAGGGATATGTCGCCGAAAAGGACGAGGTTGATGAGACACTTCTTTCCGAGGCAGTTGCCGCCGCAAAGGAAGCTGAGGTTGCTGTTATTTTCGCAGGACTGCCGGATTCCTTCGAGAGCGAGGGCTTCGACCGCACCCACCTGAATATGCCGGAAAGCCAGAATACGCTGATCCATGAGATCTGTAAGGTGCAGCCAAACACTGTTGTCGTGCTGCACAACGGTTCACCGATCCTGATGCCATGACTGTCCGAGGTAAAGGGCGTACTCGATCTGTATCTTGCCGGACAGGCTGCCGGTGCCGCCGCAGTCGATCTTCTCTATGGCAAAGCAAATCCATCCGGTAAACTTGCCGAGACCTATCCTCTGCGCATGGAGGATCATCCTGCATTCTTAAACTTCCCGGGTACACACAACGAAGTCCACTATCAGGAGGGTATTTTTATCGGATACCGCTATTACGACAAGCGCAAAATGGACGTATTATTCCCATTCGGTTACGGATTAAGCTATACCTCCTTCCGGTATTCCAATGCAAAGCTGATCGTAAACGGTCAGTCTGTCAGCAGCTCTTCCACAAGTGCGGCAAATGGGCAGAATACAGGCATGGACGTGATCCCGTCTATCCCTGCCAAGCCGGATGATACGATCCAGGTTTCTGTTGATATCACCAACACCGGTGATATTGCAGGCCGGGAGGTTGTCCAGCTCTACGTAAAGAACGCCGCCTGTGAAGAGATCCGTCCGGAACAGGAGCTGAAAAACTTTTCCAAGGTAGCTCTGGAGCCGGGCGAGACGAAAACGATCCTGCTTGATCTGGACGCACGCTCCTTCTCCTATTACAGCATGCAGATCCATGACTGGTATGCACCGTCCGGAGATTATGAGCTTTTGATCAGCGCTTCCTCCAGAGATGTGCGCCAGCGTCTGACGCTCCATCTGGAAAATGATAAAAAGCTTCCGTTCTACGTCGAAGAAATGTCATCCTGCGATGATGTTTACAACTACGCAAATGATCCTTCGCCATTAGATGCCATGCTGGCAAAGAGCGGCTTTACAGACACCTCGGGCGGCGAGAATGACAGCATGGGAGCCGGCACCGCCCAGATGATGCGTGCGATGTTTGCCGACACTCCGCTGCACTCCATTCTCTCGTTCAGTTCCGATAAACTAACATGGAAAGACATTCAGGACACGATCCGTGCGATCAACGAAAAACAGCCGTGATCATACGCTGATTCATTTTGATGTCACACAGAATCCGGGACAGGAGCGATTCCGTGCAATTAATATGCATTTCGGAATTTCTCCTGTTCTTTTTCTTTCAGAAGATATTTCTCCTTAGTCGCCAGTCCGCCACGAATATGACGCTCGGACTTATTGATATCAAGCACCTGACGCACCTGCGCCGCCAATGCATGATCGATCACCGGAAGCTTTTCCGTCAGATCCTTATGTACCGTGCTTTTGCTGACCCCGAATACAGACGCTGTCTGACGGACAGTCGCTTTATGCTCAATCATATACTGTGCCAGTAAAACAGCCCTCTCCTCCAGACATTCCGACAGAGATCCTAAATGATATTTTTCATATTTTTTCTTTTCCACTGAGTATTTCTCCTCATTGATTACCTTATTTCATCCTATGCGTAAAATCGCTGCTTATGAATCAAACGAAATTTTTCTTGAAAGTTATGAGAAAAAAGCATATAGTATAGAGGTGTTTTAGATATGTGTCCCTGACCCACATTGTTCGGATGCTGCAGGTCAGGGTATCTGTTTTGGGAGGTAAGAATATGTTAATCGCAAAAAAACCAGCGAAACAGGGTTTAAGTATTATTATCGTTGGCTGCGGCAAAGTAGGACTTACACTAATCGAACAGCTTGTGAAAGAAGGACACGATATCACAATCATTGACCAGAATGCCAAAAAGGTACAGGAGGTTGCAAACACTTACGATGTCATGGGGATCACCGGCAACGGCGCAAGCCACCGGGTACAGATGGACGCCGGCATCGCTTCCGCCAATCTGCTGATCGCCGTTACAGAGTCGGACGAACTGAACCTGTTGTGCTGTACGGTCGCTAATCAGGTGGCGAATTGCTCCACCATTGCGCGTGTCCGTACACCTGACTACAGCGGTGAGGCAGCATATCTGCGGGACAAGCTCGGGCTTGCCATGATCATCAATCCGGAGCTTGAGGCAGCAAAGGAAATCTCCCGTATTCTCTATCTGCCGACCGCACTCGAAGTCAATTCCTTTGCTCACGGACAGGCAGAGCTGATTAAGATTCAGATTCCAGAGAATAATATATTAGACGGTATAAGCGTTTCCATGCTCAGCAAGAAGATCAACACAAGCGTGCTGATTTGCGGCATTGAACGAAACAGTGCCATGTACATTCCATCCGGTGATTCCCTGCTGCTCGGCGGAGATAAGATCTCCTTCGTTGCACCAAAGGGTCACGGACGCTTTTTCCTTGAGGACATCGGTATCAAGACGAATCAGGTCAAGAGCACGATGATCATCGGCGGCAGCAAGGCAGCTTATTATCTGGCAAAACAGCTTCTCCCGATGGGCGTATCCGTTAAGATCGTGGAGCAGGATCTGAAGCGCTGCGAAACGCTCAGCGAACTTCTTCCAAAGGCCACCATCATCAACGGAGACGGTACAGATGAAGAGCTTCTCGAGGAGGAGGGCATTGATTCAATTGAATCCTTTGTCCCTCTGACCGGTATTGACGAGGAAAATATCCTGCTGACACTTCACGCCAAGCAGATTTCAAATGCAAAGGTCATTACCAAGATCAACCGTATGAACTTCAAGGATGTTATCAGCCGGCTTGATCTGGGAAGTGTGGTATATCCTCGATATATCACTTCCGAAGCGATCGTTGCGTACGTCCGCGCCAAGAAGGATTCCATGGGCAGCAACATTGAGACATTGTATCATATGTTTGATTCCCGTGCAGAGGCGATTGAATTCCGCGTCAACGAGCCATCTGCCGTGACCAATATCCCTCTCATGGATCTTTCCCTGAAGGATAATCTGCTGATCTGCTTTATCAGCCGTAACGGATCGATCCTGATCCCAAGCGGTTCTGATTCTATTAGGGTCGGAGATACCGTTATGGTCGTGACAACGCACACCGGTTTTAATGATCTACGGGATATTCTGAAGTAAAGGATGTAAGGTTATGAATTATTCAATATTAAGATATATTCTCGGTTATGTATTAAAGATCGAAGCGGCATTTATGCTGCTTCCATGTGTTACGTCCCTCATTTATCATGAAGAGGAGGGACGTTACTTTTTTGTAGTTGCCTGTATCTGCATGCTCATCGGTGTTCTGATGACACTGCACAAGCCTAAAAGCACCACCTTCTATCTTAAGGAAGGATGTCTTGCTACCTCCCTGAGCTGGATCCTGCTCAGTCTTTTCGGTGCAATTCCATTCTGGATCAGCGGCGAGATCCCACATTGGGAGGATGCACTTTTTGAAACGATCTCCGGCTTTACCACAACCGGCGCCACCGTGCTTGGCAATGTGGAGGCACTTTCCCACACAGCTCTGATCTGGCGAAGCTTCACGCACTGGATTGGCGGTATGGGTGTTCTCGTTTTCCTGCTTGCCATTCTTCCGTTAAGCGGTGGCTCCAGCATCAATCTGATGCGCGCAGAAAGCCCGGGACCGTCCGTTGGAAAGCTTGTTCCAAAAGTGCGTTATACTGCAATGATCCTTTACACGATCTATTTCGGCATGACAGTGATCGAGTTTATTTTCCTGCTGGCAGGACATATGCCACTGTTTGATGCACTGACAACTGCATTCGGTACGGCAGGTACCGGTGGCTTTGGCATCAAGAACGACAGCATAATGGGGTACTCCCCCTATATTCAATGGGTTGTCGCCATCTTTATGATCCTGTTCGGTATTAATTTTAACTTTTATTTCTATCTTTTGTACCGGCATTTCAAAAAGGCTGTTTCCATGGAAGAGATCCATTATTATCTCGCCATGATCCTGATCGCCATAACGATCATTTTCCTGAATATCCGTACGATGTATCCGACCGGATTTGAGGCAATGACACATTCCGTATTTCAGGTAGCTTCGCTGGCAACCTCAACCGGATTTTCAACAACCGACTTTGACCTGTGGCCACAGACAAGCCAGACGATCCTGATCATCGTCATGTTTGTTGGAGCCTGTGCCGGAAGTACCGGTGGCGGCATCAAGGTTTCGCGTATTGTCATTCTTTTCAAAACGGTTCTGAAGGAATTAAACAGCTACATTCATCCGAAGAGTGTGCGCAAGATCAATGTGGAGGGCAAGCCGGTCGATCATGAGGTGGTCCGCTCCATCAACGTATTTTTCATTACGTTTATTATTATCTTTACAATCTCTGTCTTTGCAATTTCCTTCGAGGATAAGGATCTGGTCACCAACTTTACAGCGGTTCTGACCACCATCAACAACATGGGACCCGGACTTGCAAAGGTCGGACCGACACAGAATTTCGGACAGTTCAATGTATTCTCCAAGCTTGTACTGATGTTTGACATGCTGGCCGGTCGACTGGAGCTGTTCCCACTGCTGATCCTCTTCCACCCGGCGATCTGGAAGGAATCGATCGAGAGTCACCGTAAGAAGAGAGCCAACAAATAATTTCGTATAGATAATGAAAGCTTAGTGATTTTCGAAAAAGTCAGCAGGTTGTTTCATAAAAATATAAATTTGAATATTTCCCAATAAAAAATCGCTTAGACCGTATGGTTTAAGCGATTTTTAAGTATCATTCATTTGAGCTGCAATTCCTCTACCGGACAACGATCCGACACTTCGCGGATGCACCGCTCTTCATAACAACCTTCACTACTGCTTTTCCTTTTCTGCGTCCTTTGACAACGCCCTTCTTGCTGACACGGATGTATTTCTTACCCTTGATAATCTTATACTTCTTCACGCGATCCTTCGACATCTTCCTGCAGATCACGATCTTAGCTTTTCTGCCTTTCTTAATCTTAAGGACTTTCTTCTTAAGTATCACATATTTGCCATTTGTGCCACCATTATTCAGGCTGCCATTGTCAAAGCCTGTACCGCTTTGTCCGCTGTTTCCTACACCGGATGTATTATTTCCGGCAGACGAGGTTCCCGATGGAACCTTTGTCGAAGACGGTTGATTCGTTGTCCCCGGCTTCATGGTGTTCTGCGGCTGATTCGGTGTATTGCTTGCTGTCGGAACCGGCGGATTGCTCACGGACGGCTGACCGGACGCTCCCGGTGCGGCTGTTACCGAAGGATCATTGCTTGTCCCCGGTGCTGACGTTACGGACGGATTTCCGCTTGTTCCCGGCGCAGCGGATGCCGATGGTTCACTGCTCGTTCCCGGTGCCGGTGTCCGCTGTGTATCCTCGTTGTTTTCTGCATCCTGATGCGCCCGGTAGGTATTCACTAACCAGATTCCGGTCGTTGTCAGATCGGACTCCTCAAAGCCGCCCGTTGTCTTGTTGCAGGAGGTCTTCAGATAAGAAGCGGACTCTCCCTTATTGCAGAAGCTCCAGCAGGCATAACTGATATTCATCGAATCCAGAAATTGGATCCATTCGTCTGCATTTGCCGTGTCATAGCCACCGTTTCCACTGGCATCACAGATGCCAAACTCGGTGACAAAGATCGGTGTTCCTGCCGCTACCGCGGTCCGCACCTTCTGACGCTTGTCCTCATAATGCGTTCCGGAGTAGAAATGGAATGTGTACATGATGTCCTCAAAGCCGTCATCCTTGAGCGGCTTCTTCGCCACATCCTCAACATCCTGCGACCAGTTATTGGTTCCGCAGACGATCAGTGCCTTGCTTCCGCAGTCACGGATAATGCCTGCGATATCTTTACAATAGGAATAAAGATCATTGCCGCCGGTATACCACTGCACACCGGTCGGCTCGTTGCAGATCTCAAAGATCACGTTATCGTAATCCTTGTACAGCGTCGCATACTTCTTGAAGAACTGCTCTGCCACAGTCTTTGTGGTATGTGGATTCTCCTCATGGATATGCCAGTCCACGATCACATACATGCCAAGCTCCTTCGCCGCCTGTACGCCCTCAACGATCTTGGAGTCGATCAGACTCTGACCGCCGTTGGTATAACCATTGTACTGAGTGACATAGCACGCCATACGCAACAGGTTCACGCCCCACTCATCACGGAGCGTCTGCATCGCTCCCTTATTGATATATTCCGGGAACCACTGCACACCATGGGTGCTGGCTCCACGCATCTGGAACGGCTTGCCGTACTGATCCACGATCACCGGCGCATTACCGTAGCCGTCCACCTTTGCGAGATGAAGTCTTCCGTGCTTTCCAACCGGCGTCTCCGCATACGGCGTATCCTTCAGCTGACCGGTTAAGGTATATTTCAGCTCACCGCCTGATGTTCCCTCACCCTTTGGCGGATTGCAGTTTACGGCACGCACATATGGCATTCCGAGAGTAACAGAGGATGGCTTGAAGCCGACCTTACCGCCGATCGTTACGGTTGCTCCCGCACCGATCTCCCCGGCATAATATACGATCAGTCCGCCAACCGTCTTATTGTAAACAACATTGATGGACTCAAAGCTCTGGAAGTTCTCCGGCTCCGCGCTGGTCGGGAGCACCATCTGAACCTTGGATACAGCAGATGAGGTATGATTCGTGATCGAGAAGGTGTACTCGGAATACCACTGGTCATGCGGATGCTGCGTTACCTCTGCCGAATACCGCGATGCATCCTCTCTGGCACCGGCATCGAGACCGTCCGCTGTCGTGCCGCCCTCACTTCCGCCGGCAGAACCGCTGTCCGAGCTGTTCACCGTCACGGTTGCAGAGGTGATCGTATAGGAAATACTTGATGTATTCACTGCATCATCTGCAAAACGAATACCGAGCTTTGCCAGCGTTGTTTCCTTCCATGACATGGAAGAAAGGTCATAGCTTACCGTAATCTCCTTGCCCGCGGACACGTCCACAGCTTTACTGTTGTTCCAGTTATAACTGCTGTCCTGTGCATAGAGCATCGCATGGATCGAACCGGTGTCACTGCTGATGCTGTTGATCTTCATCGTCACCTGCACGACCGGCTTTGCCGCCTGCACCTTACTCTTGTCGGCGATCACATCCGGAACCTGAAACAGGATATCCGCAATGTAATCATCGCCCCACTGATTCTTTGCAAGCGTAAGCGGGCTTGCCCCCTCTGATACGCTCAGGTCATACGACGTACCCGCCGCCTTCACCTGCTGCCCCTGTGGCAGAGCCACGCCGGACAGTATCATGGCAAGCACAAGAATCCATGATAATACCGTTCTCTTCATTTTTTTCAT
>ERZ772902.1856-NODE-1856-length-14101-cov-4.413071_pt1 | contig 14101 bp, 14 predicted proteins | sample MGYA00511470_ERZ772902 | MGnify/ENA primary metagenome ERZ772902 (study PRJEB29015, sample SAMEA2737717) | human gut metagenome | biome: human gut; feature: human-associated habitat; material: faeces | place: China | collected 2012 ... | reverse complement strand
TCATCGAAGCCGTCTACCCATTCAACGATCCCGTCGCCCTGATCTGCAACGATGAAGGCAAGCTGATCGGTTTGCCGCAGAATCGCCCCTTGAAACACCCTGAAACCGGAGAAGCCTACGATGTCATCTATGGTACGTTTTTCGTATGTTCCGCGCCAGCCGACAGCGAAAACTTCAAGTCGCTTTCAGATGAGCAGATTGAAAAATACAGCAAAGTCTTCGCGCTGCCAAAACTCGTTTGCACCGACTGCGGAGAAGAATTTCCCAAGGACGAGCTCTACCCATTCAACGGCGAGCTGCTCTGTCCGGACTGTCTGGAAACCAAAACTGTTCTTTGTTCCTGCTGCGGAGATCGTATCTGGCGGGACGATGATGCAGGCAGTGAGGATCAGCCGCTCTGTCAGAATTGCTTTGACCGCTACTACGAGCGCTGTTCTGACTGTAACGAACTCATTTCCCGAGACAATGCAATGTACCGCGGCGATACCCCCTACTGTCAGGAATGTTATCTCGCCCTGTGCGATAATGACGCTATCCACGATTACTATTTCAAACCCACACCCATTTTCTACGGCGACGGTAATCGCTTCTTCGGCGTTGAACTCGAGATCGACGGTGCCGGTGAAGATAATGACAACGCTGCCGAGATTCTGCACATCGCCAATGCTGAACAGCCGCTGGCCTACTGCAAGCACGACGGCAGCCTTGATGAGGGGTTCGAGATCGTCACCCACCCGATGACCCTCGATTTCCACCTGCACGGCATGCCGTGGGAGCGGATTGTGGAAGAAGCAAAAAAACTGGGGTATACCAGTCATCAGGCGGGCACCTGCGGGCTCCATGTTCACGTCAACCGCACCGCGTTTGGCAATACCGAGAGTTCACAGGATGCAGCCATCGCACGCGTTCTGTTCTTCGTTGAAAAGTTCTGGGACGAGCTGCTCAAGTTCTCCCGCCGCACGCAAGGGCAGCTGAACCAGTGGGCCGCAAGGTACGGATATAAAGATCAGCCAAAGGAAATCCTCGACCACGCCAAAAGCGGTCGCCACGCCGGTCGGTACACGGCGGTAAATCTGACGAACGCAGACACTGTAGAGTTTCGGATGTTCCGCGGTACGTTGAAGTACAACACCTTGATCGCAACTCTTGAACTGCTCGATTGCATCATCGACGCCGCGATCTACCTGACGGATGATGATCTGAAAGCCATGTCCTGGTCCAGCTTCATGCTTGGCTGCACGAAGCCTGAGCTGCTCCAGTATCTGAAAGAGCGCAGGCTCTACATCAATGAGCCGATTGAAAGCGAGGGTGAAGTTTGATGTGCTGTTTGTTCGGTTTCGTTGACTACACTGGCGCGCTGAGCGTCAACCAGAAAAATCGCTTGATTCGGAAGCTCTCTATCGCGGCAGAAGCGCGCGGCACCGATGCCACTGGTATCGCCTACAACACATCGCGTGGGCTTCAAATCTACAAGCGTCCGCTGGCGGCGCATCGGCTGCATCTGCGGATTCCTGCGGAGGCTCACGTCGTCTCGGGACACACGCGGATGACGACACAGGGCAGTGCAAAGAAGAATTTTAACAACCACCCCTTTTTCGGACATGTAAAGGGAAAAACCTTTGCGCTGGCGCATAATGGCACCATTTGGAACGACCTTGAGCTGCGCCGCACAAAACACCTGCCGAGAACAAAGGTGCAGACAGATAGTTTTATCGCTGTGCAGCTCATTGAGCAGCAAAAATCCCTCGACTTTTCCAGCCTGCGATACACAGCAGAAGCAGTCGAGGGATCTTTTTCGTTTACGGTGCTGTCTGAACGGGATGATTTATACCTCATTAAAGGAGATAATCCTCTCAACATCGTTCATTTCCCGAAAGTCGGCGTCTACATCTACGCCTCCACCGCTGAGATTCTGAACAAGGCGCTGGCTCGCTGCGGAAACTGGCTTGGGCGTGGAGAGAAGGTTGATATCGAGATGGGAGATATTGTGAAGATCGATAGTAGGGGTCGCATCACCCGCGGCACGTTCGATGCCTCCAAATTCTATCGCTCGTCGTGGGGGTATTGGGATACGTCGCTATATCCGAGAACACCTCACTCTGAGGGGGAGCATCTCGCACTTCTAAAGTCGGTCGCAAAGGCGTTTGGCTTTACAGGTGAGATGGTCGATCGATTGTTAGACCAGGGCTTCACCATCGACGATGTCGAAAATCTATTATATGAAGGGGTGTATTAACCATGTCTGGAAAGATCAAAGCAAAGTCAAATTATAAAGCACGCGGCAGTAGTGTAGACCTCTATTGTTCCGTGCATGTACACCACGCCAAAGGCCGCGGCAAGTCGAGCTGCAAGGTCAGCACACGCGGCAAAAGACGCTGAGGAGGGGATGGACTTGAATCTAAACTTCGTAATGGCCGGAATGATGCTCACGCTCTTCGTCCTGTTTTTAGCTGAGGGCATTTGCGCCTCAATTCGGAAAGAGCGGTGATTTCATGCCTGTCTTTTTTGCTGTTATCGGAACACCCTTATATGATTTTGCCGCTGGCTGCGTTCTGGCGGCAAACGTGTACTTGATGATAAGGGGCGGCAAGAACTATCTGAAAGGACGCAAGAAGTGAGCCTTTTCTGATACGGGGAAAAAGGAGAGGGGACGTTCCGTAGGCCCAAAGCCAACGCGTTGCGTGGCTTCGAGCCTCGTCCCCTCTCCTTCGCGCTGCGGCGCTCATCCTCACCCCTCACGGTGAGATTCTATTTTTTTATAGATACTTCTCTGTTCCAATGTTCCAATGGTTTTTATAAAATGAAAAATAAGGGAAAAGAGGTAGATATTGAGCGTAAATATAGACTACTTTTCGTTGGAACATTGGAACAAATCAAAAAAGTATTGCTCCGATTCGTTGACATGTGTCTGCAAACCTCTTATAGTTGACATTGGATATAGCCCTTATGCCCAATAAAAACAATGGAGGAATTTGCTATGGATGAGACTTTTCAGGGCTCGGAAGAATTCACTACCACGGATCTGTTCTTTACACTTGGGATTGTTCAATCTGCAGAGCTGGCGCTAACTAAAGCTCTTACTGAGTTAGAACTTAAAATGCCGTTAAACGAAGACACCAAAAATTCCATTGTTAATCTGACCGCACTTGTTTTCTTGGAGGAATGGCTGGAAAATGATCAGAATGCAACTCAGACTGTTCACTCTTTTTGCTATTACCCATACACCCTAAAAAGTGAACTGAAGGATATTAAAGGGAATATTCCGACTGATGAAGATGAGGCCGCTATAAAAGCGCTGCGAAAAGCCGAAAGCGTCTTCAAAAGCATGAGTGAGCTGCGCACGGAGCAAGCAAAAGAAGAAGGTATAAAGGAACCTGCTATCGCTGATATGACAAGCAAGGGACGTTTTTATAGCTTCATAGATCTGCGGTTTATGGAACTGTATAAAACTCTGGCGGAAGAATGCCGTCAGATTGAAATTTTCGATCTTTTTGCGCGGCGGAAAGAGCTGATGATGCTCACGAGCAAGAGCAAGAATCCGTATGATTTCCTTAAATCGACTTATCTGGCATATTACGATATCTTCAGAAAAATCAGCGAAATGGGAGATGATGTTGAAAAGGTCTACGAAGATGCCTGCAGAAATGACAGCAAAACAGCCATCGACAAAACGATCGAAATAGCCGGGGAAAAAGCCAGAGAGTATGTTGTCGCGACCATGCAGATCCACAAATTTGAGATGGCATTTCGCTTCCACCTTATTGCACTCTTAGCGAAATGGACCGTTGACCATCAGCTCTCTGATATGGATTTGTACGACTACCTTGATTGCCTGTTCGTCCTTTGCAATCGATATGAATACCCGTTGGTGATCGATGATGAAGATTTAGCCGAGATGATCGACCTTCCTTGGGATATTCTCTTCTGTGAAGCTGCGATTCCGCTGCTGTCCAGCGAGGATGAAAAAAGCGCAGAGGCTTCATTTGAATACTGCGTTGAGTACCGTCGTCTCCTTTCTGCCAGCATTGCCAGCATGAACGCAATGTTTCCGCCAAAGGAAATGCCATCCTGGACGGATCAGGACTTCTTCAAAGCATACACATTTATTCGCGATGCCTACCCCATTGCGGAAAAGATCAGCGAGTATACCCCCTCTCAGCTCGATGATGAAAAGTATTACCGCCGCATCGTTGAAATTTATCAATACATTGATTCCGATGAAATTCAGAAAGACTCGGTACTTCCGCTTAGCGAATTCCGAAAGGCGATGAAAGAATCCACAAGCCGGAAGAAAAAGCCTCGGGCATCTGAGACGTAATATGAGGAAGCCTCCGCCAATACTGGCGGAGGCTCCATTTTTTCTGCGGAACTTTTTGCTCCTACGTTTTGTCCCCATAAAATGATAAGATCAGCGCATCGAAAGGAGAGCACGCAGCACAGGAACAAAATTGCGGTTTCTAATTAATGAAAAGGAGGAGTTTTCAGCGGAGTTATTTAAATATGATGGTCCTGATCTCGATGCCCTTTGGCGGCAGGACATGCAGGACGAGCGGAACCAGCAGGCCTTCAAGGACGCGCTTCGCTCCACCGATCCCGACGAAGTGGACATGAAGCAGCGAGAGCGCGAATGGAAAATGACGTGGGATGACGATGCGTGGGACCAGGCACGGGAGTTTGAACTTTTCGATCCGGAGTACCCGGTTGAGGAGCTTGAAGCCCAGGAAGAAACCGATGCAAACCAGCGCTTGCCCGCGCCGGTTCAGACGAATAACACCCAGAGCGTGGCTCTGGTAAAAACATCGGGCAGACCTGCCCAGGCAATACAGCCTGTCCACGGAGCGGTGCTCTCGCGTCCTGCTCAAAACGCTGTTCGTGGTCGTGTCGGTTCTGGAAATAATATCACACCTTATGAGGTTGCACAAGGCCTGATCCAGACGATACCAATGTTTTGTATTAGGAAGGGATGGCTGGTATACCAGCAGGGACACTATGCCCTGAAAAGCAGCGAAGACATAAAGAGAATCATTATGGAGGTTTGCAGACCTGCTGTCGAACAGTGCGGCAGCGCAAATTTTGTCGACCAGATCTTCAAGATTTTGAAGACAGAGCCGAAGCTTTTTATCCGCCCTGACTTCAATTGCAACTGCGTCGCTTTTGATGACTGCGTCCTTGACCTCGACCGTTGGGAAAGGCTTGTACCGACGCCGACAATTTTGGTCACGACACATCTCCGGGCGTCGTTCAGCCGCGGCGAGCGGACGGATTGTCCTGAATTCAAGAGGTTTTTAGCTGATGTCACGCTTGGCAATCCCGTCCTACAGGAACGGATCTGGCAGGCCGTTGGCTATCTTCTCGTCCCCGATCAGCATGGAAAAGCGATCATCCTGCTCCAGGGCCGCAAGCACTCCGGAAAGTCTGTTCTGTCCAACGTCGTGAAGAACTGCTTTGATGACGAGCTCGTTGTTGCCCTTTCGGTGAACGAGTTCGGTCGGAGATTCGCGACGTCGAGCCTGTACGGAAAAAAGCTTTGCGTAGATGCGGATTTATCCGACGAGCGGCTCGACAGAACCGCTGTCAGTGTGCTGAAAAAGCTGACCGGCGCGGATTCTATTTCGGGGGACGTGAAGTTTGGCGACTACTTACAATTTACAAATAGTGCCAAATTTCTCTACGGCAGCAACCACGTCGTCCTGCTGCCGAACAAGGACGCTGCCTTTTATGACAGGCTCGTCGTCATCCCGTTTGCAAGAACGGTCCCGTTGAATGAGCGTGATTTTCAGCTGGAAGAAAAGCTCAACGCTGAGCGCGATGCGATCATCGTTCAGGCGCTGGCCGCTTATCGCCGTCTTGTCAAGAGCAACTACCGCTTCGTCGGTGAGTTCCCGATCAACGCTGTTACCGAAGATGGCGGGGAGAGCATCGCTGACAGCGTAGCACAGTTTTTAAGGGAGGACTGTGAGATTGCCACCGGCGTGTGGACGCCCACTGGGAGGTTGTATGAAGCATTTGCCAGGCGTTTTGGCAATCTCTGCAACGACAGATATTTTTCTGGGCTGCTCTTTTCGATTGCCTTATCCGCCGGTTATCCTGTCGGTAAAGACAAGGACCGCACTTCCCCGAAGGCCAATTCTGTTTGGGGGTTCGAAAATTTGAAATTAAAGGAGCGTTGAGGATATGTTTCTCTACTACACTGTTGTTGGAGCAAACGGCGCTGCTGTCATGAGCAGTTGGAATCGGGCACAGGCGATGCGCCAGTACATCCGTAGGCCCAGCTATAAAGGCTTTAACGACTTTCTGGAGGCCTGTGACTGGGCAAGTGCCATGCTTGCGGATCGTTTCCCGAACGCGATTTTCGGGATGATTCCGTTCAAAATTAACAAAATGATCACCGTCCGCAGTCTTTTGAACGCCGCGGATAGGTATGAGGAGGACATTTAAAATGGAGAATTATGTTGTTATTATTAGCTGGACTGGTGCCGGTGTTCTGAACAGTCTGGATCAAGCTATCGGCCTGACGCGCTTTTTCCCGAATCCCGAATTCGAGGAATTTGAAAATTATGAACAAGCGTGTCGCCGGGCGGAGGAAGCGCTGGCGGAGCGCTACCCTGAAAACGTGTACAGGAGGCAGGACCTTCGTGATTACAAAGATATTTATTGTTTTATCCTCAGGGAGCAGACGGGGGCGGAAGGGGGACAGCGCAATGCCGGATAAAGTTCCTTCCTGTAAAGATGGTGAGCTTCCGCTCGTTCTCACGGTTGCCGAGGCTGGGGGAGGCACTTCGCATTGGCCGCACGGCGGCCTACAGTATCGTCCGCTGTGGAAAGCTCCGGAGCGTCCGCGTTGGCAGGACGATCCGCGTCCCGCGGGACGCGATTGACGAGTTTTTGAGAGCTTAAAGAGAATGCGGGAGGAGTTCCCTCCCGCATTCTCATTTTATCAACAGGCTTATGCGTTTTAAAGGAGGAAAAATGGCGAGAAAGAGTAATTCACGCGCCGCGCAGGGTGCGGGCACGATTAGAAAGAAGACCGTCACACGCAATGGAGCGGCATACACCTATTGGGAGGCCCGCATCACGACGGGGTATGATCCCGGCACTGGCAGGCAGATCCAGCGCTCATTTTCAGGCAAAACCCAAAAAGAGGTGCGAGAAAAGATGCAGGACGCGGCTGTAGAGCTTAACAGCGGGACTTACAAGGAGCCGCTAAAGATGACCGTCGGCGAATGGCTCGATATCTGGCTCGTGGAGTATTTGGGCGGCGTGAAGCCGATGACGGTGCTGAATTACACGCAGCATGTCAACAATCATATCAAGCCCGCGCTCGGCGCAATCAAACTGGAAGCGCTCAACACACACGAAATTCAGAGCTTCTATAACGATCTGCAAAAGCCGCACGGCGACAAGGCGGGGCTGTCTGCGAAGACTGTCAAGTGCGTGAATGGTGTGCTGCACAAGGCGCTGCAGCAGGCGGTGGCAGTCGGTTATCTGCGCTTCAATCCTGCCCGATGCCTGCAAGCTGCCTCGTGTGGAGCGTAAGGAGATCAAGCCACTGGACAGTGAGGCAATCACGGCTTTTATGAAAGCGGTAGAGGGTTCACGCTATGAAACACTTTATTTACTGACGCTGTTTACCGGAATGCGGCGCGGCGAGGTCTGCGGCTTACAATGGGATTGTGTCGATCTGGAAAAAGGCACGATTCTCATTAACAAGCAACTGCAAAACATCCCCGGACAGCCGGGGAAGTATCGGCTTATTTCGTCTAAGAACGGAAAAGGCCGCAGCATCACTGCTGCACCTTTTATCGTCTCACTGCTGAAAAAGCATAAGGCGCAGCAAAGCGCAGAACGGATCCGTGCGGGCAGTGCGTGGGAAAACAGCGGCTTTGTCTTTACGGACGAGCTGGGCCGTCATGTTTCACCGCACAATGAGTATCACAGCTACAAGCGCATTGTCGCATCGATCGGTATGCCCGAGGCTCGCTTCCATGATCTTCGCCACAGCTACGCAGTTGCCGCAATCCATGCCGGTGACGATATCAAGACGGTGCAAGGGAACCTTGGACATGCGACATCTTCTTTTACGCTGGATGTCTATGGACATGTGACCGAGGAGATGAAAAAGAGCAGCGCCGACCACATGGAAAAGTTCATTGAAAAAGTGTCTGGCGGTTGAGCCGTCAGACACCTTTTTTGACCTGTAAAGGGAAAACTAAAGGGAAAACGCCCTGCAAAAGTGCAAGAAAAGAGCCTGTAACCATTGCAGTTACAGGCTTTTTCGTTGGTCCGAGTGGCGAGATTCGAACTCACGGCCTCATGGTCCCGAACCATCCCGCGATGTGCCGCAGCAGCGGCACAAGGGCAACTTAAAACTCTCAAGCAAATACGCCGAAAGCCTTGATACATCTATGTTTTTTGTACTTTCATTATACCACTCTCCCGCCGCGGGCGCAATGATTATTTGAGCGTTCCAATAGAAAAAAGCACACAGATTTTTGAAGTCTGTGCGCTTTTTGTGCGTCAAAGGAAAAGGAGCAGGACAACGCGTCCCGCTCCTTTTGACTATGGATACAATTATTGGTTCAATTCTGCTGCAGTAACATATACTCCGTTCCACGTGTTTGCACCGCCAGAAAGGCAACTCCGTGTGGCTTCAAGCATTTTGACCTGATATTTTAACACTTCGCTGCTTAGATCCATATAGTGAATTCTCGTCATCCCGGCACTGCGATCTGCCAGCTTTTGATAATAGCTGTCAGGGTTTTTAATTGTACTGCCAGTGGTCATATTGTGCAGGGTAAACTGGTTATAATTTGAGATAATCTTATACTGCACACAGGTCATAACGCAAAGGTCGCCGTCAATGTTATTATAGGCATATACGTAGGCGCATTGGGCAGTTGCGGTAGAATAGTTTCGACGAATACTCCGGAAGTCCGTCCCTGCGAGATAAGCATAATCTGCAGAATTAACTGTCTGAGGTGTTTGAGACGGTGTGCTATGAGGGGCTTCGTCTATTTTTGTGATCCCGTCTTTATCTGCTAATGTTTGCAGTTCAGTCTTAACTCCCGTAATAAAACTATCATCTTCGGCCCGCAAAAAAGTTGTCGTTGTTTCTTCTCCGAAACCATAGGGAAAAACAATCGAATTGTTGTCAATAGACACTAATTCATAGGCCCAGTCAGTTTGAGCTGCTTCGATAATCCTATTACCGCTGATTTCACAAAGGCCAGAGTTGATATGAACGCTGAGCTTATTGCCATCGAGCACATAAGTTCCTTCACGATAAAGCATAGGACTGCCATCGCCGCCGCGGTGTGCTTCCGTATAAACGCCATTGTTATAGGAAGCCTGTACATTAGGGAGATCTGTATTGTACCATGTACCGGTAATCTTATCGGCTGATAAAGCAGATGTATCCGATGTATTTATCGTATCACACAGAAGAACATCGCTTCCTTTAAGCGGAAGTTGTAGCGCATTATTTGAGATAATCGCGACATCACCACGGGTAAATTTGCTGGTGTTTGCGTTATATTCACCATTTGTCAAGCCAATGGAGTCTGACAATTCCCACGACTTATCCCATTGAAAGTCCACGCCGCTTTCATATCCTAACGCGCGGAGAACAAATGTAATATATTGTGCCGCCGTTACAGTTCCGTTGCCTCCGAATGTTGTTGCGCTTGTACCTGCCGTCAGTCCATTTGTATAAGCGTAGCCGACATATGGCTTTGCCCATTCGGCAACATCAGAAAATGGTGTGTTCCATGTTCCGTTCTGTGCTTCGGTTTCTTTACCTAAAAGACGGACAAGCATGGTTACCGCCTCGTGACGCGAAGGAGCTCGGTCAAGATCATAGACAGGATTTCCATTTGCATCTGTACCCGTCCCATTAAACAGTCCTAATTCGTGCAATGCATTTGCCGCCGCAACAGCTTTATCACTTGCAGCAAATGCGGTCGGAACGATTGCAAATAGCATTACGACAGTCAAAATAAAACTGATCAATCTTTTCTTCATGGTAATTACCATCTTTCATAAGTGTTTTTTTAGGTTTCAAATGAGGCCTTTATAATGTTTAGAAATTTAAGATTACATTTTGAGTTAGTCTCCAATATACAAACGCATAGCATTATAACAATTCAAGGCATTACTATCAGCTTCATTAAAGTTACTTGAATAACTCTGTAAGCTTCCCGACGGATTTGTTGCCATGTTTGTTAGTTCTAAATAAGCACTGTAGTATTCTTTCAGCGCTTCATAAGCTTCTTCGTATCCTGCCGGTGGATTTTTCAGTTGTTTCATTAACTCCGCAACACTTTCTTGGTTTTCTTCAATATCCGCAATTTGTGAACAGAATGTTGAATCTGCGAATAAATTTCTCAGGGCATCATTAAAATCACTGACCCACCAACCATTTGGGCGGGTATATTTGTCGGTTTCACTATCTGTATCTTCGTAAATAGCATTTCTCCAAACCTTGTTAATGAGGTTTGCTGCATCTTCTGCGTCAGAGGCCCCCATCAGCATAGTATAAGAGGCCTGGTCCATATTTTCTGCATACCTCGTCTCAAGATTTTTCTTGTGTGAATTCGTTGCGATAATTCCCCCAATTGCTACTACAATAACCGCAATAATTGCAATACCCACATACTTTTTTGTACTCTTTTTCATTTGAAGTTTAACTGCGGTTACTTCAACTTTCTGTGCAGCCTCTTCAATGGTCTTTTCAGGAACAGGGCATCCGCAATTAGGGCAGGTCGTCGCCCCTTGTGGAATCTCAGCGTTGCATTCTTCACACAATAGGGGCACTACAGATTGATCCTGATCTGCCTCAGAATTGTCTTCAATCAATATTCCTCCGCAATGAGGACAGCTCTTAGCTTTGTCACTAACATTTTTCCCACAGTATTTACACTGAATTATGGCCATTACTCTACTCACTTTCTTTGTTATTTAGCTCGGCTGTTCAACACATATCCCGCCGCGCTGACGGCGGCTTCATACTCATGCACATAACGAGAAACTGTGTCAGGGCTTCGTCTCAATTTCTCTGCAATCTTTTTGAAGCTGAAACCGTCATGATAAAGCCGCCACATCTTTTCTTTCTCCTGCGGTGTGACGCGTGTACCCTTTGTCGCCATTATTATTTGACCTTATCATCCGGACGCAGGATATCTTCTTTTATCGCCTTTTCAAACTGTTCCTTTACATACTCCTCTGGCGTCCACTTCTTTGTAGAACCGCCCTCTTCAAGAATTTTGTTCATCTTGCCGAGTTCTGTAAAGAAAGATTTCGGGACAATGATTCGGCCTTTGTTTGTGTCTAAAATAATGCGCATGTTTTTCTCTCCTTTTTATGTGATATTTACAGGATACGGCGTGAAAGAGTCGAAAACAATTAACTGGCAGCATAGTATTTGAAAAATATTTTTGATTTTCTTCGAATCACGTGTGATTTATGGAGAAATGACTGCAAACAAGCAAAAACGCTTGGATTTTCGCTGAGAATGCAGAAAATTCAAGCGTTTTTTATTAGATTTTATCAAAATCCAGCAGAACAGCAGCGGAAGCGGTGAATTCCTGTGTGATTTCGTGTCGACACGGTGCAGATTTGTCAGATTCACCGCGTTTCCACCTGTTTTTTCCTGAAATACGCCCCCGCCGCCGCGCAAAACGATTCTTTCGCTTGCATTATCCGCCCTTTTTAGACTTTTTATAAAAAATAATATATAATATATATAGAAAGCGAGAGAAATCTCAACTTTCAAATAAAAAATAAAGAAAAGGAGCTGACTTATGAGCAGCCTTGAAGTAAGCGCAAATTCTTTTCTTCGTGCGCTAACGATTTATGTAGACACTCCCAGCAGCGACACAAAATTTCAGTTGCAGCGCCGTGCGAATGACTTTGTCAGAGCGGTTATTGAACAGGAGAACAATATGGAGCAGCGCATCACGGATAATGTGCTGAAAGCCCTATCTGTCCAACTTGAAACAGGCGATGCTATCAGGGAAATTGACGGCTTGAAGCGCACCCTTGACCGTTTGGGGGAGTAAAGCTGTGCCGAATACCGTACCCAATCAAAGAGTTGTTGCCATTCACCGTGAACGCGCCTCGTCTGACTTCCTCGGCATCAAAAACGAGCATTGGCAGGCGGCGGCGCACGATTTAGGCGCACACGCGCTCATGCTGTACCTCTATCTTGCGTCCAATAGGGACGGATACACATTGGCGTTATCTCCCGCTGCTATCCGTCGGGCGGTTGGAATGGCGGCATCCACCTACCGCGACCAATTTTTGAAGCTCGTTGACAAAGGTTATCTTGTTCATCGCGGCAGCGGCAATACATACGATTTCTATGAAACGCCGCAGCGGGAGACGCGTTTACACAATGAGAATACGCCTGTCGGCCTTGACTTTACGGCAGCCGTCCAGAAGCAAACGCAAGCCGTTCAAAAGGAAGCGCCCGAGGATATAGAAATAAATATAAATAATACAGGCGTGGAGAAACAAGTTTCTCCAACGCCATCCGAATTTTATTTTTAAGGAGAAAAACATGTCCAAGAGTAAGAAAATGACCATTGAAGAAATGGTCGACTGTTTCCGCATTATGTTCAGTTAGGCAGTTGCCGAGCGTTCCCAAGACTACGGTGTTGTGATGGAAGAAGCGTATAACCTTTGGGCGCTGCTGTACTATGACCTTGGTATCAGATATCCGCAGGATGATATCGCACAGGCAAGCAACAATGAACCTTTCGTTTTTTGAGCAGCGGATTTATCAATCCTTAAAGCGCAAAGGGTTAGCACCGCAATTCGAGCGCGCGGGCATTTACGCTATCCTGTTGGACGGAAAGACTGTCTATATCGGAAAAAGCGTCAATATGCTCGCGCGCATGGCGCAGCACTACGCATAGCTTTCCCGTCCAAAAGCACACAAATATGAAATACTGGCGCAAGCATCGCGGCGCGGTCATCGCATGCGCTTTTGCGTTCTGTATGCCGCTCGCAGCACGACGCCCGTCGCAATCGAAGAAGAGATAGGTGAGAAAGAGGGCGAGTTCATCCGCCGCCATCTCCCGCCGCTCAATTATCAGATTCCAAAGGCGGAAAACTGGCGATAGTTCACCACCAATCCCGCCGCACTCACAATTACATTGCCTGACCTATTGAAAAAGGGCAGCAGCACTTGAATCTGTTGCCCTTTCTTTTTGTTCTGCTGTTGGAGCGTTACAGGTTAAATGCGGCGGCGTACTTTTCTGTTGCGGACTTCATCTGCTGCAAGTCAGATTTTACGTAGAAATTCAGAGTTGTGCTCGCATCTGCGTGACCTAAAATCTCCTGTACGCTTTTAATATCTGCACCTTGGGAAAGCAACAGCGTTGCGCAGGAGTGCCGCAGATCGTGCGGCGAGAGGTCGGGAAAGTCGTTGTTCTTCATAAACCGCTTGACGCGTCTTGTCACGGAATTGGGGTCACGGGGAAGAAAAACGTCGTCTTTGTTTGGGAAGAGAAACGCGTTTTTCAAAATCGTGTTTGGGTGCTCGGCCTGCATCCGCTTTCTGTACTTTTGGAGCAATGCAACAGTGCTCGCCATGAGCGGGATAGTGCGGATGCTGTTTGTGGTCTTGGGGGTGCTGATGACAACGCCGCTCTCTGGCGTATAGGCAACGCTGCGTTCAACTCTCATTGTGCCCTCGCGCTCGTTGATATCTCCCCATTGCAGCCCCATACACTCGCCCCGCCGAATGCCTGTCGTTATCAGTAGTTGCATAATGCAGTGAAAGTCCATCGGACAATCGGGCAGCAGCTTAAAAAATCTTTCCGCTTGTTCTTTAGTCATTGCATCAACGGGCTTCTTCTCTTTCTTCGGTGCGTTGACCTTTCGCATCGGATTCTGTGCTATCATTTCCTGCTGCTCGGCATAGCCAAATATCAGGTTGAGCGTCCCGTATTGATGGCGTAAAGTTTTCGCTGAAAGCGGCTTCCCCAATTTGCTCTTGTACTCTGTGCGCAGATAGACAAGATATTTTTGAATATCAACAGGGCTGATTTCCTGCAAGACAGAACCCTTGAAATACTCCGAGATAATGCGTGTCATGTTC
>ERZ772902.1829-NODE-1829-length-14276-cov-2.846987_pt1 | contig 14276 bp, 9 predicted proteins | sample MGYA00511470_ERZ772902 | MGnify/ENA primary metagenome ERZ772902 (study PRJEB29015, sample SAMEA2737717) | human gut metagenome | biome: human gut; feature: human-associated habitat; material: faeces | place: China | collected 2012 ... | reverse complement strand
GCCAGCGCCAACAACAGGCAAAGCAGCCGCCGGTCAAGGACGATGTGTCGGAGGTCATCGACTTTTTGAAAAAGACCTGCTCGGCGGAGTTTGAGCAGAAGCTGGACATGCTGACCAAGGTCATTTTTCAGGCCCGGCACATCTTTTTTGTAGGCAGCGGCATGTCCGGCATCGTGGCCAAGTACGGGGCACGCTATTTTTCCAGCATGGGCAAGTTCTGCCTGTACATCGACGAGCCCCATTATCCCACCGAGAGCCGATTCGTGGAAAATTCGCTGGTGATCGTGTTTTCAGTGTCCGGCGAGTCCCGCGACACCATCGGCCATGTGATGCGCTTCAAGGAGCAGAACTGCCAGATCCTCAGCGTGACCAACACGGAAAACTGCACCATCGCAAAACTCTCGGACTATAATCTGGCCTATTATGTCACCTACGAGCGGCTGGGAGTCTACGATGTGACGACCCAGCTCCCGGCCATGAGCATCGTGGAGCGGCTGGGCAAAAAGCTCTACCGCTACACCTCCGAGGGCCCGGCGGCCATCTGAAAAAAGTCCAAAATAAAAAAACAGGGTGTTACCTGGAAAAAACAAGTGCGAAAAAACGGCACTTGTTTTTTTATGCCCAGAAACTGCTGACAAACCACCTGCCTGCGTCTATAATGGACACATCAGAAGTACTTCGACCGGAAATTGGATGACTTGAAAAGGTAAAGGAGAAACAATCATGGCAAAAGATTATGCTGCGATCTCCAAAAAGATCGTGGAGAACATCGGCGGTGTGGAGAACATTGCCAGCGTGACCCACTGCATGACCCGCCTTCGCTTTGTGGTGAAGGACGAGGGCAAGATCAACGACGCAGCCGTCAAGGCGACCGACGGCGTCATGGGCGTCGTGAACCAGGGCGGCCAGTACCAGATCATCATTGGCAACCATGTGGAAGAGGCCTACAACGAAGTGCTCAAGATGGGCGACTTCGGCGAGGCAAGCCAGGTGGCCCGCGGCGAGAAGAAGGAGCCCCTGACCCTGAAGAAGGTGGGCAACAACATTCTGGATGCCATCGTGGGCACCATGTCCCCGCTGATCCCCGCCATCATCGGCGGTTCCATGGTCAAGCTGCTGGTCATGCTGCTGGGCATGGCAGGCGTGTTGTCGGCCGACGGTGAGACCTACAAGATCCTGAACACCATCGGTGACGCAGCCTTCTACTTCCTGCCGGTGATGGTGGCCGCTTCTGCTTCCAAGAAGTTCAACACCAATATGTTCATCGCCATTGCCATTGCAGGCCTGATGCTGCACCCGGATTTCCGCACCATGATGGAGGCGGTCACGGTCGGCGATACCGCCGCACACTTCCTGGGCATCCCGGTGGTGGGCGTCAAGTACACCTACACCGTCATCCCGGCCCTGTGCATGACCTGGATCCTGTCTTACATTGAGCGCGCCATCGACAAGATCACCCCGGCTGTCACCAAGAACTTCCTCAAGCCCATGCTGATCTTCCTCATTGCTGCTCCCATTGCGATCATCGTGGTCGGCCCGGCCGGCATCATGATCGGCGAGGGCATCTCCGCATTCGTCTACTTCGTGCAGGCTAAGCTGGGCTTCCTGGCTGTGGGCATCATGGGTGCCCTCTGGCCCCTGCTGGTCATCACCGGCATGCACCGCGTGTTCACCCCCACCATCCTGCAGACCATCTCCGAGACCGGCATGGAGGGCACCGTTATGCCCTCTGAGATCGGTGCAAACCTGTCCCTGGGCGGCGTGTCCCTGGCCGTTGCCTTCAAGACCAAGAACAGCGAGCTGCGCCAGACTGCTCTGGCCGCTGCTTCCTCTGCTCTGATCGCCGGCACCACCGAGCCCGCCCTGTACGGCGTGGCCGTGCGCCTGAAGCGCCCCCTGATCGCTTCCCTGATCACCGGCTTTGTCTGCGGCTGCCTGGCCGGCATGGCAGGTCTGGCCAGCCGTTCCATGGTGTCGCCCAGCGTGCTCACCGGCGTGCAGTTCATCGACCCGGCCAACCCCGGTGTGAGCATCGCCTGGATCGCCGGCATCTCGGTGCTGTCCATCGTACTGTCCTTTGTGCTGACGCTGGTGATCGGCTTTGAGGATCTCCCGGAAGAGGAGTGATCCCCATGTCTGATTACAAACTGCCCGAAAACTTCCTCTGGGGTGCTGCCATTGCGGCCAATCAGGCCGAAGGCGCTTACAATGAGGGCGGCCGCGGCCTGAGCAATATCGACATGATGCCCCACGGTGTCCACCGCATGGAGGTCAAGCTGGGCGGCACGCCCCACCCGACGCTGCAGGCAGGGGAGTATTACCCCAGCCACACCGGCGTGGACTTCTACCACCATTACAAAGAGGACATCGCCCTGATGGCAGAGCTGGGGCTGAAGGTGTTCCGCACCTCCATCTCCTGGTCCCGCCTGTACCCCCACGGCGATGAACGGACCCCTAACCCGGAGGGTGTGGCCTTTTACCGCAATGTGTTCCAGGAGTGCCGGAAGTACGGCATTGAGCCGCTGGTCACCCTGTGCCACTTTGATATCCCCATGGGCCTGGTGGAGCAGTACGGCTCCTGGCGCAGCCGCAAAACGCTGGAATGCTTTGCCCGCTACGCCGAGACCTGCTTCAAAGAATACTCCGGCCTTGTGCACTACTGGCTCACCTTCAACGAGATCAACATCCTGCTGCACAGCCCCTTCTCCGGGGCAGGCATCGCCTTCCAGGAGGGCGAGAACCGCAGTCAGGTGATCTATCAGGCGGCCCACCATGTGCTGCTGGCCAGCGCCACGGCCACCCGCCTGGCCCACCAGTACGACCCCGCCAATCAGGTGGGCTGCATGCTGGCCGGCGGCAGCTTCTACCCCTACTCCTGCAACCCGGAGGACGTCTGGGAGTCGGTGCAGAAGGAGCAGGAAAACCTGCTCTTCATCGACGTGCAGGTGCGGGGCCGCTACCCCGGCTACGCCCGCAAGCTGTTTGCGGAAAAGCAGGTGCAGCTGCACACCGAGCCCGGCGATGACGCCCTGCTGCGGGAGAACACCGTGGACTTCATCTCCTTCAGCTACTACGCCAGCCGCTGCGTGGCGGCCAGCCTGGAGGGCAAGGCCGTGAACGACGGCAACGTGGTGCGCTCGGTGAAGAACCCCTATCTGCAGACCAGCCAGTGGGGCTGGGCCATCGACCCGCTGGGCCTGCGCATCACCATGAACCAGCTGTATGACCGCTACCAGAAACCGCTGTTCCTGGTGGAAAACGGTCTGGGTGCCCACGACACGGTGGAGCCTGACGGCAGTGTCCACGATGACTACCGCATCGACTACCTGCGCCGTCACATCGAGGCGGTCAAGCAGGCCGTGTCCGACGGCGTGGAGCTGATGGGTTACATCGCCTGGAGCGGCATCGACTTGGTGTCTGCTTCCACCGGCGAGATGAGCAAGCGGTACGGCTTCGTCTATGTGGACAAGCAGGACGACGGCACCGGTACGCTGGCCCGCAGCAAAAAAGATTCTTTCGATTGGTATCAGAAGGTCATCCGCTCCAACGGCGCAGACCTCTGAGCGTTTTCCTCCGTTTCATAAATGCGAAAAGCCGCCCCGCAGGCACCGGAAGTTCCGGCCTGCGGGGCGGCTTTTGCTGTGTGCGGCGGGCTGCGGGGCCGGTCAGCATGGCCGCAACAAGCCGTTTTATCAGGATTACTCCTTCCGCAAGGAGTACATGAGCGTGGGGAATCTGGTGCACAAGCACTCGTACCTGGATGCGGAAGCATAAGCCGAACACAACACGAAAGGGCCTCCCCGGAATGGGGAGGCCCTTTCTATGCGTTTACGACTTGACGTGGATCACGTTGGAAGGGGAAAGCATCAGTGCTTTTCCTTGTACTTGAGGCTGGCGAATGCGCCTGCGATGGTCAGCAGCATGCCGCTGAATGCCATGCCCAGAGCGGCCATCCAGTTCACGCCGGTCTGCGGCAGTGCATCCTGCACAGCGGGCAGGACCACGTCAGACGGCAGGTCCGGAGTTTCCGGAGCAGCATCATCCGGGGTGACGTCCTGCACGGGCGGCAGCTCGGGGGTCTCCGGGGTCACGACTTCGTCCGGGGTCTCGTCCTCCACGGGCGTTTCCGGCGGGGTGACCGGCGGGACGATGACCGTCTCTTCGCCGTTCACGGTCACCTTCCGGGTCTCGATGGAGGTATAGTTGTAGCCCACATGGGCGTCGGTGGTGGTCACGGTCTCCTTGGACACTGGCGTGGTGTTCACCTTGTCCGTGGTGCGGTGGGTGTAGGAGACGCTGCCCTCGTCGTGCTCCTTGCTGCCGGAGCCGGAGAAGATCTTCTTCAGCACCTCGGTAAAGGTGGTGTAGTGGCCGGAGCCGGTGCCGGATCCTTCGACCGTTTCGCTCTTCTTCTGCGTATAGGTACCGTCGAAGTCGCCGGAAGTATTTTCGCCGTAAGCCGTAGCACCCTCACCGGTTTTATGGGTGGTGGTGGTCTGCTTGTTCAGCTCCAGAAGGCGCTTGGCGAAGTCCTGCGAGCTGCGGATGCTCAGCGGGGCGGTGATGGTCTTGATGGTGGATTCGGTCTGACCGACGACCTTGCCCTCACGCACCTGGGTCAGCTCGGAGATCATCAGGTCATAGCCGCCGACGTAACCCCAGGTGCCGTCCTGGCGCTTGTAGGTGCTGTTGATGCATGTGTTGGCATCGCGGGACATATAGCCGTAGGCGGTCAGCTCAGAGGACTTGAGATAGACCTGATAGCCGCTCTCACCGGTGCTGTTGGTGCCGGTGGTTCCGATCTTCACAACGTAGGTGCCGACGATGGCATTGCGCTCTTTCGTGGTCAAGTCCCTATAGGTCTTGCTGCTGCCGGTTGCCTTCAGGTAAGCGTTAATGGCCTCATCCTCTGCGCTGATGCCGGGGTTCCAATAGTCGCCCCACTGACCCTGATACAGCTTGATGCTGCCATCTTTATCTTTGATAGGATCATAGGCGACAGTGCCGGTTAGCTTGTAGTAGGCACTCTTGTCAGGGTTTTTATTGGGGTTGCCGCGGTCATACTCGTAGTGGCCGTCGCCCTCGCCGCCCTCGTCATCCCAGCTGATCTTGCTGTCCAGGCCGACCGTCTGGTTGTCCTTACCGTTGACCAGTTTTCCGGCATCGTAGTTCCACTCCAGCTTCAGATCCTTGCTTACCAGCACACAGTCGGTCTGGTTGACCTTACCGTCCTCGTCCGGCAGCAGATCCAGCTTGGAACCGGAAGCGAGATCAAGGTGTTTGATGTCGTCGCGCTGCTCTTCGGAGTGCACAGTGTTACTATCAACACGAACTTCATGGCCGTTAGCGTCTGTATAGTAATAATAGCCGTTCCACCCCCAAGTCGATTTCCAATAGACCTCAATTTTGGAACCATCCGGTGCCTTGCTGAAGTATTTGAATTCACCCGTCTTTTCACCGGAGTAGTAGTTCTTCTTGGTCTCTTCGTAATCAGAACCCTTGTTGGCAACGTAAGTGGAGTTCTTGGCGATCCGCTCCTGCTCCTGCAGGGCCTTGATCAGCTCATCCTTGCTCATGTTATCGGGCGAGATGGCCTTGGTGAAATACTTGATGATATCTTCCTTTTTGGTGGTGGAATCGATCTTCGTTTCACCGATCCGGAGTTCCTCGCCGGGCTGAAGTTTGCTCTGGATCTCCTGGATCTGCTTCCACAGCTCATCGTATGCCTTCTCAAGATCCTTATCGTCCTTGATGATGCCGGTGACACTGGAGGAGGTGTGCACATCCTTCCGGACGGTGAGGGTCTCGCTCAGGGTGCTGTAATCCACGGTGATGGTTTCGTCACCCTTCGTGAAGGTCGCGGTCTTGCCGTCGGCGTTCAGTCGGATGCTGTCAGCGGAAACACTGTATTGGCCTGCCAGTGCGGTCTGGATCTCATCAGGGGTCAGCGGAGCACCGGCCTGTTTGGTGAAGGTGTAGGTGGTCTTTACGCCGTTTTTGTCCTCGACCGTGCAGGTGTAGCCGTCATTGGTTTTGGTCACATTGTCGTAGGTCTTTCCGTCCACCGTAATGGTGCGGGCCTTTTCGTCGATCGACCAGTTCTTGCCGCCGGGAATCACCAGCTTGTCGTTAAGATCCTTGGCGTCCGTCTTTGTGGATTCGGAAAGTTCGTCGATCGTCCATTCCACGCGCTTGATGCCGGAGAAGTCCATGCTGCCGATATCAATGCTGTAACCTTCCTGAAGCAGGGTAGCTTTGTCCTTGCCGGTCTTGTTCTGCAGCTCTTTCCAGGCGATCTCTTCCTTCTCCGTATCGCTGAGGGAAGCGGACGATTCCGTGATCGTGCAGGTACGGGTGATCTTGGTGCTGGTGCCGTCGGGCGAGGTCACGGTTTCTTCTTTTTTGTAGGTCGTGGTGCCCTTCTCCGGGTCTTTGCTGGCGATCGTCCAACCATCGAGAGAGGGAAGTTCACCGCTGCCGGGCTTGACGTAGGTGCCGTTGAGGGAACCGCTTTCGGTCCACGTATTCGAGCCGGTCACATAAGCGGTGCCGGTGATGACGTTGTCCGTAACATCCTTACGGGTCTCGGTGTCCTTGCTCGGATCAGAGCTGCCCGGCTGAGGCGCAGAAACCGTTGCACCGTCATAGCGGAGGGTGACAGTATGAACATTGCCGTCTGCATCGGTATAGCTGAGATTGAGCTGGCCTTTGCCGGTGGGATCGATCGTATTCAGCTGGTTCTTGAAATCATCGGTCTCCACATTAATGCCGGCGTTCCGGGCGGCATCCGTCAGAGCGGCCTTGATGGCTTCCAGCTTGGCAGTTTCCTTGGCACTCTCGATGCTTTCCTGACCGCCTTCGACCTGGCCGGGGGTCTTGGTGACCTCGGTGACCTCCACGGTGTAACTCAAAGTCTTGCGGACGGCTTCCTTCTCGTCAAAGGTCAGCTTTTCGCCCTTGTAGTAAACGCCGTTGTCATCGCCGGTGAAGCCCTCGCCCAGACGATTTGCCAGCTGCTCGTTGGTAAGCTGCTTGGTGTCTTCCGTTTTCTTGACTTTATAGGTATATTCCTTGCCGTTTGCATCGGTTTCCGTATAGACATACTCGCCGGTATCGTTGTTATAGTACTCGTCCTTGAGCATTTCGCCCAGCTTCTCCGAAGAAATCTCGATGACATCCGTCTTGGTCTCGTCGGTGTTCTTGGCAGTGATGCTTGGCAGCTCGACCTTGGTGGTCAGATCCTTCTCATCAACATCTACGGTGCCCTTTTCCACCTTGAGCTTCAGCGTGGTCTCAGTGGTGGTCTTGACCGAGTTGCCGGTGATCTCGTAGTAGGTGGTGCGGGTGACGGTGTTGCCGTTCTCGTCGGTAGAGGTCTCTTCCTTTTTCAGGGTATAGGTGGTTTTGCCCTCGTCGTCAGTCTTTTTCTCCACGCCGTCCTCGGGGACATCCAGCAGCTTGGCAACGTCCTCAGCGGACATTTCCTTCGTTTCGGGCTCGCTGGTCTTTTTCAGGGTCAGCTCCTTGGAGTTGCCGTCCTTAGAATTCTCGACCTTGTCCACGGTGTAGTCGCCCAGCTTGGCATCCTTATCGGTTTTCCAGTCCGGACGCACGCCCTTGCCAAGCTCGTCGTCGAGGTTGATCTCTTCGCCCTTCTTGGTGTCGGTAATGGTGGTGGAGGAATCGGCCTTGCCGGTGCCGGTGGTGGTCGTAGTCTCGGTGCCGGTGGTCTCGGTGGGGGTGGTGATGGTGGTGTTGCCGTCCTCGTCCTTGCCCACCACGGGGTCGCCCTTCTTCACCTCGGCGTCAGGGTCCACAACGGTGGTGCTGGAAGAGCTGTCGGGGGTCTCTTCCTTGGTGGCCTCGCCGATCTTGCCGTCCTCGCCGGTGGCTTCGTCCTTCTTGCTGTTGTCGATCACGTCACCCTTCAGGTGGGTATCGCCCGGGGTCTCGGGTTCATCGGTCTCGCCGGGCTCTTCCGGCTTCGCAGCAGGTTTATAGTCAATGGTGATGTCATCGGGCTTGGTGCCGGGGCCGAACGCAGGGGCCTGCTCTTCGCTCTTGGCCTCTTCGTTCACCCGGGGGGGGGTAAACTCCTCCTGCTCTCCGACTTTCTCCTGCTTTTCCCCTTCCTCAGCGACGGGGGCGGGCGTGGAACTCTCGGCTACAGGTTCGGCCTGCGGGGCAGCGTTATCCTCGGCAGGGTCGGGGCCTTCCACAGCATGGGCAGCCATGGGCTGTGCAGCAACACAGGCGGTCAGGGCTACGGACATGGCAGCGAGTTTCAGCTTTTTGTTCGTCATGATTGATGGCTCCTTTCAAATGGTGTCAAGTCTTTTACGCATTACCACTGTCCCATATAATGGACATGTTTCGAGGCATACTATCCTGCTTCCTTTATACCATTTTCTGGTGCAGGTTGTCAAGAAAAAATGTGTAGAAACGCATGATTTGTGAAAACATTCCAAAGTCTGAATTGGATATTTTGCACAAATCACAAGAATTTGTTGCAGAAAAAAGAGAAACTGTTGCGGACGTGAAATGATGCGGTTGCGGTACTGGTGCAGAGTGTGCGGATTGTTGCGGAAAACCACTTTTTGAGGGACGGAATTTCTGGCAAAGAACCGGCTGGAATTTCTCCTGCCGCCCTGCTGCAGACGAAAAAGGCCCCCGGAAACCTGCGTCTCCGGGGGCCTTGCCCTCTACCTTATATAGGGCAGTCGGCGATCACTGCTTCTGCTTCAGCCGGGCCATGTAGCTGTCGGCGGCCACGGCGGCAGCGGTGAAGCTGTTGTTCTTCCACCAGTTAATCAATGCGGCCACGGTGGTGATGCCGGCGGTCACCAGCTGCTCCACGGTGGCGCTCTCGATGGGCAGCACGGGCTTGCCCATTGCGCTCAGCACCTGATTGGTCAGGGCCAGCAGGAGCACAGCGGTGCGGGCCAGGGTAGCGGCGGAGATCTTGTTGCTCAGTTCCATAAATCAGTTCCTCTCTTTCATTCGTTCGTGCGTTCGTGGTTCTCAAGGTCGGCGATGCGGTGGTTGGCCACCTTCATCTGCTCTTCCAGAATGGGCACGCGGCGGGCGAAATTGTTGTGCTCGCGCACCTCGCGGGTCAGTTCTTCCAGCTTTGTGTCGGTCACGGCCTGACTGCGGCTGTTGGCGATCAGCACCCCGATCAGGGTCACGGCACCGGCGATCAGGGCGGACAGGATGCTTTCCATTGGGTTCACCTCCTTCTTAACCTGTCCAGCGGCTTTTGGCGGGGCGGGTGTCCACATGGACCCAGCCCACAGCCCGTCCGGCCCGGGGCGGGTACCGGCCGATGCCGGGCAGGCAGGTCTCTGCATAGGCGGCCAGCTGCTCCACCGGGATGCCCTGCACCCGGATGTCGGCAGCGCGCCCATACAGATGCTGGCTGTAGGCGGCCCCGCCCACGGATTTGTTGTGGGCAGCGGTGCGGTAGCCACTGGTGATGACTACGGGGCGGCCGAAGTGGTCGCGAATCTTCTGCAGCAGGGCGGCAAGGCTGCTGTCCACGAACACGGGATCCGAGCCATCTTTGCAGGCAAACTCGGCCACGGTGAAGTTTGCGCTCAGCTTCCGGGTGCCGTCCCGCGTGCGGGACCAGGCTTCAAGCATCGGCTTCCACCTCCGCCAGCAGGGCTTCCACGGTGCTGCGCAGACGGGTGGGCACCTCATCCAGCGTCTTGATACCCTTGCGGATCAGGGCTGCATAAATTTTCGCCATCAATTTTCCTCCTTTTCTTCGTACAGCTCGCACAGGGCCACCTGAAGATCGGTGACACTGCTCTCCACGGCGGTCACCTGCGTCAGCAGGTCGGCAAGGGTGGGGTAGTGGTAGCCGTCAATCCAGAGTTCCAAAGGGAACACTGTTTTGTATGGATAAACAACATGAAGGATGCCGTTTGTTTGGAATGTGATTGTAAAATTGATGTTACAGTCATAAGTTGTCGTGCCACCGCGTGCAATGCTTTTTTCAGTGTTATTATCGTAGCTGTTGTACTTGCCTTTGGTAATGCATATCTTATCAACATTGCCTGGAATCTGAACATCCCAAGTTGTGAATTTGTTAGGAGACGTCACATGGGTGTTCCACACCAGTCGCGCCTCCGACTTTACCGCCACGGCGGCAGCGATCTTATCATTGAGGGTCTTGCCGCTGAGGGTGCCGTCCGGGGCAATGTCCAGATAGTCGCCCACCTTCACGCCGCCCAGCTGGTCTGCCGTAGCGGGCGGCAGGGTGTACGGCGTGCCGAACTTGGCGTCGGCCTCCAGCCGGGTATAGTAGGCGGTCAGGTCGGCACCCAGCGTGCGCAGGGCGGCCGTCTTTTCCGCACCGGTCCACCCGGCGGCAGTGCTGGCGGTGGTGAGCGCTTTTTTTACGCCGTAGGGCAGCAGGGCCGGGGTGAGCGGCGCAAAGCCGTCGGTCATGCTGTCCAGCTGCTCGGCGGAGGCAGGCACAAGGGTCAGGGTGGCGTCCTCCCGCACAGCCACGCCGTATTGCGGGTCGATGCGCACCGGGCCGGGGGTCTTTGCGTCCGGCAGGGTGCTGCTGCGCACATAGGGCGTCAGATCGGGCGGGGGCGTAGTGTCGGTGAGCAGGGCACCGGTGTCGGGGTTCACGCTCAGAACCCGCAGCAGGGAGCCGGCTGCCGGCTGCGCAGGCCGGGGCAGGGCACCCACGTCCTGCGCACGCAGGACCACTACACCGCTTTTGCCGTTCACGCTCAGTACCTGACCGTCTGCCGGGGCCAGCTCTTCGGCGCGGGCGGCAGCAGCCTCGGCCCGGGATGCACACCCGGCCGCCGCGGTGCTGCTGGTGCTGGCCTGCCGGGCAGCAGTCTGTGCCTGTGCGGCACTGGAAGTGCAGCGTTCGGCGCTGGCCGAGGCACTCTGGGCCGCCGTGGCGGCTGTGCTGGCACTTTCCAGCACGCGGGCCACGAACTGCTCGTACAGGGTGGGCGGCAGGTCCTCGGAGCCGCCGTCGGTGGGCAGGGTGGCATAGGTGTCGTACCGGCCGGGGCGGGTGTAGGCGGTGTAGCCGGAGCCGCTCACGGCGGCCAGCATCCACTGCCCACCGGTGCAGCCGGTGAGGCGGCGGTCCACCGTCACGCAGGCATCGCCGTCCAGCGGCACCGGGGCCAGCTGGGTGCCGTCGCTGCGGCGCAGGTACAGGGCAATGGCGCAGTCGGCCCAGCTTTCGGGCAGCTGGAACTGCAGCCGGTCCACGCCTTCCGCATTCTGTGCGCCCAGGTGCAGGCGGCTGGGCTGCGGCAGGAATTCGGTGCCGCCGCAGGCTCGTTGAATGATCTGGATCTTCATGGTTTTGACCTTCCTTTCCGGTTTTTTATTTGATTGTACGCCGGGGCGCGCGGCAGCAGAAGTGTGTTCTTTTTCTCCGCAGATTTCTGGGCTTCGGCATTTTGCCGGAGGGGTGTTTTTGGGGGTAATTCGGGGGCAATTCCGGGTGCGGAAAATGCCCGGCGGCGGGCCTGGTTTTGTGCAGAAAACTGCGGTATTTGGCCGCTTGTTTCCGTGCGGGAGGGCCAGAAACGGGTCGTTCCGGGGCGTCCGGGACGGATGCAAATGTTAAAAATTCATGAACAGAACGTAGACGAAAAAGAGCGAAAAATCCGGAGGAAATAACTTAAAAAACAATATTTTGCAGGAAACACTGTTAAAATTGCACAAAAAAGAATGTCAAGCATCTAACAAAGTGGAGGCGCCCGATTTGACAAATCGGCTCCGGTCTGGTAAGATAATACCGCGCAACGGAGCAACGGACGTTGCAGCGTTTAAATTTTATCTGGATGAAGTGAAATGCCGTCTGAGCGGACGGTACGGTGCAGGCAATGGGGGCCTGTGCCGGGGGACGGAGCAATGTCCCGTTGGAACGGATTCCGACGCAATACGATGCTTGGCTTCCACAGCCGGAAAAGCATCGTATTTGATTGTGGAGCCCCTGGTGCTCCGCAGTCCCGGCGGCCGGGGTGCAATGCAGCATCCGCGGCCGCACCAAAAACAAGAAGAGAGGAGTTGTCTCGTATCGCTTCCGTAAACTTGAAAAAAGCATCCTCGGGCTGCAGATCTGCAGTCTCTTCCCGCGTGCTGGCGTTTTGTGTCATGGTCGTGTGCCTTGTGGCTACCCTTGGTGTGACCGCTGCGAATCTGCGGCTGACCTACGTCACCGACTCCAATGGGGCCAAGCAGGTGATCCTCACCTCTGCCACCGACCCCGCAAAGGTCATGAGCCTCTCCGGCATCCAGTCCGAAGAGGGCGACCAGGTCTATTACACGGCGTTCAGCGGCAACCTTGCCACCCTGAACATTGAGCGCGCATTCTCGGTGAACATCCAGGCCGACGGCCAGACCTACCCGGTGAAGATGGTGTACGGCACTGTGGCCGATGCCTTGCAGCGCGCCGGCATCACCCTGGAGGGCGATGACTACACCGAGCCTGCCCTGGACCGCCTGGTGACCGCAGGCACCCCGATCGTGGTGCACCGCGTGGACTATCAGGACCGCGTGGAAACGCAGGCCATCCCCTATGATACCGAGTATGTCTATACCAGCCTGTACTTCCGCAACACCGGGCGCACCACCACCGTGCAGCACGGTGCCGAGGGCCAGCAGACCGTGACCACCCGCGACCGCTATGTGGACGGTGAGCTGGAGAACAGCATCGTGGTGGATTCCACCACCACCGTGCAGCCCACGAACCATGTCATCAAGACTTACGGCGCGGGCGCACCCGTCTCGCCCCTGACCGGCCCGGACGGCACCACCAATGCCCCTGCTTCCTACAGCAAGGTGCTCACCGGCAAGGCCACCGGTTATTATTCTAAAACCGGCAAGGGCTCTTCCGGCCTTGGCCTTGGCTACGGCACCGTGGCCGTGGACCCGGATGTGATCCCCTACGGCACCAAGCTGTACATCACTTCTACGGACGGAAAGTTCGTGTACGGCTACGCGGTGGCCACCGACACCGGCATCGCGGTGCAGAAGGGTCAGATCCTGGTGGATCTGTTCTATGAGACCTACGCCGAGAGCGTGATCAACGGTGCCATTCAGGTGAATGTGTATGTGGTGGGCTGACCGGTCCGCCGCATGACCCCCATAACAGAAAAGGACCCCGCAGAGCGGAGCATTTGTACGTTTCTCCCAAAAGAGAGAGGTGCAGAGGCTCCGCTTTTTTCATTGCATTGGTAAGATTCACGATAAATTTTGCAAAAAATTGGCGGGTGTGTATATAAGGGAGAAATATTGAAGAAAAGATTATGGGTATTTTTCCAGAAAAGGCCTTGAAAAACCGGTCGGAATTCTTTAATATAAAAGAGTAAAAAGCTACAGGTGCGCGTATGCGGATCTGTACGGGGAGGAGCAGTCTATGAAACCGACCGAAGAAAAGATTCAGGGCAATGCATCGGATCTGCCGGTGTATCTGTTCAAGCAGGGCAACAACTGCGAGGCCTATCGTTACTTCGGCGCACATCTGGAAACACGCGCAGGCGAGCCCGGCGTCGTGTTCCGCGTATGGGCACCGCACGCTGTGGCCATCAGCGTGGTAGGCGACTTCAACAGCTGGAAGCCCGGCAGCCACCCCATGCACAAGGAGGATGGGGATTCTGTGTGGGAATTGTTTATTCCTGGCATGAAGGAATTCGACGTTTACAAATACTGCGTGACTACGCGTGCAGGCGACCTTGTCTACAAGGCTGACCCCTATGCGTTCCACGCCGAGACCCGGCCGTCCAACGGCAGCAAGGTCTATGATATCTCCGGCTTTGCCTGGCACGATGAGGCCTGGCAGGCCGCCCAGAAGAAGGCCGATGTGATCAACGGCCCCATGAACATCTACGAGATGCACGTCGGCAGCTGGAAGATGAAGGAGGGCAACAAGCCCTACAACTACGCAGAGCTGGCCGACCAGCTGATTCCCTACATCACCGAGATGGGTTACACCCATGTGGAGCTGCTGCCCGTGATGGAATATCCCTTCGACGGCAGCTGGGGTTATCAGGTCACCGGCTATTTTGCCCCCACCAGCCGCTACGGCACCCCCAAGGACTTCATGTCCTTTGTGGATAAGCTGCACGCAGCCGGCATTGGCGTGATCATGGACTGGGTGCCTGCCCACTTCCCCAAGGACCAGTTCGGCCTGTACAACTTTGACGGGGAGCCCTGTTATGAGGACCCCAATCCCAAGCGCGGTGAGCACAAAGAGTGGGGCACCATGGTATTCGACTTCGGCC
>ERZ772902.1828-NODE-1828-length-14290-cov-5.047489_pt1 | contig 14290 bp, 8 predicted proteins | sample MGYA00511470_ERZ772902 | MGnify/ENA primary metagenome ERZ772902 (study PRJEB29015, sample SAMEA2737717) | human gut metagenome | biome: human gut; feature: human-associated habitat; material: faeces | place: China | collected 2012 ... | reverse complement strand
CCAGTGGCGGAAACAGGGAGGAGCTGTTGGGGCCGCGGCCAGCAGGATGCGAGCGACAGCGAAGCAGACGCTGGGAGCCGCAACCCGGGCAGTGTCACCGAAGGTGACTGAGAGGGCTACACCACCAAACACCACAGCGGCGTCGTGATGAGCCAATTTCAACACCCGCGCCCCTCCGGGCGGTATGATTTTTCTGCATACCTTGCAGAAAAAGAGGCCAAGACCCATTCTGTCAGGTCTTGGCCTCTTTTCTGTTTCCTTTATAGGCCGAACAAATCGGCGTGTGTGCCGGTGCGGTACAAATACAACTCCGTATCTGTCTGGTAGTAAATCAGCAGCCAATCCGGCTGTATATGACATTCCCTATGGGGAATGCAGCTACCCGTCAAGCTGTAATCTCTATTCTGTGGCGGGAGCTGTTCAGGAACGGCCAGTACATTGACGACCTGCTGAAGCAAAGCCATATGTAATGCCGCTTCTGACACACTTTCAAATCTTTCTTAAATCTAGTGGAGTATTTTACTTCAAGCACTTTCATCCTCCAGCAACGAGCTGATCAGATTTTCAACCGGCCCGTTGTAGGTATGACCGCCGCCGTTATCCAGTTCTTCAAAGGCTTCCAGCGTGTCGGCATTCGGTGTTTCACTTTCATCCGGAATAGCAGCCCCCTGCAAGTAGGCAATAATATACAGCAGCTTGTTTTCCGGCACTTGGTCAATCAAGCTCTTCGCCAATTCTCTTATACTCATAACACACCCATCCTTTCGTGTAAAGTTTCAGGCTTATAAGTATTATAGCACTTTTTTTCTTTATTGAACAATCCTGCGTACCTTTTCCCAAAAAGCAAAAGCCCCACGACACACGCCGCTTTTCAGCGGTATATCGTAGGACTTTTTGGAGCTGGTGACAGGAGTTGAACCTGCAACCCACTGATTACAAATCAGTTGCGCTGCCATTGCGCCACACCAGCGAGTATCGTTTGCACAGGGTACTCTAGTAGAATACCAGAAACCTCCCCGCTTGTCAATATCTTTGTCCGGCCCGCTGTCGGCCCATGCAGCGCTGTTTCAGGGCGTTTCGAGACATCCGCGAGGCGATTCACGCAGATACGGCCACATTATGGCCGGAATGTGATAGAATAAAACAAGCTTAATATTTATGCTTCTTTCACAAGTTCCTGCCGCTTCGTCTTGAACTTCTGTGCAAAACTCACATTTTTCAGAGGAGGTTTCTATGATCTCTTATCGCAAGCTTGCAATGCGCGTTCTGGGGCATCCGCTGCGGGTGCCGTTCCCCCGGCCTGCGTCCCACCGAGTGACGGCGCTGGCGCTGACAGCCGCAATGGTGGCCGGCATGGCCGCACCGGCGTATGCGGATACCTATTACATAGGCGATGGTGACATCACAGTCACCAAAGACAAAAGCGGCACCTATGTCAAGCACTCGGGAAATCCTACTGCTACAAAGGACAGCGACGGCAATATCATCATCAAGGGCGGCAAGCGCTCAGAGGATACCACCGCCTCCGGCGGCGGCTCTTCTGAAGGCGGCACCTCCGCAGCCTCTCCCGCCCAACCCAAGTTGGCCACGCCCCCATCAGAAGACAGCGACAGCGAAAACGAAGACATGGTCTACCTCGGCGCCCCCAAGGGCAACGTGTCTTCTGACGACGGCAACGAGGAAAACGAAAACCAGACCGGCGACACCACCGGCGGCGAGGAAAACAAGAACCAGCCTGACGACACTACCGGCGGCGAAGAAAGCAAGAACCAGCCTGACGACACTACCGGCGGCGAGGAAAACGAGACTGATCCCACGAAAAAGGACCAGACCGGCGGCAAGAACACCGGCGCGGGAAGCTCTGACCCTGAGAGCAAAGGCTCTGAGAGCGGCACCTCCGGCTCGGCGGGCGGCACTCCCACCACCGGCAGCGAGACCCCTGCCGAAGGCACGGAAGGCACGGAAAGCACGGAGAGCAGCCTCTCTACACCCAAAAGCCAGTTCACGTACACCGGTGCATCCCTCAAGGTCGCCGACGCCAATGACGACGAAGAGACCCGGAACAAATCGACTACGGTCTTGGAACGCGCGGCGGAAAACTTCAGGAGCACAGCCGAAAACGTCACCAACTATGTCATCCGCATCATCAACAAGGCCAAAGGCAATGACAACACCCTCAACGTGACGCTGGACAATGTCAACATTAAGACCAAAAATGACGCCGCCCTCAGCGTCGAGGGCGCGGGCAACACGACGATCACGCTCAAGGGCGACAATACCCTCACCAGCGACGGCCAACATGCCGGCCTCGAGCACAACGAAAAGGACTATTATGGCAGAGAAGACACCGGCAAACTGACCATCACATCCGGAAATGAAAATGGCCGCAACACCGGCAGCCTGACCGCCACAGGCAGCGGTGCCTCTGCTGGCATCGGCAGCGTCTGGAACTCCGGCAACTATAGCGACAGTGGCGCCGGCGACATTGAGATAACAGGCGGCGACATCACCGCCATCGGCGCCTCCAGTGCTGCCGGCATTGGCAGCGGTTGCAATGCTACCGGCGAAACCAATATCACCATCTCCGGCACTGCCAAAATCAAGGCGCAGACCGAGCAGGGCGGCGACGGCATCGGCAGTGGTTCAGGAGCTACTGGCAACACCAATATCACCATCTCCGGCGGCACCATCGAAAACGCGCAGGGCGGCTCCGGTGGTGCCGGCATCGGCAGCGGTGACGGAAGCACCGGCCAGACCACAGTCACCATCAAGAGCGGCACCATCAAGAACGCCACCGGTGGCAACACCGGCGACGGCATCGGCGGCGGTTGCGATAGCAAGAATATTACCGTCAAGATCGAGGGCGGCACCATCGAAAAAGCGAAGGGCGGCGACGGCTATGGTTCCCACGACGCCGGCGACGGCATCCACAGCGACGGCGAGCTCACCATTCCTGACAAAGCCACCATTGTCAGCGCCATCGGCGGCAACGGCGACAGCAGAAACAGCAGCAGTAACGCCGGCCACGGCATCTACAGCGGCGGCAAGCTCACCATCAAGGGCGACATCGGGACTGCGCAGGGCGGCAAAGGCAAAACTACCGCCGGCCACGGCATCTACAGCAAAGGCGACCTCAACATCTCCGACAACGCCACCATCACGAACGCTACCGGCGGCGCTTCTACCGATGGCTACGCCGGCGACGGCATCCACAGCGACGGCAAGCTCACCATCTCCGGCGGCACCATCGGAACTGCGCAGGGCGGCGTCGGCAATGCCTCCGGCGGCAGCGGCATCCTTGGCAAGACCATGGAGATCCTTGCCGGTACCATTCAAAAAGCCATCGGCGGCAACTCCACCGGCACCGGCGAGAACGACACCGGCGGCGACGGCATCAGCGCCAGTAAGTTCACCATCTCCGGCGGCGAGATACAGCAGGCCACCGGCGGCGCTTCTACCAACGGCAGCGGCGGCAGCGGCATCCGCAGCAACGGTAACGGTACACTCACCATCAAGGGCGGCAAGATAGAGCAGGCCACCGGCGGCGATTCCGAGAAGTACGGCGGCAGCGGCATCTACAGCAGCAGTAAGCTCACCATCTCCGACAGCGCCACCATCAGAACCGCGCAGGGCGGCGACGGCAAAGGCAAGAGCGGCGGCAGCGGCATCTACAGTTACGGCGACCTCACCATCTCCGGCGGCAAGATACAGAAGGCCACCGGCGGCGCTTCTACCGATGGCAACGGCGGCAGCGGCATCTTCAGCGGCAGTAATCTCACCATCTCCAGCGGCACCATCGAAACCGCGCAGGGCGGCGACGGCAATGCCTCCGGCGGCATGGGCATCCGCAGCGGCGGTATGCTCACCATCTCCGACAACGCCACCATCGGAACCGCGAAGGGCGGCGACGGCACGGCGGACGACGGCACCGGCGGCACTGGCATCTACAGCGCCGGTAGGCTCTTCATCTCCGGCGGCGAGATACAGAACGCTACCGGCGGCAACGGAGGCAGCGGAGGCAGCGGCGGCAGCGGCATCCGCGGCGATTACGTTGTGAATATTTCGGGCGGTATCATTAAAAATGCCGAGGGTACGGGCGGCGGCGCAGGCATCGGCGGCGGCGCGAACTCCTTCCAGGATACCACCATCAACATCTCCGGCGGCACCATTGAAAAGGCCACGGGCGGCGTCGGCGGTGGTGCAGGCATCGGCAGTGGCAAAGGCTCTACCGGCGAGACCAAAATCGACATCACCCAGGATGCGCTCGTGTACGCGTATGGCAGCGGCGGTGCAGCCATCGGTTCGGGCGAATCCTCCACCGGCAAGACGACCGTCAACATCCACGATACAACTGCCGGAAAGGGTGTCAAACATGCTTTTGCCTACGACGGTGCAGGCATCGGCAGCGGTCATTACGCCTCCGGCCAAACTTACATCACCATCCGCAACGCGTCTGTGAGCTCTCTGGAGTCCTCCGCTGATTCCACTAATAACCCGGGCGCTGGCATTGGCAGCGGCAAAGGCGCCAAGGGCAACACCGCCATCACGATAGAAGGCAGCACGGTAAAGGCCGTCGGCGGCAACGGCGCAGCCATCGGCAGCGGCAGTGAAGGAGACTTCTACAGTCCTCCTACGGGTACGCCGAACGCCCTCAAGACCATTATCCATATCACTGACAGCAACGTCACAGCCTCCAGCGACTCCAGTGCAGCCATCGGCAGCGGCAGCTATTCTACCAACGCCACGGACATCGAGATCACCGGCGGCACCATCAATGCTTCGAGTTATGATGGTTCCGGCATCGGCAGCGGCGATAGCGCCAAGGGCGACACCGACATCCACATCACCAACAGCGATGTCACAGCCAAGGGCTTTATCGACGTCAGGTATGTAAGCCACGGCACAGGCATCGGTTCCGGTATCAATTCTTCCGGAAAGACTACCATTGATATTTCCGGCGGCACTGTTAAGGCCATGGGCAGCGGCGACGGCTACAATGGCAGCGCGGGCATCGGTTCAGGCAGCGACTCCACCGGCGACACCAGCATCACTCTCCGCGACGGCGTGACCGTTACGGCCACCGGCGGCGGTAATTCCTCCCTTGGCGGCGGCGGCGGCGCAGGCATCGGCAGCGGCAGCGACGCCAATGGCAACACCACCATCCTCATCGAGGGTGCAGCAAAAGTTACCGCTACCGGCGGCTCCACCGCTGCGGGCATCGGCTCCGGCCACTATGTCGGTGACATCAACGATCCCTCTGTGGGCAGCACCACCATCACCATCCGCAACAGCGACGACGGCCGCGTCATCCCCATCATTGAGGCCAAGGGCGGCAGCAATGAGAACGGATCCTGCTGGGCTTCCGGTGCCGGCATCGGCTCCGGCGGCAACACCCTTAATAAGACCACCATCAACATTGAGGGCGGCGAAATCACGGCCACGGGCGGAGTCAGCCTTGACTCTCGCAATCACTCCGACGAGCGGCTCAGCGGCGCAGGCATCGGCTCCGGCTCCAACGTCTCCGGCGAGACCGAGATCAATATCAAGGGTGGCACCATCACCAAGGTCACTGGCGGCAAATACGGCGGCGCAGGCATCGGCAGCGGCAGCAGTGACACCAAAGACGACAGCAAGAAGGGCGCTGTCACCATCAACATCACCGACGGCACCATTGAAAAGGCCGAGGGCAAGAACGGCGGCGCCGGCATCGGTTCGGGCTATTACGGTCGCTCTTCCACGGTCAACATCTCCGGTAACGCCGAACTCAAAGACGTCAGGGGCGGCAATCTCGCTGCCGGCATCGGCTCAGGCTATGACTCCGACAAGGTGGACGTCGTGATCGACGGCGGCACCATCAACGCAACGGGCGGCGATTCCGCTGCCGGCATCGGCTCGGGCCTTAATAGCCGCAGCAGCGTGACCATCAAGAGCGGCACGGTCAACGCCAAAGGCAACCAGCATAGCAACAACTTCGGTTCTTCGGGCATCGGCGGCAGCTACGCCGATGTCACCATCAGTGGCGGCACCATCACAGCCACCGGCTATGACACCGGCGCCGGCATCGGCGGCAGCGACAACAACAACTCCAGCAGTATCACGATAACCGGCGGCACCATCACCGCCACCGGCACCAGCGACGCCCCTGCCATCGGCGGCGGCAGCGTCTCCATCAGCAATACCGACTCCGCGCTGGACATCACCGCAACCGCCCCCGACGCCGACAATGCTATCCAAAGCAGCGACGGCAAGAAGCTGGACAAAGTCATCCAGCTCGCGGAAAACGGCAAGAAGGGCCTCGTGAAGCTCGTAAAGAGCGGCACCACCAGCATCTCGCGGCTCTTCCACAACGGTGTCTACGCGGACAGCCATTCCACTTCTCACTCCCCCGACCGCGTAACGCCCGAGATGAGTGAGGCAGAAAAGGCCAAGTACGGCGACATCGCTTCTGTCCACAACTGGAAAGTCAGCGACCATCAGGAGCCGACCTGCGGCAAGGACGGCTACATCGATTACATCTGCATGGTGGACCACTGCGGCACCACGTTCCGCCACACTCTCCCCGCCACCGGCCAGCACACCTGGAACGAGGGTGTCGTCACGAAGAAGCCCACCTGCACTGAGCTGGGCGTGCGCACCTTCACCTGTACCGTCTGCCACAATACCCGGACTGAGGCCATTGAGGCCCCCGGCCACGAGTACGGCGAGTGGGTCATTGACCGGGACGCTACCTGTATCGAGGAAGGCTCCAAACACCGTGATTGCATCCGCAGCGACGCTACCCAGACCGAGAGCATCCCCGCCACCGGCCAGCATCAGTGGAAAGTCCTCTCCACGACAGCGGCTACCTGCGGCCAGGACGGCACCGTCACCTACCAGTGCGAGGTCTGCGGCGATACGAAGACCGAAACGCTCAACGCCACCGGCCAGCACAGCTACGGCGCGGGCGTCGTGACCAAGGCCGCGACCTGCACCGAGACGGGCATCATGACCTATACCTGCGTCGTCTGCGGCGACAGCTACACCGAGAGCATCCCGGTGGATAAGACCGCCCACAAGTGGGATGCAGGCGTCGTCACGAAGGAGGCCACCTGCACTGCCAACGGCGTGCGCACCTTCACCTGTTCTGCCTGCGGCGATACCCGGACTGAGGCCATTGAGGCCCTCGGCCACGAGTACGGCGAGTGGGTCATCGACAGGGACGCTACCTGTGTCGAGCAAGGCTCCAAGCACCGTGACTGCATCCGTGGCGACGATACCCAGACCGAGGCCATCCCCGTCAGCAAGACCCACACCTTCGGCGAGTGGGTCATCACCAAAGAGCCTACCTGCACCGAGAAGGGCGAGAAACAGCGCAGCTGCACGGTCAGCGGCTGTGTCGTCACTGAGACGCAGGAGCTGCCCGCCCTCGGCCATCAGTGGAGCAGCTGGACGCCTGTCGAAGGCGACAGCAGCCGCGAGTACCGCATCTGCGAGGTCTGCAATGAGGTGGAGTACCGCGATGTCTCCCACAGCAGCGACAACAGCACCATCTCCACCGGCCTGCGTGTCCTTGACCCGGCTCAGGCCAACATCCTCCAGAACGTCCAGCTGGTCCAGCTGAACCAGATCAGCGATGTTCTCTACATTGATGTCACCCATGAGACGGCATCCCTGCATGGCGTCCTTTCCGATTTGACCGACCTCCGCTCTGAGCGCATCGAGACCGTTGTCTTCTCCACCGAACGCTGCACTTCCACCCTCTCCCTCTCCGATGTTGCAGCCCTCGGTGCGGGCGATACGCCTTTCACCCTCAGCCACAGCGGCTCCACCGCCAGCTTCATCGTGGGCGGCGCAGACCACACCGCACTGCTGAGGTAAGCACATTGCCATTCTCTATTCCTTCCACATAACGACCAAGGCCCCCGCAGTTCTGTTCCAAACTGCGGGGGCCTTGGCGTTTTATTATGATAAAATTTTACTTCAGCTCCCGCTGTACGGCAGCGAAGTCCTCGAGGGTCAGGGCCTCGGGGCGGATGCGGGCGTCGAAGCCCGCCGCCTCGATGGCCGCGATGACCTTATCTTTCGGCAGGCCGAGGCCGCTGGCGATGGCGTTGGCGGCGGTCTTACGGCGCTGGCCGAAAGCGGCACGGATGAGGGCAAAGTAGCCGTCCTCGTCCTCCACCTGTACGGCGGGAGTGGGGCGGATGTCCATCCGCACAACGGCGCTGGTAACCTTCGGGGCCGGGTAGAAGCTGCCCGGCGCGGCGGTGAACATCAGTTTTGAGGTGGCGTAGTAGCTCACGGCACAGCTGATGGCGCTGGACGCCCGGGTGCCGGGGGCAGCGGCCAGACGGTCGGCGGCCTCCTTCTGCACCATGACGGTGAGGTTCTGGATGGGCAGGCGGTCGCCCAGCAGCTTCATGACGATGGGGCTGGTGATGTAGTAGGGCAGGTTGGCGCAGACAGCCACCGGCATCCCGGGGAACTCCTCCTCGATGAGGGCGCGGAGGTCTACTTTCAGAACATCCTGCAATACCAGCTTGAAGTTATCCACGCCCGCCATGGTCTCGGCCAGCAGGGGCGGCAGGCGCTCGTCCACCTCGATGGACACCACCTTGGCGGCGCGCTGGGCCAGCTCTTTGGTCAGCACGCCGATGCCGGGGCCGATCTCCAGCACGCCCCAGCTCTTATCGACGCCGCTGGCGTCCACGATCTTGGGCGGCAGGCCGGGATTGATGATGAAGTTCTGTCCAAAGCCCTTGGAGAGCGCGAAATCGTATTTTTCGCACAGGGTGCGGATAACGGAGAGGTCGGTCAGCTCCGGCATATTGGTTTTCCTTTCTGTTTCTTGCTAAAACAGCAAAACCTCTCCGTCACGCCTGCGGCGTGCCACCTCCCCTATCGAGGGGAGGCCTTGGCATTCCGCAAAGCTTACTCTCTTCGCCAGAGGTTCCCCTCGGTAGGGGAGCTGTCTGCGAAGCAGACTGAGAGGTTGAGCTATTTACACGACTAAAGTTATTTTTAAGAAGTGTTTACTGCGCACTTGCAGCCTCCTGCTCCCCTTCTGCACCGGCCTCGGAGGAAGCCTCTGCCTCCCCTGCGGCCTCGCTGGAAGCGGTGCTCTCGGCTGCGGCCTCCGAAGAGGCTGCGGCGGAGTCGGCGGCGATGTCAGCGTCGTTCACGCCGCCCACGGTGGTGACACCGGTGAGCTGCTGTGCGCAGCTGACGGCGCGCTGTATCTGCGGGTCCGTGTCGAGGGTGTAGTCATAGTAGCTGACCTGCTCGTCGGCAGTCAGCGGGCGCTCCACGTCCACGGTCAGGCCGGTGCCGTCGAAGCAGGAGCCGTCGCCGCAAATGAGCTTTGCCACCGTGACCACGACAGCGCTGCCGTCCGAGAGGCGCTGGGGGCTGCTCTGGATGGTGCCTTTGCCCATCGTGGTGCTGCCCACGAGGCGGGTGCCGCACAGGGTGCGCAGGCTGGACGCAAAGAGTTCTGCCGCACTGGCGGTGTTCTCGTTCACGAGGCAGACGGTGGGCTGGCTGATGACCGAGTCGCCGGTGCTGCTGCCCAGCAGGGTGCGGTTGCCTGCCTTATCCTCCGCGTAGGCCAGCACGCCTTCCGGCGCGACGAGTTCGATGCAGCTGATGGCGTCATCAAGGATGCCGCCGCCGTTGTCGCGCAGGTCGAAGATGAAGCTCTGGGCGCCGCTGGCGGTCAGGCTGCGGAGCGCAAAGTCCAGCTCACTGGGGGTGGAGTTGTCGAACTGCCAGATCTTGATATAGCCCACATTGCCCTGCACCAGCGCGGAATCGACGCTGTTGGCCGTAAAGCCGGAGTGGGTCAGATCGGCGGTGTGCTGGGCGTTCTCGCTGTCCAGCCAGCCTACATTGACGCTCGTGCCACTCTCGCCCCGGAGTTTGTTCTGGACAGCCTCCACGCTGCCCAGACTTTTGATGTCTGCGCCGTCGATGGTGGTGATGTAATCACCCCGCTGGAGGCCGGCCTCCTTGGCAGGAGACTCGTCATACACTTTGATGACCTTGGCGTAGCCGGACTGGTCGATGGCCAGCTCCACGCCGATGCCCATCAGCTTGCCGCTCTGGGCGTTGAGCAGGTCGGTGTAGGCCGAGGCGGTGTAGTAGCGGGCGTACTTGTCGCCGGTACCCAGCAGATAACCGGCAGTCAGACGGTCGTACAGCACGGTCTCGTCGATGTCGTAGTAGTCGTTGGCGCGCACATAGCGGTCTACCTCGGCCACCTTGTTGTACATGCTCTCCTTTTCCTTCACGCTGGTGACGGTGTGGTCAAACAGCCGCATCGCCACCAGCATCGTGATGGAAAAAGTGACCGTCATTGCCAGAATGACGATGGTCACGGTCATCCCTACGGAAATTTTGCGGTTCATTCAGTGTCCTCCCCAGTTCAGACCAAAAACATCAGGATGACACTGCCCAGTACCGACAGCAGGAACACTCCTGCCAGAATCAGACAGCCCACCCGAAGGATACGCTTGCGTTTTTGCTCGTTCATTTCGCCTTGTGGCCTCCTTTGACCCCTCGACTTCAATTACAGTTGTGTTATCTTATCGGAATATAACCGCGGGGGTTGACCGCATTGGCCTTGGAGCCGCCCTTCCACACCTCGAGATGGAGGTGGTTGCCGGTAGAGTTGCCGGTGGAGCCCACATAGCCGATGAGGTCGCCCTGGTTGACATACTTGCCCGCCGACGTTGCCACCGAGCGCATATGGCCGTAGAGGGTGGAGTAGGCGTTGCCGTCTGTCATTTTGCCGTGATAGATGATGACATAGTTGCCGTAGCCGCCGCTGGACCAGCCGGCCACCTGCACATAGCCGCTGGCGGCTGCGTAGATGGGAGTGCCTGCGGGGGCGGCAAAGTCGATGCCGGCGTGGAGTTTGTTGACGCCGGAGACCGGGTTTTTGCGCCAGCCGTACTCGCTGGAGATGCGGGTATAGCTCCTGAGCGGGCAGATAAAGCCGCTGAAGCTCAGCTGGGGCTTGCTGGCCGCTGCCGCTGCGATGAGCTTCTGGATCTCCTTCTTGACGGCCTCGTAGTTCATCTCGTCCGACTCGATGGCCGCCTGGGCGTTCTTCTGGGCCTGCTGGGCCTCAGCGGCGCTCAGACGGGCCTCCTTGACGCTGTTGTTGAGCTCGTTCTGCTTGGACTGCATCTGCTTGTTCTGGGCGTCCAGCTCAGCCTTTTTGTTTTGCAGCTGGGTGCGCTCCTCCACGAGCTGGGTGCGGTCGGCCACGAGGGCTTCCTTCGCAGCCTTCATGTTGTCGAGTATCTCGGTATCCTTCACCGAAATGTCCTGCATGACCTCATTGAAGGTCAGAAGCTCGTACAGATCGTTCACAGACCGGAGCATGGCGACGCTGCCGCCGTCCCGCAGCTCCTGCATCGCGGCCATGTGGCTCTTGAAATCGTCCCACTGGTCGGCGATCTCCTGCTCTTTCCGGGCGATCTCATTCTGCTTGGCGGTGATCTCCTGCTCTTTAACGCCGATGCTGTTCTGCACCTCGGAGATCTGGCTCTTGAGGACGCTGATCTGGCTCTGGAGCACCGAGACTTTTTCCTTCAGCTCAGACTCGAGGGCCTTGGCAGCAGCTTCCTTCTTTTTGGCGTCGTTCAGCTCCGTCTTATGCTGCTTGATGGACGCAGAGATCTTGTCCAGCTTGTTCTGCAGCGAGCTCATGCTGGTGGCCGCACTGGCCGGATAGACCGTCACGCTCAGCACGAGGCAGGCGGCGGCCAGAAAGGCGCAGGCGGCACGCATCATGGCCGAATGGCCCGACGGCTTTGCGTGGCGGGGCGGATGATGCAGGACAAAGCCTGCAGAATGCTTGTCGTGGTACACAGTAGGCCCCTCCTTACACGTTCAGGTGCTTGCGGATGGAGAACATACTGCCCAGACCGCCCACCAGAGCGCCGCCCGCGAGGCTGTAGGTCAGGATGGTGGGCCAGACATTTTCCAGCGGCACCAGAGCCGTACCCATAAGCATCTGCCACAGGCCGCCCAGCGTGGGCGACAGCTGAACAATGTAGGCATAGCCGCCGATGGTGGCAGCTGCCGTCAGGATGCCGGAGAGCAGGCCCATAGTCAGGCCCTCGATGACGAAAGGCAGGGTGACGAGGGCGTTGGTAGCGCCGACATACTTCATGATCTCGATTTCACGGCGGCGGGCAAAGACGCTCAGCCGGATGGTGGTACCCACCGTGATGATGCTGACAGCCATCAGCACCAGCACCAGACCGCGCCCGACCTTGGTGACAGCCTGCTGGACCTCCACAAAGGTCTTGGTCATCTCGATGGGAGCCGTGACGCTGTAGACGCCGCTGATGTTCTCGAACTGCTTGCTGATGGTCTCCATCTGGCTCAAATCAGACAGGGAGACGCGGTAATTGGCCTTGAAAGGGTTGTCGTTCTCGAACTCGTTCAGCAGGGCGGCATAGTCGGACATATACCCCTTGTACTGGTTGAGGACGTCTTCTTTGGACATATACTGCACCCGGCTCACACCTGCGGTGCCGCTGAGGGCATTGCCCACAGACTGGATGGTGGCGTCATCAGCCTCGGGGTCCACGTAGACCACCATCTCGTTCTGGCTGCCCAGATAACTCACCATGCTGTCCACATTGACTTCAATGAGGCTGGCGAAGATGTTCAGGGTCATGCAGACGCTGAGGGAAGCGATGCAGGCGATGGTCATGGCCCAGTGCTTGCCGAGGTTGCGCACGCCGCGCCGGGTGAGGAACCCAAACGTAGAGATTTTCATACGTGTACCTCCTCGCCGAAACTGGCCGGAACATCGGAGATGATGCGGCCATGCTTCAGGGTGATGGTGCGGCGGTTGAAGCGGCGCACCAGTTCATGCTCGTGGGTGACGACAAGCACCGTGATGCCCATCTCGCTGACGCGTTCCAGCAGTTCCATCATCTCAAGGCTCATCTCGGGGTCGATGTTGCCGGTGGGCTCGTCCGCAATGACGAGGCGGGGGCTGTGGGCCAGAGCGCGGGCCACGGCCACGCGCTGCTGCTCACCGCCGGAGAGGAACTCGGGGTAGACCTTTGCCTTATCTTCCAGATGCACCAGCTCCAGCATGTAGTTGACGCGCTCTTTGATGTCTTTTTTGCCGATGTTGGTGACATGCATGGCAAACGCCACATTCTCGTAGACCGTCATGGTGGGGATGAGGCGGAAATCCTGGAAGATGATGCCCATCTGGCGGCGAAGGAAAGGCACTTTGCCCCGGCGCAGCCGGGCGACGTCCTTGCCGTCCACCATGACGCGGCCCTCGGTGGGCAGTTCTTCGCGGAGGATGAGCTTGAGCAGAGTGGACTTGCCGGCGCCGGAGTGGCCCACCAGAAAGACGAACTCGCCGTCGTCTACATGGAAGTCGATGTCCTCCAGAGCGGGAGTATCACTCCGTTTGTATATCTTGGTGACATGTTCAAAATCTATCATGAGTATCTTGCTCCTGAAAAGTTTATTTGGCACAGAAGTTCCAGACCATTACAAAAGAAACCGGCCAGCATCGGGGTCGAGCGGCCGGTTTCGGCGTCCGCAGCCGGAGCGGCTGAGACGAAATATCAATATTTGGCCGGGTTGTTGGACAGGTACTTCTTGACCATGAGCGCTACCTTGAACACGATAGCGTCGTCGAACTCACGCAGATCCAGACCGGTCAGCTTTTTGATCTTTTCCAGACGATACACCAGCGTGTTGCGGTGGACGAACAGGCCGCGGCTGGTCTCGGAGACGTTCAGGTTGTTCTCGAAGAAGCGCTGGATGGTGAACAGGGTCTCCTGGTCCAGGCTCTCGATGCTGCCCTGCTTGAACACTTCGCGCAGGAACATCTCGCAGACCGTGGTGGGCAGCTGGTAAATAAGACGTGCGATGCCCAGATTGTCGTAGCGGATGATCTGCTTTTCGGTGTCGAACACCTTGCTGACCTCCATGGCGATCTGTGCTTCCTTAAAGGAAGTAGCCAGGTCCTTCACGTTGGCGATGGGGGTGCCGATGCCCACGACAGCCTTGATGTAATGCTCGCCGGACAGGGTGTCCACGATGCTGGCGGCCAGCTTCTCCATATCGGTGCGGTCGATGCCCTTGCGGATCTCCTTGACCAGGACGGTGTCCGTCTCGCTGATGTTGAAGACGAAGTCCTTCTGCTTGTCGGGGAACAGGCTGCTCACCACGTCGTAAGCGGAGATGTCGCCGCCGCTGGTGACGCGGACGATGAACACCACGCGGGAAACATCGGTGGCAAAGTGCAGCTCACGGGCCTTGG
>ERZ772902.1827-NODE-1827-length-14294-cov-5.257462_pt1 | contig 14294 bp, 17 predicted proteins | sample MGYA00511470_ERZ772902 | MGnify/ENA primary metagenome ERZ772902 (study PRJEB29015, sample SAMEA2737717) | human gut metagenome | biome: human gut; feature: human-associated habitat; material: faeces | place: China | collected 2012 ... | reverse complement strand
CTTTATTTCCTTTTGTTTTAAACGTCTTTTGCTTTTTATTTTTAATTTTTTATAATCATATATGGTCAAATAATAGATAATATATTCGAGCTAAGATTATTCTTATATCTAGATTTTTATTTAAGTGGTTATTACTAGTCCTTATAGGATGAATATAGTTACTTCTGGTGTATTAATGGTCGAGCGAATGATTAATACTTTTGGTATTCGAGCTTATTTATATAGAAATATATATTAGGTTTTAATATTAGAAATATTAGTTTTAGTGGAGATTGTTATTGGCTTTATCGATTAATGGCAGATAAAAATATTTTTTATCTGCCATTAAATTTTTTATTTATTATAATATTTAGACTTTCTTTGACATTTTTCAACACTTTTTTGGTACATTTAAGACCTGTCCCTCATGTCTCATTTATGTTTATATATCTAAATTCTTTACATATTTTGCATTTTGTTGTATAAATTCTCTTCTTGGCTCTACTTCATCACCCATTAATAATGTAAATATTTCGTCTGCTTTTATTGCATCTTCCATTGTTACTTTTACTAATATTCTTGTCTCTGGATTCATTGTTGTATCCCATAATTGTTCTGGATTCATTTCTCCTAGACCTTTATATCTTTGAAGTCCTAATTGATCTCTAGCTATTCCTTTTTCTTCTAATTCTTTATATGCTTTATCTAAATCTTCATCAGTATAACAATATACATCTGTCATTCCTTTTTTAGATAATTTATATAATGGTGGTTGCGCTAAATAAACGTTACCATTTTCTATTAAAGGTCTCATGTATCTAAAGAAGAATGTTAATAATAATGTTCTAATATGTGCTCCATCTACATCAGCATCAGCCATGATTATAACTTTTCCATATCTAATTTTTGTAATATCGAAATCTGCTCCTATTCCTGCTCCAACAGCTAAAATTACAGGATTTAACTTGTCGTTTCCATATATTTTATCTGCTCTTGCTTTTTCTACATTTAACATTTTTCCCCATAATGGTAAAATTGCCTGGAATTTTCTGTCTCTTCCCTGTTTTGCACTTCCACCTGCAGAGTCTCCCTCTACAATGTATACCTCACATTCATCTGCATTCTTGCTACTACAATCTGCTAATTTTCCTGGCAATGTTGAAGTTTCTAAAGAGTTTTTCTTTCTAACTAATTCTCTTGCTTTTCTTGCTGCTTCTCTTGCTCTAGATGCACTAATACATTTTTCTAATATAGCTTTTGCAACATTTGGATTTTCTTCTAAAAATGTAGATAAAGCTTCATTTACCATACTCTGAACAACACCTGTTACTTCACTATTTCCTAATTTTGTTTTTGTTTGTCCCTCAAATTGAGGCTCTTTAACTTTTACTGAAACTACTGCAGTGATTCCCTCTCTTATATCTTCACCTTGTAAATTATTATCTTTTTCTTTTAATATGTTATGACTTCTTGCATAATCATTAAATACTTTTGTTAATGATCTTTTAAATCCTTCAAGATGAGTTCCACCTTCTATTGTATTAATATTATTAACAAATGTATATATATTTTCAGAATAACTTGAAGTATATTGAATTGCTATTTCTACTGGAATTTCTCCATTTTTTTCTATATAAATAGGAGTTTTGTGTAATTTTTCTTTATTTTTGTTTAAAAATTCTACAAAAGAAACTAATCCACCTTCAAAACAAAATTCTGCTTTTTTAGGTGTTTCCTCTCTTTTATCCTCTATTGTTATTTTTAGACCTTTTGTTAAAAAAGCCATTTCCCTAAATCTTTTTTCTAAAGTTTCATAATCATAATCCAAACTTTCAAAAATAGTATCATCTGCTAAAAATCTTACCTTTGTTCCTGTTCCTTCTGCATCTCCTATTTTTTCTAGCTTTTTAACAGTTTTTCCTTTTTCAAAATACATTTGGTATAATCCACCATCTCTTTTAATTGTAACCTCTGTCCATGTAGATAATGCATTTACAACTGAAGCACCTACTCCATGTAAACCACCAGATACTTTATATCCACTATCTCCTCCAAATTTTCCTCCTGCATGTAAAACAGTATATACTGTTTCTGCTGTTGATATATGTGTTTTAGGGTGGATTTCAACTGGTATTCCTCTACCATTATCTTCTACACTTATTATATCTCCTGGTTCAATAGCTACTTTTATTTCTGTACAATATCCTGCTAATGCTTCATCTACACAGTTATCAACTATTTCATAAACCATATGATGAAGTCCTCTTACAGAAGTACTACCTATATACATACCTGGTCTTTTTCTTACGGCTTCTAGACCTTCCAATACTTGAATTTGTTCTGCTCCGTATTTATGATTATACTTTTCCATTTAATTTCCTCCTCTTATTACTTTGCCTTCTTTTACATTATATATTAAAATATTTTTATTTTCAATATCTATTTTATCAGTACAAGTTATAATAACTTGTGTTTTTTCTATTTTCTCTAAAAAATGATTTCTTCTTTTTTCATCTAACTCTGACATAAAATCATCTAATAATAAAATTGGTTTTTCTCCTATTTCATCTTCAATAATATTTAATTCAGATAACTTTAAAGATAAAATCGCTGTTCGATGTTGTCCTTGAGAACCATAAATATCTAATCTTTTATTATTTATATATATCACAAAATCGTCTCTATGTATACCTTTTGTTGTAAATCCTTTTATAATATCTAATTTTCTTCTTTGTTTTAACAAACTTAAATATTCTTCTTTATTTTTACTTTCTGCTATATAATCTATTTCTATTTCTTCTTTATTTTCTGTAATTTCATTGTGAATATTTTTTATTTTATTATTTATTTTATCAATAAATTCTTTTCTATAATTATAAATATTAACTGCATATTCTGACAATTTTTCATCCCAAATTTCTAACATGTTTTCATTTTTATTTTCTTCTCTAATCTGTCTTAAATAATTATTTCTTTGTTCTAATGTTTTTAAATATAAATTTAAATTATGCATATAATTCGGCTTTAATTGGCTAATCATAATATCTAAAAATCTTCTTCTATTTTGAGGACCACCTTTTAAAATATTTATATCATCTGGTGTAAAAATAACAATATTTACATTTCCTAATAATTCACTTAATTTTTTAATTTTTATTCCATTTATACTTACATTTTTTTTACCAGCTAATTCTATTTTTATTTTTCCACTTCTATCAGATTTTTCAAATTCTATTTCAATGTTTGCCTGGCTCTCATTTAGTAATATCATTTCTTTATCTTTATTGGTTCTAAAAGACCTTCCCATACTACATAAAAAAATTGCTTCTATTATATTAGTTTTTCCTTGTGCATTTTCACCATAAAAAATATTTATATTTTTCTCGAACTTTATTTTTTCATTTTTATAATTTCTAAAATTATTAATTCTTAATTCTTTTATCCACATATTCTTCTCCATCTGTGTATAATTTGTTAACTTCATTTTTTCTAATTATTTCTAATTTTTTCTTTTTTTTATTATTTTTTTCTATGTTGAACTCTTTAAATATTCCTAAACTTTTAAAACCTGCTTGTTTTATATATTTTTCTATTTTTTCTTGATTTAGAATTTGCTCATCATAAGTTATTGTAGCATTTGCCATTACAAGATTCACATTTGCCTCAAAAATTCCATTTTGCTTATTCAAGTATTTTTCTAATCCATTTGAGCAAGCACTACAGGTCATTCCATCAATCGCTAATATTATACTTTTCATATTATTCTTCCTTTATAATTTCATATCCAAGATCTATAATTTTTTCTTTGATTTGAGCAATTTCTAAATCCTTTTCTGATTTTATTGTTACTATTCCAGTATTATGATCTGCATCTACACTTTCTACACCACTAATTTCTGATAGAGCTATCTTAACTCTATTTTCACATCCTCCACAAACCATTCCATTTATTTTAATTTTTAATTCCTTCATCTTATATCATCCTTTCTTTTTACTTATTAAATTTTTTAAATATACTTACTAATTCATCTATTATTTCTAAATTACCTTTTTCCAAATCATTAGAAACACATGAATATATATGATTTTTCTATAACCAATTTCCAACTTTTTTAATGTATATTTTCTTTACAATCTGAACTAAAATTACATATAGGATAGTCAATCCTGCTACTATTAAATAATATAATGGTGGCATTATTTCAAAATGGAATGATTCAATATTATGCAATAATATTGGTGTAAATATTGTTCCTATTATTGTAACCATTGTTAAACAAGTTAATATTGGGTTTGCTTTTGACTGTACAAAAGGTACTTTTTCAGTACGAACGAAATGAATTATCAATGTTTCACTTATTAGACATTCAACAAACCATGCTGTTTGAAAATAACTTTCACTTACAGCTCCATTATATCCTAATATAAACCAAAATGCTAAAAACGCCAAAACATCTATTATCGAACTTACTGGTCCCATTACATTCATAAATGTTCCCAATCCTTTTGTATCCCATTTTCTTGGTTTTATTAAAAATTCCTCATCAACATTATCATATGGTATTCCTATTTGAGAAAAATCATATAAAAAGTCTTGAATTAACATTTGAATTGGCAATAATGGTAAAAATGGTAAGAAAATACTTGCAATAAATATACTAAATACATCTCCAAAATCTGAACTTAAAGCCATTTTCATATATTTTATAATATTTCCATATACTTTTCTTCCTTCTATTACTCCATTAAATATTACTTTTAAACTTTTTTCTAATAAAATAATATCACTTGCTTCTTTAGCAATGTCTGTTGCTGTATTTACACATATTCCAACATCTGCATTATGTAGTGATGGTGCATCATTTACACCATCTCCCATATAGCCTACTACATGTCCATTTTTTCTAAGAGCCTTTATTATTCTTTCTTTTTGTAAAGGATTCATTCTAGCAAAAACATTTACTTCCTCAACCTTTTTGGCAAGTTCTCCATCTGGCATCCTATCAATATCTGTACCTAATAATATTTTTGAATCTTCTATTCCTACCAAGTTACAAATATTTTCAGTGGCATATTGGTTATCTCCTGTTAAAATCTTTGTTGTTATTCCATATTCTTTTAATTTCTTTATTGTACTTTTTACTTCTTTTTTTGGTGGATCTAAAAATGCTACAAATCCTATAAATGTCATTTCTTTTTCATCATCGCTATTAAATATATCTTTTCCTCTATACTCTCTTTTTGATGCTAACGCGATTACCTGCATTCCTTGTTTTGCAAGATTTTCAGCATTTTTATTAATATTTTGTATCATTTCTTGAGTTAGCTCTTTATGTTCGCCATCTATTTTTACTTGATTACAACTTTTTAATACTTCTTCTAATGCTCCTTTAGTAATTATCCTATAATGATCATCATGTTTTACTACAATACTTACTTTTTTTCTAATATAATCAAATGGAATTTCATCAATTTTTTCATAATTAATAACTTGTTCTTTTATTTTATGCTGAACTCCATATGTTATTACTGCTTTATCTACCAGATTTTTCATTCCAGTACTATAATAGCTATTTAAAAATGCATATTCTAATATAGATAAATCTTCTTTTCCTTCAACATTTATATATTTCTGTAATACTATCTTGTCTAATGTTAATGTTCCTGTTTTATCAGTGCATAAAACATCTATTGCACCTAAATTTTGAATTGCCTGAATGTTTTTTACTAATGTTTTTTTCTTTGCAAGAGTTTTCGTTCCTTTAGTTAAATTAACATTTACTATCATAGGCAACATTGTTGGAGTAATTCCAACAGCTACTGATAATGCAAATAGCACTGCTTCTAATATATCTTTTCGTATAAATGCATAAATAATAAATACTGCTATTGAAACTACAACCATGTATTTTATTAATAATTTTGTAATTCCATTCATACCTTTTTCAAAATTTGTCGTTTCTCTTTTATTATCAATTTGTTTTCCCATACTTCCTAGATATGTAGAAAAACCAGTATTAATTACTATAGCTGTTGCATCTCCACTTATTACACTTGTTCCCATTAAACATATATTTGAAATTGAAAATATTTCATTTGAGTTATTAAATTTATCTGTTTTTTCAATAGGCGCACTTTCACCTGTAAAAACAGATTGATTTAAAAACAAGTCCTTATTTTCTATAATCATTACATCAGCTGGAATAATAGAACCTGCATTTAGATGAATAATATCACCTTTTACAACTTTTTCTGTTCTTATTGTTTGTTCTTTTCCATTTCTTACAACCGTTGCCGTTGAAAACATTTCACTTTTTAATTTTCTATTGAATTTATATGTTGAATAATTTTGGGCAAATTTTATCATAGCACTTACAAATCCAATTGCTAAAATAATAACTGTACCTAATGTATCATCACCAACAAATTTATTTATTATTGCTAAAACAACTAAAATTAAAATAAATTTATCTTTAAATGAATTTATAAAAAAATAAAACCATGAATGTTTATCATCTTTTACAACAACATTTTCTCCATCTTCTTCTAATTTTTGTTCTGCTTCTTTATTTGTCAATCCTTTTTCAATATTAGTTTTAAGCTCTTGTATTATTTCTTGTTTTTCTTTTTGTGCAATTTTCTTATATTTTTCTAGTATTTTCTCATCATTATTACTCATTAAATTTTTATTTTTTAATTTGTTCTTTATAAAAAATAATCTAATCAACTTCTATGTATCTCCTTTTTTTATATTTTATAAAATTGTATCACTTAATATATTTTTTGTATATACTTTTTATATTTCTTTTTTCTCATATACTGGTTGGAGTTTAAAGCCTATCTTAGATTCTATGGTGCAATGGGGAAATAATTATCGTGAAATGCAAAAATAGCAGTAAAATAAAACTGCTATTTTTCTAGTATCATATATAAAATTGGATAAGGATTTCCCTGTTCATCATTTTATTTCAATTTCACACCTTACACTGCTACAGTTGAAAAACCATTATCTGCGTGAATTACTTCACCTGTTATCGCATTTGACATATCACTAAACAAGAAACTTGCCACATCTCCAATTTCTTTTGCAGTTACATTTCTATGTAAAGGTGCTCTTTGTTCAATCACATCTAAAATACCATTAAAATCCTTTATTCCTTTTGCAGACAATGTCTTAATTGGTCCTGCTGAAATAGCATTAATTCTAATATCATCTTTTCCTAAATCTTTTGCTAAATATCTAATACTACTTTGCAATGCTGCTTTTGCAACTCCCATAACGTTATATCCCTCAATTGTTTTTTCTGCTCCAAAATAAGTTAATGTTACAATACTTGCTTTTGGATTTAGCATTTGCTTTTCTTTTGCAATATTAGAAACCGCAATTAATGAATAAGCACTAACATCACAAGCATGTGCAAATCCATCTCTTGATGTTTTTATAAAGTCATTTCTTAAGTCTTCTGTATTTGCATGTGCTATACAATGTAATATTCCATCCACATTTCCATAATCTTTTTTTATATTTTCTAAACAATCTTTAATACTTTCATCATTTGAAGCATCACAAGCATAGCCTTTTGCTCCTGGTATTTCTGAAATAAGCTTTTCTATTTTTTCTTTGTTTTCCATAGTTCCATATGTAAATATTATTTCTGCCCCATTTTCATATGCAGATTGAGCAGCTCCCCAAGCAATACTCCACTTGTTTCTAACTCCCATTATAATTATCTTTTTCCCTTCTAATAACATATTTAGTCCTCCTTTATATTTTTTCAATTTTAATATATTCTCCCATGTTTCTAAATTTAGTATATCTGTCTTCTACTATTTCTTCTTTCGACATTTTACTCATTTTGTTTATTGTAGTTTTTATCTCTTTTCTTAAGCTGTTAGAAACTTTTTTAAACGTATCTTCTTTAGGTTCTTTTATTATTTTATCAATCACTTTTAAATCATATAAATCCTCTGCCGTTAGCCTCATTTTTTCTGCCGCTTCTTTAGCTCTAGAAGGATCTTTCCATAAAATACTACTATATCCTTCTGGAGATAATATTGAATATATAGCATTTTCTAGCATTAATACTTTATTTCCAACACCTAATGCTAAAGCACCTCCACTAGAACCTTCTCCTATTACAATTGAAATAATTGGAACTTTTAGTTTTGCCATTTCTAGCATAGAACTTGCAATAGCTTCTCCGTTGTCCTCTTTCTTCTGCTCCGATTCCTGGATATGCTCCTTTTGTATCTATAAATGTAATAACTGGTCTATTAAATTTCTCTGCTTGTTTCATAAATCTAATTGCTTTTCTATAACTTTCTGGATTTGGCATACCAAAGTTTCTTTCTATATTTTCTTTAGTAGTCCTTCCTTTTTGTTCTGCAATTACTGTATAATTTTGTTTATCAATTCTTGCTAGCCCACAAACAATTGCTTTATCATCTTTGAAATTTCTATCTCCATGTAATTCCATAAATTCATCAAAAATTTCATCTATATAATCAAGTGATGTTTTTCTTTTTGGATTTCTTGCTATTTCTACTTTTTCCCATGCAGTCATTTTCCGTCCCTCCTTTTATTTATGAAATTTAATTATTTTATATAGAGTATCTTTTAAGTCTTTTCTTTCTACTATTTTATCTATAAAACCATGTTCTAACAAAAATTCTGCTGTTTGAAATCCTTCTGGCAAAGATTCTCCAATTGTTTGTTGAATTACTCTTTTACCTGCAAATCCAATCATTGCTCCTGGTTCTGCTAAAACAATATCTGCTATACTTGCAAAAGATGCTGTAACTCCTCCATAAGTTGGATCAGTTAAAACTGATATGTATAATAAACCTGCTTCGTTTAATTTTGCAATTGCTGATGTTGTCTTTGCCATTTGCATTAAAGAAATAATTCCTTCTTGCATTCTAGCTCCACCTGAAACGCAAAAAATAATTAATGGTAATTTCAGCTCAATTGCTTTTTCTACTGAATATGTAATTTTTTCTCCAACAACAATTCCCATACTTCCCATTAAAAATCCACTATCCATTACACAAATCACAACATCTTCTCCATTTATTTTTCCGCACGCCACATCCTACTGCTTCTTGTATACCTGTCTTTTCTCTTAATCCTTTTATTTTTTTTGGATAATCTTCTAAATTTAATGGATTAGTTGTATCAATGTCTAAATCAAATCTTTTATAAGATTCTTTATCTAAAATACTTTCTAACCTTTTATTAATATGCATTCTGAAATATGCTCCGCAATTTGGACAAATACTATTATTTTTTCTTACATCTTCTTTATATAAAATTTCTTGACATTTATCACATTTTATCCATTTTCCAACTGGAATGTCTACTTTGTTTTTAATTTTTTTGGCTGTAGGCTCTCTTTTTTTCATTTTGTCTACTATCATATCTTTATTCCTCTTTTTTTAATATTTCTTTTTCAATAAAAGATGTATCAAATTTTCCTCTTAAAAAGTTTGGATTTTTAATTATCTGAAATAAGAAATCAAGGTTAGTATCAATTCCTTCAATTACGGTTTCTTCTAAGGCTCTTTTCATTTTACTAATCGCTTCATTTCTTGTGTCCCCATAAGTAATAATTTTTGCAATCATAGAATCATAATTAGCAGGAATTGTATATCCTTCATAAATTGCTGTATCTATTCTTACTCCATTTCCACCTGGTAAGTTTAATCCTGTTATTTTTCCTGGTGATGGTCTAAATTTTTTTCTTGGATTTTCTGCATTTATTCTACATTCTATACTATGCCCCTTAAATTGTACGTTTTTTTGTTTTATTTTTAATTTTTCTCCAGCCGCTATTTTTATTTGTTCTTTTACTATATCTATTCCTGTTCTCATTTCAGTAATAGGATGTTCCACTTGTATTCTTGTATTCATTTCCATAAAATAAAAATTTTTATCGCTATCTACTAAAAATTCTACTGTTCCACAGCTAGTATATGAAGAAGCTTTTACTGCTTTTATAGCCGCTTCTCCCATTTTATTTCTTAATTTATCATCTAAAATAGTAGATGGTGTTTCTTCTATTACTTTTTGGTTTTTTCTCTGAATAGAACAATCTCTTTCTCCTAAATGAATAACATTGCCATGTTCATCTGCTAGTACTTGAATTTCTACATGTCTTGGATTTTTTATAAATTTTTCAACATAAATTTCGTCATTATTAAAAGATAATTTTGCTTCTTGTTTTACAATGTTGTAATTACTTTCTAATTCTTCTTCTGAATTAACTATACGTATTCCTTTTCCTCCGCCTCCTGCTGATGCTTTTAATAAAATAGGATATCCTATTTTATTTGCTGTTTCAATAATTCCTTTTAAACTTTGTATACTACCATCTGAACCTGGTATTACTGGAACTCCTGCTTTTTTCATTAAGTCTTTTGCATTTGATTTATTTCCCATTAATTCAATTACTTTATAAGAAGGTCCTATAAATTTTATATTAGATTCTTCACATATTTTTGCAAATTGACTATTTTCAGACAAAAAACCAAATCCAGGATGAATACTATCTGCTCCTGTTATATTAGCTGCCTCAATAATATTTTTTAGATTCAAATAACTTTTTCCGTGGTTCAGCAGGTCCAATACAAATAGCTTCATCTGCAAGTCTAGTGTGCATAGCATCTTTGTCTGCTTCTGAATACACTGCTACTGTTTTTATATTCATTTCTTTACATGCTCTAATAATTCTAACTGCAATCTCTCCTCTATTTGCTACTAATATCTTATTCATTTGGCTAATTCCTTTCTTTATACAACTGCAAAAGTAAGCTCTCCTTTTGCTACTATTTCTCCATTTACAGTTGCAATTGCTTCTCCTATTCCTATTGAACTTTTTTGCTTTATAATTTTAACTTCTAATTTTAATCTATCTCCTGGTACTACTTGCTTTTTAAATTTCATTTTATTTATACCACCAAATAAAGCATTTTTTCCTTTATTTTCTTCTTTACTAAGAATTGCAATTGCTCCTGCTTGTGCTAAACTTTCTGTTATTAATACACCTGGCATAATTGGATTTCCGGGAAAGTGTCCTTTAAAATACCATTCTTCTTCTTTTACATCTTTATAACATATAGCACTTTCTCCTGGTATATATTCTTCTATTTCATCAATCATTAAAAAAGGTTCTCTTTGTGGAATTATACTTTTTATTTTTTCTTTTCCTAACACTTGCTTTGTACTCCTTTTACTTTTTTATTTTAAATAATGGTTTTCCATATTCTACTGCTTCTCCGTCTTGCACTAAAATTTCTGTAATCTCTCCATCAAATTCTGACTCAATTTCATTCATTAATTTCATTGCTTCAACAATGCAAAGTACATCTCCTTTTTTTACTTTTTGACCTATCTCTACATAAGAATTAGCATTAGGAGATGGCTTAGAATAAAATGTTCCAACCATTGGTGATTTTACAATTTCTCCATCTTGTAATTCTTCTTTTTCTGTTACTTCTATCTGTTTTTCATTTTCATTTAACTGTTCGCTTTTTTGAATTACTTGAATCTCTTTTGTACTTTCCTTTTTCATACTAATTTTAGTACCGTCTGGGAAATCTATATCAATTGATGTTAATTTTGAATTTCCCATATCATTCATTAATTGTTTAATTTTCTCGTATTCCATTTTTCTCTCCTATTCTTCATATTCTTTAAATATAACACTTCCATTATGTCCACCAAATCCTAAAGAATTTGACATTACTATTTTTAAATCTTTTTTTCTAATTTCATTTGGTACAATGTCTAAATCACATTCTTCATCTTTTTCTTTATAATTAATTGTTGGTGGAACTATTTTATTTTCTATTGCTTTTATAGAGAATATTGCTTCTATTGCTCCTGCAGCCCCTAATAAATGACCTGTATTACCTTTTGTTGAGCTTACCATAACTTTTTTACTAACATTTTCGCCTAATGCTTTTTTTATTGCCATTGTTTCACACACATCATTTAAATGTGTAGAAGTTCCATGCGCATTAATATAATCAATATCTTCTGGTTTGATATTAGCATCTTCAATAGCTCTTTTAATTGCTCTTGCAGCTCCATCCCCTGTTGGCTCTGGTGAAGTAATATGGTATGCATCAGAGGTCGCTCCATATCCTATTATTTCTGCATAAATTTTTGCTCCTCTTTTTTTTGCATGTTCTAATTCTTCTAAAACAATAACACCTGCTCCTTCTCCCATTACAAATCCATCTCTTTGTTTATCAAAAGGAATACTTGCACGATTTTTATCTTCTGATTTGGATAATGCTTTCATATTTTCAAATCCTGCAATTCCTACTTCACAAATTGAACTTTCTGTTCCTCCAGCTAATATAACATCTTCTGCTCCATATTTTATTGTTCTATATGCTTCACCTATACTATGAGTTGAAGATGCACAAGCTGTGACAATTGATACAGATTCTCCTTTTAAATTTAAATCTATTGCTATATTTCCAGCTGGCATATTAGCAATTGACATAGGAATAAACATTGGAGAAACTCTATTATGTCCCTTTTGTATATTTATTTCACATTGGTTTTGAATTGTTGTTAATCCTCCTATTCCTGAGCTTACAAATACACCTACTTTTTCTAAATCTGTATTTTCTTTTGTTATTTTACTATCTAAAAAAGCTTCTCTTGCAGCTACCATAGCAAATTGAGAACTTCTATCTAATCTTTTTGCCTGTTTTGGTTCAAAATGTTCTAATGGATTGAAATTCTTAACTTCTGCCGCAAGTTTAGTTTTATAGGTACTTGCATCAATTAATGTTATTTTATCTATTCCACATTTTTTGTTTTCAATTCCATTCCATGTTTCTTCTACATTATTTCCAATTGGAGTAATTGCTCCTAATCCTGTTATTACTACTCTTTTTTCCATTGCTTTCTCCTTTCTAAAAACACATTATTACATCAACATTCCACCATCAACTTGAATTACTTGCCCTGTTATATAAGAACTATCTTCTGACACTAAAAATTTAACTACATTTGCAACATCTTTTGCCGTTCCCATTCTTTTTAATGGTATTGTTTTTGCAATTTCGTCTTTTACATTTTCTTTTAATATATTAGTCATATCTGTTTGAATGAATCCTGGTGCAATTGCATTTACTAGTATATTTCTAGATGCAACTTCTTTTGCTAAACTTTTTGTAAAGCCAATAATCCCTGCTTTAGATGCTGCATAATTAGTTTGACCTGCATTTCCAGATATTCCTACAACTGAAGAAACATTAATAATTCTTCCTTTTCTTTCTTTCATCATATAATTTATTACGTTTTTAGTCATATTAAATGTTCCTATCAAATTTACATTTATTACTTCATTAAAATCTTCTGGTTTCATTCTCATAAGTAACATGTCTTTTGTTATACCTGCATTATTAACCAAAACATCAATATGATTCATTCTATTTATTGCTTCTTCTACTAGCTTTTTACAATCTTCAAAGTTAGATACATCTCCTTTTAATAGTAAACATCTATCTCGTTTTTGTTCTATCTCTTTTTTTAACTTCATTAATTCTTCATTTTCAGTTCTATAATTTATTATTATGTCATAATTTTCTTCTGCAAGAGTATATGCTATTTCTTTACCTATTCCTCTTGTTCCACCAGTTATTAAAGCTACTTTGTTCATTTTTATCCTCCTATTAATTTATCTCTTTTAAAGTATTTTCTAATGATTTCACATCACAAATATTATAGATTTTTATTTCTTTTTCTGTTTTTATTCTTTTTACAAAGCCAGATAGTGTCTTACCTGGTCCTATTTCAACAAATGTGTCTATTCCCATTTTTAACATTGTTTCTAGACATTTAGAAAATTTTACTGGTGAAATCATATGTTCTGCTAATATATCTTTTATATTTTCCTTTACATTTTGACGTCTTTCTCTGTTTATACACCTTACCATTTGCCGGTGATACCTTATTTCCTTTGACCCACGGATTGATCCTTGGATTGATATCGATAGCCATTCCATAAGAATGGTTGGACAGCTTTGTTGTTCCACTGATCACACGATAATTAAACGCAGAGGTATTATTTGCAGCCATAGACTTCTCATCATTCTCACCATAATCAGCTATCAATCTCATTCTCTCAATTCTGTACCTCTTCTGATAAAGAGCATAAAAGACCTTGACCGTTTTCTTCGCGATCTTCTTGTTAACGATCAACTCACCCTCTTTTACCTTCCCATCAAAACCATAATGAAGAACCTGTACATATCTTAAATCAGACAACTTAACATTCTTATTCTTTCGATAAGAT
>ERZ772902.1822-NODE-1822-length-14334-cov-4.730513_pt1 | contig 14334 bp, 10 predicted proteins | sample MGYA00511470_ERZ772902 | MGnify/ENA primary metagenome ERZ772902 (study PRJEB29015, sample SAMEA2737717) | human gut metagenome | biome: human gut; feature: human-associated habitat; material: faeces | place: China | collected 2012 ... | reverse complement strand
CACCGCTGCAAAGGCAGACGGCAAGGTCTACTATCTGAACTTCAAACCCGAGCAGGCTACACAGTGGGAAGATCTGGCAGCAAAATACACCGATGAGACTGGCGTACAGGTAGACGTAGTTACCGCAGCTTCCGGAACCTATGAATCTACTCTGAAGTCCGAAATGGCAAAGACAGATGCACCTACCCTGTTTCAGGTAAATGGTCCCGTTGGTCTGGCTTCCTGGAAGGATTATTGCTATGACTTAAAGGACAGCGAGGTTTATAAGAACGTACAGTCAGACGATTATGTGTTAAAGGATGGCGACGCTGTTCAGGGTATTGCATATGTAATTGAAACATATGGTCTGATCTACAACAAGGCACTGTTAAATGACTATTTTGCATTGGACGATGCAGAGATCAAATCCATCGATGAGCTGAACAACTTCGAAGCACTGAAGAAAGTTGCAGATGGCATTCAGGCTCACAAGGATGACCTTGGCGTAGAAGGTGCATTTGCTTCGACCGGTTTTGATTCCTCCTCTGACTGGAGATTTAAGACACATCTGGCAAACCTGCCTCTGTACTATGAATATAAGGCAGACGGAATTACCTCTTCTCCTGCTATCAAGGGAACCTATCTGGACAACTACAAACAGATCTTCGATCTTTACATCACAGATTCTACCTGTGATCCGGCTCTGCTGTCCGGTAAGACTGGTGAAGATGCTGCCAGCGAATTTGCACTTGGCGAAGCTGTATTCTATCAGAATGGTACCTGGGCTTACAACGACATCAAGGATAACGAAGTAGCAGATGAAGATCTTGGCATGCTTCCTATCTATATTGGCGCAGAAGGCGAAGAAAATCAGGGCCTGTGCACCGGTTCCGAGAACTACTGGTGTGTAAACAAGAATGCAGATCCTGCTGATATCCAGGCAACTCTGGACTTCATGGAATGGGTTGTAACCAGCGATACCGGTCGTGACGCTCTGGCAAACACCATGGGCTTTGTAACACCTTTCAAGACCTTTGAAGACGGTTATCAGTCTCAGAACCCGCTGGTACTTGCAAATGACGAGTACACCAAAGCTGGTAAGACACCTGTATCATGGAACTTCACCACAATGCCTTCTGAAGAGTGGAAAAACGGCGTCGGCAGCGCACTGCTTGAGTATGCTCAGGGCACCGGCGACTGGGATGCTGTTGTAACCGCATTCGTAGATGGCTGGAAGACAGAATATGACGCAGCACATGCGGAATAATTCAGCTGTATAAGAGCCCTGCATCAAAGCTCAGTATGCAGGCAAACAAAGAGGATCATAATCAGAGGGCGGGCTATGTGCCCGCCCTTTCCCTTTAACGCACGGGATTTTTGCTTCACGTGCGGTAATTACAGATGTTTTGAAACAATGCCGCCTGTGCGGATGCAGAGAACACGAAAGCGGCAGAATGAGAGGAAATTATGGAGAAAGCAATCAGACGGTATTGGCCGATTTTTGTTCTGCCCACATTTCTTGCATTTATCCTTGGATTTATTGCGCCTTTTGCGATGGGTGTATATTTGTCCTTCTGCAAGTTCACGACGGTAACAGATGCAAAGTTTATCGGTTTTTCAAACTATCTTAAAATTTTTACAGATGCTTCATTTGTACACGCCCTGTGGTATACAGCGATTTTCACAGTTGTGACGGTTGTGCTGATCAATGTGCTTGCATTTGCGGTAGCACTGCTTTTGACAAAGGGATTTCGGGGGACAAATATCTTCCGGACAGTATTTTTTATGCCGAACCTGATCGGTGGTATCATCCTGGGTTATATCTGGCAGCTTCTGTTAAATGGTGTACTGCTGTATATGAACCGGACACTGACCTATTCCTCCGTCTATGGCTTCTGGGGACTGGTTATTCTGATGTGCTGGCAGCAGATCGGCTATATGATGATCATTTACATTGCCGGAATTCAGAATATCCCCGGGGATCTGATCGAGGCTGCAAAGATTGACGGTGCGACTTCCGGACAGATTTTGAAAAACGTGACAATTCCGATGGTAATGCCCTCCATTACGATCTGTACATTCCTGACCCTGACCAATTCGTTTAAGCTGTTCGACCAGAACCTGGCGCTGACAAACGGCGAGCCCTCCAACATGTCCGAGCTGCTGGCGCTGAATATTTTCCGTACATTTTATGGACGTACCGGCTGGGAGGGCGTCGGTCAGGCGAAAGCGGTCGTATTCTTCCTGCTGGTAGCAGCGATCGCATTGACGCAGAACTGGCTGACACGTAGAAAGGAGGTACAGCAGTAATGAATGTGAGAAAAGCAAAGCATGGCTGGATCTTTACGCTGGTCTTTACCCTGATTTCCATTGCCTATGTATTTCCGATCGCGCTGGTTGTGATTAACTCTTTTAAAAAGAAGGCTTATATCAGTAAGAAACCCTTTGCCATTCCGACGGACAAGATGTTTGTCGGCATCGAAAACTATATCAAGGGAATCCAGAGAACCGGCTTTATTGACGCGTTCTTTACCTCTCTCTTTATTACGGTGCTGTCTGTTGGCGTGATCATCCTGTGTACCTCCATGTGTGCGTGGTATATCAGCCGTGTAAAGAATCGTTTTACAACTGCGCTGTATTTTCTGTGTCTGTTTTCGATGATCGTTCCGTTCCAGATGGTAATGTTTACCCTGTCCAAGATTGCGGATATGCTGAAATTAAATAATCCGCTTGGTATCGTCATTGTATATCTGGGATTTGGCGCAGGGCTTTCCGTCTTTATGTTCTGCGGCTTTGTAAAGAGCATCCCGCTGGAAATTGAAGAGGCTGCGATGATCGATGGTTGTACGCCGCTGCAGACCTTTTTCGGAATTGTTATGCCGATTATGAAGCCAACCTGTATTACGGTTGCAATCCTGCAGACGATGTGGATCTGGAACGACTATCTGCTTCCGTATCTTGTACTGGATATGACGAAGTATAAAACAGTTCCCATCGCAGTTCAGTATCTGAAGGGCGGATATGGCTCTGTCGACATGGGGGCGATGATGGGCGTCCTGGTGCTTGCCATCATTCCGATCATTGTATTTTATCTGGCATGCCAGAAGTACATCATCGAGGGCGTTGTAGCTGGTGCTGTAAAAGGATGAGCTGCGTACCGGAATAAAAATACATATTTAGAAAAAAGAATAAAGCCGTTCGGCTACTGCAAACAGCCGGACGGCTTTTTGCAATTTTGTGATTGTTTTGACTTTACGGGGGTTTTCCTATAAAATGTCGGAGAAAACGCGAAACTTTGAAATTGCGGTCGAAACAATAAGTATGGTAGGGCAGAGAAGCAATGGAGCAGGAAAACAGAGAGATGGAAGAGATCACAATTAAAGATATTGCACGGATGTGCGGCGTTGGAGTAAGCACAGTATCCCGGGCGATCAATAACCATCCGGATATCAGTCCTGAAACGAAGCAGAAGGTAATGGGCATCATTCAGAAGTATGGGTATATTCCGAATAACAGTGCACGGTATCTGAAGCGGACGGACGGAAAGTGTATCGCTGTGCTTGTGAAGGGATTAACAAACCCGTTTTTTGCCGGAGCGATCAAGATCATGGAGGATGAAATCAAAAAGAAGAAGTATTCCATGGTGATCCGGCACGTTGAATCGGATGAGGATGAGGTTGATGTGGCGCTGGAGCTGGTAAAGGAAAAACGTCTGGCAGGTCTGATCTTTCTGGGGGGACATTTTGTCCATTCAGAAGAAAAGCTGAGTAAGCTGCGGATACCGTTTATTCTTTCAACAGTCGGAGAAGGACCGGACGGAATCCGGCACGATAATTACTCCACCTTGTCTGTTGACGATGAAAAAGAAGGATATCGGATGACGGATTATCTGATCCGACTGGGACACCGCAAAATCGCAGTGCTCGCTGCGGGAAAAGAAGACGTCAGCATCGGCCGGATGCGTTTGATGGGATATTTGCGGGCACTTCGGGAACGAGGAATCGAGCCGGATGAGGGACTGATCTGCTATATGAATCCGAAGCTTCCGTCCTACAGTATGGAAAACGGTTATGTTCTGACCCGACAGCTGCTGGATGAAGGAAAAGAGTTTACGGCAGTGTTTGCTTTTTCAGATACGATGGCAGTGGGAGCCTGTCGGGCGATCGCAGAGGCGGGGAAACGGATCCCACAGGATTATTCTGTTGCGGGCTTTGACGGAATTGAGCTGTGCAGCTATTACAATCCGACCCTGACGACGATCCGTCAGCCGATCCGGGAAATTGCAGAAGAATCTGTCCATCATCTGTTTGATCTGCTGGATGGCAAAAGCAGCCATCAGCATAAGATTTTTCCGGGAGAATTGCTGGAACAGGAATCGACACGGGCGCTGTGAATGAGAAAAATGACATAAATGGTATGAAATGGAACTTTTGGTAGTTAATAATAGAAATAGATTCCGTGAAACTATACAAATATTGCATTTTAATTTTGTAAAAAGAGACAAAGCATAAAAGATGCACATGTTACCGGCTGACATACATAGAACAGGGTGCTATGATGACATCATCAGGAAACGAGAGCTCCGTACACTAGGCAAGAGCTCTAAAAGGATTCAAGGATGCAGCGGTTTTACAGGACAACTTCTACAAACCACAGCTTCTCAGAATCCATAAAGAAACAAGGAAGCTGCTTTTGCAGGGAATACTGTGCGTCTGCGCCCGTATGAGGTTCTGATCGCAGAAGAAGCATAACAGAAGGAGCCGTTACAGCGGCAGAAGGTGAGGAACTTATGCAGAGAAAAAATAATATCGTCCTGCGGCTACACAGACAGAGAAGACCGGAGCAGGTGCTTTTGCCCATTGTCCTGGAAGATAATGGAGAAGCTCTGCGGGTTATTCTGGAAAAACAGGACAATGTGACAGCGGAATTTCTCTATAAAACAGAAAAAAAGGTCAGATCCGGCTGGCTGAAGCTGGAAATTGAGCAGGACGGCTGCAAGAGAAGCGATAATCTGGAGGAAGAGCTTCCGGTTATTTTGGAAGTGGAAACGGATATCCGGCCGGAGGCGATGACCGCAATGTATCTTTTAAACGACTGGTGGACAAGACCGGCATTTATCAATGACTTTTCGGAAATTCCGGAGCTGACACAGGCGATTTACGGAAAGCTGAGAAACGGATACTTTTTCCTGCTTCCAATGCCGGGAAAACAGTTTAAGACTCAGGTGAAGCCTGGAAGAGAGCATACGCTTATTTTCGGAATGAGCGCCTGCAAGGGCGGAATCAGCAAACTGGAAGAGCCTGTTTATGCATATGCGGAGGCGGACAGTCTGCAGGAAGCGGTTCATGCGTGTATGGCCTGGGCGGCAGAGTATCACGGAATTCGTTTGAAAGAGGAACGAAATATGCCGGAGATGCTGAAATATCTGGGCTGGTGCAGCTGGGATGCATTTTATACGGAGATCAGTGAAGAAAAGGTACGGGCAAAGGGCAGGGAATTTGCAGAAAAAAATGTGCCGGTGCGCTGGATGCTGATGGATGACGGCTGGCTGTCGGTGCATGGAGACGCACTCTATGATCTTGCGCCCGAAAAAGAAAAGTTCCCCAACGGATTTGCTCAGATGATCCGTGATATAAAGCAGGATACACAGGTGGACTGGTTTGGCGTCTGGCATGCCCTTGGCGGCTACTGGGGCGGAATCGAGCCGGGAAGCGACCTTGCGGCAAAAGAGCAGGAGCATTTATATCAAAATGCACCCGGAAAGCTGATCCCGTGGCCGGATGCAGCCAAGGGCTACGGCTTTTACCGGGATTGGTATGAATATCTGAAGCGGGAGGGCATCAGCTTTTCCAAAGTGGACGGACAGAGTGCCGTACATAATTATTTTGAAAATGATCTTCCGCTGATGACAGCGACCCGGGGAATGCACGGAGCGCTGGAGGGCGCGGCAGCGTACTTTGACGGTGCAGTGATCAACTGTATGGGAATGGCGGCAGAGAACATGTTTTCCCGTCCGCAGACAGCGGTTGCACGAAACAGCGATGATTTTCTACCAAAACGGGAGGATGGCTTTGCAGAGCATCTGCTCCAGAATGCATACAATACACCCTACCAGGGCGAGCTGTATGTATGCGACTGGGATATGTTCTGGACAAGCCATGAGGATGGTCTGCGCCACAGCCTGCTGCGTGCGATCAGCGGAGGACCGGTGTATTTCAGCGATCGGATAGGAGAAACAGCCCCGGAGGTTGCAGCACCTCTCTGCTATGCGGACGGAAAGCTGCCGCAGCTTTTACGGGCGGCAAGACCGACACAGGATTGTATGTTTCGCGATCCCAGAAAAGATGGCGTGCTGAAGCTGACAAATGCCGGAGCCTATGCAAATGGTAAGATCGGCGGAGTGATTGCCGTTTATAATCTGACCCATCAGGAACAGACCTATCGGATCGGTGCATCGGATATTCCGGAGCTTTCCGGGAAAAACTGCTGGATCTATGACTGCCGCAATCAGGCTGCTGCAGCCTGCAGTGCGGAAGAAGACAGGGAATACCGCCTTGCAGCGGGAGATTTCACCTGGTTTTTATTTGTGGAAGACACAGAGGGGAAAACCTTTGTGGGACTTGTGGATAAATACATCAGCTTTGATGCGGTACTGTGGATGCATGAGATGGGCGGCAGGCTAATGGGCGAAATCTGTGGCGGAAAGACCGTCGGATTTTTATCCAAAGAGCCTGTAAAGCGCGTGCTCTGCAACGGAGAGGATGTAACAGCGCAGGTGGAGAAAAAGGATTGCCTGTATTTGCTTGAGCTAAACGGACAGAATGCGGTAGTTGAAGTGGAATAAAAATCACAGCACAACGCTGGCGGGGCGCTGCGGCATCCGCATTCGAAATGGAAATAAAAGCTGCTGTGCCCGCCCTACGGCAAAAAGAGAGAAAAGAACATGAAAACAACGCAGGAATACCAGAAAAGACTGCAGCGCCATTTGGATGAGCTTAAATGGCTGTACTGCGAATTATATCCGGGAAGAGAGGATATGTTTGGTATGATGCTGTATATCGATGCCTTTGCCGGCAATTTGAAGGGTGTGAAGAAAAAGCTGCCTTACCAGGAAGCATGTAACGTAAACTACCTGCATCTGATGCCGTTTCAGGATCTGCTCGGAAAAGGAGAATGTGTTCTGCGCAATATCATCCTGCCCGGCAATGGCTATGGCTGGTGTTATAAAACCTGGGAGGAATAAAGCAGTTCGGGTGCTTCGCGGCTCCAGCTATTGCAGGGGCCGCGAAGGCTGAGAAGAGTACGGAAAATGACTTGTATCTTTCCTGAAAGTTGTGATATAATCATACAGTTACAAAAAGTAGTTTTTAAAACCATGTGTTGTGTGAGGGGCTTATGCAGAAAAAGGTACAGATCATCAGTGACGGTTCTCAGGATTTATCGTCGGAGTTATCCAAAGAAAAGGATATTGAGGTTGTTCCCTTTTATGTTTCGTTTGACGGGGAGCACTATTATAAAGAAATAGAAGAGATCACAGTACGCGATTTTTATCAACAGATGGTGGATCATCCGGATGTGTTCCCGAAGACATCCATGCCGTCTGTACAGGATTTTTATGAGGTGTTTGAAAAATCTGTAAAAGAAAATATTCCTGTGATCTGTATTTGCATCACGGCGAAGTTCAGTGGCTCTTTGCAGTCGGCAACTACAGCAAAGGATATGATCCTGGAAGAGTATCCGGAGGCAAAGATTGCGGTCATTGATTCGACATTTGATACGGTGCTGCAGGGACTGTTTGTGCTGGAAGCGTGCAGACTGCGGGATCTCGGACTGGAATATGAGCAGATTACAGAAGCTCTGCTTTCCATCCGGGAGAGCGGCAGGATCTTTTTTACCATCGGCAGCATCGATTACTTAAAGCATGGCGGACGCATTGGAAAGCTTGCAGGAATTGCGGCCAGTGCGTTGAAAATCAAACCTATCATCACACTGAAGGAGGGAGAAATTTTCAATTCCGGCATTACCAGAAGCCGTCAGAAATCGATGCAGAAGGTTGTGGAAATGACGGAAAAATACCTGGATGAGGTACAGGCAAAGCCGGGAGAATACAGCTTTTGTATCGGCTATGGCTATGACTATGAAGAGGCGGTTGGCTTCCGGGAGATGTTGAAGGACCTGATCCGGGAACGGCTTGGAATTGAAGAAATCGGAATTTATCAGATCGGTGCGACAATTGGAGTGCATACCGGACCGTATCCCATCGGGATTGGAATTGTCCGGCATGCAGAAGTGTAGCTCAGGATTTTGAACGTGCGTGACAGGAACAGGAGGGGCAATCCTCCTGTTCTTTTTTTGTCGTACTGTAGCTGTCGGTCATCGTACATGCCGGCGTAAGCCCTTCGTCCTGCATCAGGGCGCTGCCCCAACGATACATCGCTTCGAGAATCGGGAAAAGGCTTTCACCGAGCGCCGTCAGCGAGTAATCGACGCGGGGCGGAACGACAGGATAAACTGTGCGGGAAATCAGACCGTCTTCTTCCAGTTCACGGAGCTGCTGGGTCAGCATTTTAGGCGTCGCTTCGGGTACGAGACGGTGCAGCTGGTTGAAGCGCAGCGTCTGACCGGTCAGGTGCCAGAGCAGCAGTGCTTTATATTTGCCGCCGATTAAGCGGATTGTAGCGGAAACGGGGCAATTTTTATTGACCGAGGGATTTTCTTTTGAAGCCATAGCGATTTCTCCATTCTTATTCATGACAATAGAATGCTCGCAGAGCGTGCATTCTATTGTTGTGAGGTGAACACTATCCTTTTGGGTAGTATATTACAAAATAGTGCATTCTTTATTTTTCTATCCTAATTGTTATAATGGTAGCAGAGGATAGAAAAAAAGACAAGATGAGTTCTTTAAGGGCAGCCTTTAAAAGCTGTAAAGCAGGAAAGACTATACAGGACGGCTGCGGAAATGGAGATATATGAAAAAAGAAACCTATGATATTACCGGCATGTCATGCGCGGCATGCTCAGCGCGAATTGAAAAAGGAATTTCCGGAATGGAGGGCATGCAGCAATGCAGTGTCAATCTGCTGAAAAACAGCATGACGGTTTCCTATGATGAAGCCGAACTGGATTCCGGAAAAATTATTCATCAGGTAGAAGACATCGGCTATGGCGCTTCGCTTCACCAGACACAGGGCAGCAAAACGACAGGAGCATCAGGCAGAGGAAAAAACGGTGCAACAGATGCGGCTGCGGCGGCAGCAAAGCAGATGAAGCAGAGACTGATCGTTTCGTTAGTCTTTACGATCCCGCTGTTTTACATTTCGATGGGACATATGGCTGGCTGGCCGCTGCCGTCGTGGCTGCTGGGAGCAAGAAATCATATGATTTTTGCATTTACCCAGTTTTTGCTGGTGCTGCCGGTTTTGATTGCAGGCGGACATTATTTTAAAAACGGATTGAAAAATCTGTGGCATCGCTCTCCGAATATGGATTCGCTGATCGCATTGGGCTCCGGCGCGGCGTTTGTGTATGGCATCTATGCGATTTACAAAATCGCCTGGGGCTTTTCCATCGAAGATATGGATATGGTCGAGACCTTTGGCATGAATTTGTATTTTGAATCCTCGGCGATGATCCTGACACTGATCACTCTGGGAAAATTCATGGAGGCCCGGGCAAAATCCAAGACGTCCGAGGCGATCACGAAGCTGATGGATCTGGCACCGAAGACCGCGAAGGTATTAAGGAATGGACAGGAAGAAGAAATTTCCGTAGATGATGTACAGAATGGAGATATTCTGGTTGTCCGGGATGGTGATACGGTTCCGGTGGATGGAAAAATTACGGAAGGCTTTGCTTCTGTGGATGAATCTGCGATCACCGGCGAAAGCCTTCCGGTGGACAAGCAGACCGGAGATCCTGTGACCGGAGGTACGATCAACCGAACCGGGTTTTTTCAGATGGAAGCAACTGCGGTTGGAGAACATACGACACTGTCAAAGATCATTCAGCTGGTAGATGATGCGACATCCTCCAAAGCGCCGATTGCAAAGCTGGCGGACAGGGTCAGCAGTGTGTTTGTTCCGGTTGTCATTACAATAGCGCTGTTGGCGGCAATCCTCTGGCTGCTTGCCGGTCAGAGCTTTGAGTTTGCACTTTCTGTTGCGATTTCTGTGCTGGTAATTTCCTGTCCGTGTGCCCTCGGACTGGCAACGCCTACGGCCATCATGGTGGGAACCGGACGGGGTGCGGCGAAGGGTATTTTGATCAAATCTGCGGAAGCGTTGGAGATTACACATAGCATCGATACAGTTGTTCTGGATAAAACCGGCACGGTGACCCAGGGCAAGCCGGTTGTGACGGACGTGATCGCGCTGGAAGCAGACGGAAAAACAGCAGGTGAAAACACGCAGGCGTATACAGAGCTTTTGCAGCTGGCCTTTTCTCTGGAAAAAATGTCCAGCCATCCGCTTGCAGAGGCGATTGTCAAAAAAGCGGAAGCATGCTCAGCAGCGTTCCGGGAGGTTTCGGATTATGAGATGATCCCGGGACAGGGCATTGCGGGAACGATCGATAAGGCACGATGCCTTGCGGGAAACCGAAAACTGATGGAAACCAACCGGATCGACATTTCCGTAGCGGCAGGATTGCAGGAAAAACTGGCGGATGAAGGCAAGACGCCGTTGTATTTTGCACAGGGAGGAAAGTTCCTCGGCGTGATTGCTGCTGCGGACGTTGTAAAACCCACCAGCAGGGAGGCAATTGCCAGACTGCAGGAGATGGGAATGGACGTCATTATGCTGACCGGCGACAATGCAAGAACGGCAGAGGCAATCAAAAAACAGGTTGGCATCAAGACGGTTATTGCGGATGTGCTTCCGCAGGATAAAGAGGAAAAAGTTCGTCGGCTGCAGGAGCAGGGGCACAAGGTTGCGATGGTGGGAGACGGTATCAACGACGCGCCGGCACTGGCGAGAGCGGATGTCGGAATTGCCATCGGCGCAGGAACAGATGTGGCGATCGAATCAGCGGATATCGTACTGATGAAGAGCGATCTGATGGACGCAGCATCTGCGGTAAGCTTAAGCCGTGCGGTGATGCGCAACATCAAGCAGAACCTGTTCTGGGCATTTTTCTACAATGCGATCGGCATTCCGGTGGCAGCGGGCGTGCTGTATCCGGCGTTCCATATTTTATTAAACCCGATGATCGGTGCGGCGGCGATGAGCTTCTCTTCTGTATCCGTCGTATCGAATGCGCTCCGACTCCGGTTCTTTACACCGAAGTGGAAGCAGGAGAGCGGTACTGCAGACTTGCAGACAACCGAAAACGGCGGTATGATGGAGCAAAGCACGGCAGCCGCGGAAATTGCGGATAGAATAGCCCAAAATGATGAATCAAAAGGAGAGACTACCATGAAAAAAACAATCAAAATCGAAGGCATGATGTGTCAGCACTGCGTAAAGGCAGCAACAAAGGCACTGGAGGGCGTAGCGGGCGTGACTGCTGTAACCGTAAGCCTGGAGGATAAGCAGGCAGTTGTAGAAGGCACAGCAACTGATGAAGCGTTGACTGCAGCAATCGTAGATGCCGGCTACGAAGTGAAGGGGATTGAATAAAATCTTGACAGCTCCTTTCCTGATTCTGTATAATGGGTAAAGTAAACATGTCAAAAGCGGATTGCCTGAAATAAAGCAGAGAAAAGGGCTTTGTGTAAAGATCGCTTCGCACAGGATTTATTTCAGACAGGGAAGGAACCGAATTTCATGGATAACGCGGACCCTGACGGGGAAACGAATTTTCTGAATTCCAATCACAATACAAAATGGACAGAGTCTGTGCTCTGTTGGAGGAAGCTATAGGAGGCATAGCCTGTTGGGAGTTCCCAATGGGTTATGTCTCTTTGTCGTAGAAAAAGGAGAGATTTTAAATTCATGGTAAAACTACTTTTGTTACTGATCATTCTGATTCTGGTCAATGCCTTTTTGGCGGCGTCCGAGGTTTCCGTTGTATCGCTGAATAAAAACAGGCTGCGGGAGCTGGCAGAGGACGGCGATCGGAAAGCACAGCGGCTGCTGAAGTTTGCAGAGGAGCCGAATATTTTTCTGTCTACGATCCAGGTCGGGATTACGCTGGCAGGATTTCTGGCCAGTGCAGCTGCAGCGGACGGATTTGCAGGCAGATTGATGGCATGGCTGTATGAACGGTTGGGAACAAGCGGCATAAGTCTTTCTGTCTGTCATGTGCTGGCAGTTGTGCTGGTGACAGTCGTGCTTTCCTATTTTGCACTGCTGTTTGGCGAGCTGGTGCCGCGGCGGATCGCGATGCAGCGGCCTGAAGCTGCAGAAAGAATGACCTGCAGTGTAGTCGGTGTGCTGACGGTGGTACTGCATCCGGCGGTATGGCTGTTGTCGAAGTCTGCAAAGCTGATCTTAAAGCTGCTTCACTTTAAAACGGAATCCGTAGAACGCAGCGTTACGGAGGAAGAGATCCGGCGGCTGGTTGACCTTGGCGGGGAAAAAGGAACGATAGACCACGATGAGCAGGAGTGGATTCAAAACGTGTTCCGGTTTGACGACATTTCGGTGCGGGATGCGATGACGAGAGAAGCAGATATGGTCTGTTTTTCGCTGGATGAGGCGGACGAGGACATTATTTCGACGATCCGGGAAAGCGGTTTATCCAGATATCCGGTTTACGATGAAGATATTAACGATATTATAGGTATTCTGAATGCCAGGGATTATCTCCTGGATCGTAAAAATGACAGCCCGTCAGGGTTAAAGGAGCTTTTGCGAGAGCCTTATTTTGTACCGGATACGATTCATGCAGATGACCTGTTCCGGGATATGCAAAAAGGAAAAATCCATATGGCCATCGTTATCGATGAATACGGACAGACGGCGGGGGTTATTACAATGGAGGATCTTCTGGAGGAGATCGTCGGAAATATTTACGATGAGTTCGATTCCGAGGAGCCGCCGGAAATCGTTCAGCTGGAGGACAATTTGTGGAGGATCTCAGGCGGTGCATATGTTGAGGACATTGCGGAAGCACTGGATCTGGATCTGCCGGAGGATATCGATTATGACACGCTGGGCGGCATGATCTTCAGCTGCTTGCGGATCATTCCTGCGGACGGCAGCCAGTTTGATGTGCAGGTCAACGGACTGAATATTCATGTGGAAAAAATGGAGGATCAGAGAGTGGAATCTGCACTGGTCAGCAAGATCCTGCCGGAGAAGGAAGAGGAAGAGTGAGCTGTAACGAACAAAAAAAGCCGGTCGGCACAGAAGAATTTTCTTCCATGCCGACCGGCTTTTCATGTTATAGGAAATTACTTCGTAATTTTCCTATTACATAAAAAAGCAAATTAAAAAGAATATTGGCAGGAGGAGGGGGAACTCGTGGCAATAAAAATCAGGGTTGATGCAAAAAAGATGGAAGACCTGTTGAGGAATTTTTATCTGATTACAGGAATCAGAATCGTAGTATTCGATGATAATTTTGAAAAAATTGCAGAATATCCGGGGAATCATTGCGGATATTGCAAAATCGTACGAAAAGATCCGAATGCGAGGGCACTGTGTAAGATTTCGGATATAAAGGGATGTGGAGAATGCAAAAAGCTTAAAAAGCTTCATATATATGAATGTCATGCCGGGTTAATGGAAGCAGTAGCACCTCTAAAAGTAGGTGATATAATCATCGGATATCTTATGCTTGGGCAGTTGCTTCTGGAGGATGGGCAGAACAGGCGACAGAAGTGGAACAGAATGTACGACAGAGTGAAAAATTATGAGATTGATTTTGAAGCTCTGGAAAACAGTTTCTGGAAGAAAAATAACCTGACACAGGAAAAATTACATGCAGTTGCCAAACTGATGGAAAGCTGTGCCAGTCATTTATATGTGACGGAAACGATATCAGTGGAAGAGGAAGATCTTTCTCGACGAATTGAAGCCTATATTATGAAGAAAATTCATAAAGGTGCAGAAATTACAATTGAAGATATATGCGATGAATTTGAAATACGCCGAACAAAACTGTATGAAATTTCAAATCACAGTTTTGGAATGGGAATTTCCGAACACATTCGTCGAATGAGAGTAAAGGTTGCCTGTGATCTTCTGCGAAATACTGAAGACAGGGTATCGGATATTGCAACGGAGGTAGGAATTCCTGACTATAACTATTTTACAAAGGTCTTCAAAAAAGCGATGGGTGTTACACCAAGAGAATATAGAAAGTCAATGAGAAAACAAACATAAAAAAGAACTAAAACGGTTCTTTTTTTTGTGCAAAATAGAAAAAAAGACAAGATATACGCGAACAAAATTACTATTATATGGTTAA
>ERZ772902.1809-NODE-1809-length-14410-cov-4.927412_pt1 | contig 14410 bp, 15 predicted proteins | sample MGYA00511470_ERZ772902 | MGnify/ENA primary metagenome ERZ772902 (study PRJEB29015, sample SAMEA2737717) | human gut metagenome | biome: human gut; feature: human-associated habitat; material: faeces | place: China | collected 2012 ... | reverse complement strand
TTTCAAAATATTTTCTACAAAGTCCTTTCGCAACCAATCAATTGTTTCTTTTACTTCCTTTTTATTATGTTTATAATAATGATATAAAATTTCTGCTATATTATCTCCAATTACTTTCACAATAGCCTGTGCGATTTTTAATCGATCTGTTTGATACTTATTTACTTGGGCAACTAACAATCTCCCACTTAAATATGATCTTTTGGATAAAAAGTTCCACTATACATACATAATAATTAAAAAAATGTACAATTACATGATTTTGACTTAAAAAATCCAACAATTTTGAATTCAATGATACTTCGTTTAAACAAAATAATTCCTTTGTATTTTCAATTGGAATGTATACATTTTTACCATTTTTTCGAAAACATATAGAATTGTCTTTCCTTGATAATTCTCCCATTGACATAATATATCTTGTACTTCCCATAACACGCCTTTCCTATTGCATCATATATAACAATATTCATAATATGCACATTTTTTACACTTGCTGCTGTTAAGTATTTCTGGTGGTTTATCACCTGCAATTAACTCCTGTATTTCATTGATATGCCCATCAAGTTCATTTTCCAGTTCTTCTGTTAATTCAAGAATTATAACTTTCTTATCACTTTTATTCTTTTCTACAAACTCAAGCTTTCCTTTTCTTACTACGCCCTTATTTTTTAATACTTTTAAATAATACAATAGCTGCCATTTTGCTGCTTCTACATCTGCATCCGACTTTTTTACTTCTGTAAGATATTCTTTGGTAAGCTTATCAAGCCTTATATTGTCTATTGCAATCTCTGAATTACTTTTATCTGCCGCTTTTTCTTCGTGAATTGCCTTGCCTATCTTAACCTGCTCACTATTATCTTCCAGATTTAACCTGTTGCCATGCAGATAGCATTGTCTTTTACAATGAAAATAATAATTAATCAATGTACCATTCACCTGCATACTAATTCTCCTTTCTACGCACGTTTTTTCTCCTATTAAATTTGTGTCAAGTGTGCGCAGTCACAAATCATACGTATAAAAAATCAGATATTAATCTAATTTTTTACCACCTTCTTATATGAATAAATCTTCATTATCCTTGAATAGCTCTTTATTTAACACTCCATTTTCATCATAATAATCTTCGCCATTTTCAATATAAAAAATATCTCCTATCTGCTCATCCCACTCCAGATGTTCAACAACTGGTTTATGCTTTTCATTATATAGCTCTATTTTAAACTGATACATAAACATATTCATTTCACTTCTGATATTATGTAGTTTAACTGTCTTTTCCTGATAAGGCATATGATTATCCTGCAAAAGTTCTTTATACTCTTCCCATATTTTTTTACCATCTATAACATTCTCAGGATTATTTTTATCAATAATATTTCTTGAAAAATATATCGAATACATCTGTCTGTTATCATCTATGAGCTTCATTTTATCTGCAACTTTATTAAAATCCAGCTTTCCTACTTCTTTTCTGATAAATTCATCTATATTATTATCGTTACATTGTCCCTGGGCATTTTTTAAAACTGGTATTACATATTTTTCATAATAATCATAAAAATCTTTAGAATTAAGTACTTCTCTTATTTTCTCATTCATTAAAGTATTATCATTATCCACGCGAACATCTTGCCTGTATATTCCTTTAGCATCGTCCATATTAAAGAAATATACAACTCCATCTTTCCTGCACGACCTATTAATTCGCCCTATAAACTGTTCCTCGCTGTCAAGTCTTGATATATCTTTATATCCTATGTCCATATCTATATCTACACCTGCTTCAATAACCTGCGTTGCAACAAGAATGACTTCCTGCATATTTTCAATATCAGCAATTATATCTTTACGTTCCTGTATGCTGCTATCACCTGTTATTAACCTGACTGGACATTCTGCACTTTCACTTATATGTGCATAAAATGCTTCTGCACTTGATTTTCTTATAAATTCTATAAGTATTCTTTTATTTTTATGTTGTAAAATGTGTTCTTCCAGCTCATCAATTCCTATTTTTCTGTTAAGAAGTTCATAATTAACTTTCACCCTGTTGGCAAACATTCTGTGATTAAAATATTTTTCTCTGTTATTTATTAATCTGACAGCTTTGGCATTATTACTGGTAAGCAGTTCAAGATTAGGCAGAGTTGCTGACATTATAATTATTTTTATATCTAATAACTGTGCATATGCCTTTAGAAAATTTATCATTGCTCCCCATTTGTTATTGTTATAGCTTTGAATTTCATCTAAAACAATAACTGAATGACACAACTGATGAAAGCCAAATGTACTATCCTTAGACCTGCCAAACATTGTATCAAATAATGTAATATGAGTTGATAGCACTATAGGATAATTTAGAAACTGCCTGTCCAATAATATTTTTTGATAATTTTCTATAGCATATTTCTCATCCTCATATCGATTTGCATTTGAACTATTCTTCGCTTTATATGGAGTAATTGAGTTTACTACAGCTATATTTGACATAATAACCTCATTTTGTCCAAATATTTTCTCCATAGAATTCATATTCTGTTCGACTAAAGTATTAAATGGATATACGTAAAAAATCTTTCTGCAATAGTCCGATTTTTTCAATAATTGAAAACTTAAATTAAATGCGATATTACTCTTTCCACTTCCAGTTGGAGCTTCAAGGTAAAATATTTTACTGTCTATATTGTTTTTCAGATTATTTTCTGTTTCAAGAAACATTTCTGTCCGCAGTACATTTATCCCCTTAATATTTCCAATAACCGTGTCTTTATTTACTTTAGCAAACTGTTCTTCATCTAATCTTTTAATATTCTTCTCATAATTAAGTATACTTTTCTGTACGTCATTATTCTCATATTCATTTATTATGTTATCGATATTATTAACATTTCCATAATCATTATTTTCATATCCACTCATAAATTCAGATGTTGCATAATAATCTGCTGCCACTAATAAAGAATACAAAAGCCTTGTCCACGCATACAAATAAATATTCTTTTCGTTACTTTGATATACCATTCTATCAAGCCATTCATCATATTTTCTAAGCTTTACAACTGGCTCTTCGTATAATTCCTGCTTAAACATTTCATACCATTTATATGCATCTTCTCCTGAATTATCATTTTGCTTACTTTTACCGGTTAATCCATCAAAAAAATATTTTAGGCTATTTATATCACTATGATGCCTTGAAATAATAAAAGAATAGATATATGCAAAGTCTTTAAGCACATCCGACTCATCCCTGTTAATTCTTCCATCACCTTTGGCTGTATTGATAATATCCAGAAAATAATCAAGATAAAAAATTGCCGATACAATAGAATGTCTGCTCGATATACTTTCAGGTGCATATTCTGTTTTCCAGCTATTCTTCATTTTCAGCTTTTGAAATAAAGGATTTACCTTTCCAGCATCGTGTAAAGTTACAACATTAACCGACATTAACTCAAATATATGTCTGGCTTCATTGGTAATATCACTCAGATACAACTGCTCAAACTTTATAAATACTGTTTCAATATGTTTAGCTTCGGCAATATTAAACCAATACTTCTGACAACGCTCTGTGTGCTCTATTAAAGTTTCTTTTTGATTTCCATCTTCTGATAGATGTGCATAACATTCGTCACCAAATTCTGTAATACTATCTAACGGCAGCATTAAACTTTTTATATTAAGCAGCATTTTCTCATCACATTCTTTACTCATTTCTGTCATTGTGTCCCCTCTCTCACTTACATAATTAATTAAAAATGCCACATCAGGCAACATGAAATTAAAATAAATTCCTATTGTCTGACGTGACATCATTAATACAATTATTAGTAAAACTCTAAAACCTTATCTTCAGTTTTATAAAGCTTATATAACCTGTCATTATTTATATTTACTAACATATTAGTATAACAGAAATCTGCATATTCATATAAGTTAGTGTATCCATTCAGAGCAATTGGCAATTTTTCAGCATATTTAAACACTTCTATATCATCCTCATCATCAGGCATAATTAAACTGCCTGTTTCCTTTAAAAATATACTAGATATAGCTGTTTCTTTTAATGTTGTTTCCTCAATAACAACTTTTTCTACATTTGTAATATCTGCTGGATGATCATTTTTACCAAGATAAGGATAATAAACGCACTTTCCCTGTTGCAAAAATTCAGCCAGATTTTCGGCTTCTTCACAATCAATCAATATATATATATCCCACACTGGATTTTCTAACCATTGTTCTTTTATAATAAGATTACCATTACCGCCCGGTTCAGCACTTGCATAACCTACTGAATTATTAAATATCTGGACTTTCTTCGGTATATATCCACGTTCATTTTTAGGAACAACTGACACTTTTATATGTCTTAATTTTTCATAGAATTCAGGATAATCAACTTCTATCGGCTGCCCCTTCTTTTCCTTTTTCCATTCTTTCTGCGCGTATCCACCATACCCTAATATTGCACCAAATATCCCTAACAGAGCAACCTTATGTATATGACTATACGTAAAATAATAATAGGCATTAACTTCAGGTTTCTTAAAAAAGGCATTTCTGCCACTTAATGTAAATTTAACAGCTTCCATAAATTACGCCTCTTTTTGTGTAATAATATTATAAAGCTTCTCCCCTTCAATTCCAGATACAAGCTTAGTTGTATGTGGATTAAAGTAAACTTCAACATTCTTTACTCTATCTCCGATATTATTAAGTATTTCAGCAACTCCACTTATATCTATTGTATTAAGCTTATCACCTTTTTCAAAGCTTATGTACTCAGATAAGTTAGGAAGATATGTATCTATCTCTGTTTCTACAAATATTGCAAATTCATTCTCGCAGCCTTCTTTAGCATTAGTTGCATAAGCTGTTGCACTTACTAAAGCAGTTCTTTTGAAGTTCTCATAATCCTCCTCTGTATATCCGTCTGTAACTCCAAGATTTACCAGTTCTTTATATGCAAGTGGATTAATTACAAATGGATAGAAGTAATGTGCTTCATCACTTGTAATTTTTGTTCCTAATGTTGAATTCTTTGCCTCTTCATTTTTCTCGCTATCTTTACTTGCATCTCTGAATGGAGAAAGTATCTGCTGTTCTTCTGCATTCGTTTCCTTATATTTATTAAAGCCTTGTCCAAACTGAACTGCTCCTGTTATCGAAAAGTTATTCTTTGCTTCCGCAAATGTTGCTCCAAAATTCTTAACATCTACAGCAGACATAAGATTGGTAAGAACTTCTTTAGAATTATTGCACTCTTTCAAGTCTCCAACATTAAATAATTCTTCATAACGCTCTTTTAATGAATTTGGTACAAGTGCTCCATCCTTTGAAAACTTCATAGACTTAATATATAATACTTTCTTTCCCTCATCGTTCCACATTTTCTTCATAGGATACTTTAAAGCTTTATCACTTCCGTACACATCTCCATTCTGCATACTCTTTGGATAGCCTGTAAAATCCGCATTCCAATTAGCCATAATTGAAGAAATTCCTATAACTCCATATACTCTCTTATCCATATTAATCCTCATTTCTGTGCACATTTTTTATCCATAACAAGTTTGTGCCCAGTGCACTACGACACAAATTCTGCGTATGAAAAATATTTTCACACTAATTATTCTCCTCTGACTTGTTTGACTCGTATATAAGATTATTACTTATATATCCTGCTATTATATCTTCACTTCTAACTTTTCCATCTGGTACAGCAGAAATAATCATTGTATACAGCTTATCAATTCTTTTATAATTATCTTTTATTGCATAATCATATTTTTTGAAAAATTGTTCCAGTCTATTTTTTATTACACTATCATTGGAAGCATTAAAAAATGGATTGGCTAACGAATGATTTTTATCTTTTGATTTACTTAATGAAATGTAATACCTTACAAGCTGACCAACAGCATAATAATATTCGCTTTCACTTTCTATCTGACTATATCCATCCTCATTAATCTTTCTGCTAAGACTATTTCTTATATCAATATATCTGTCTTTCATATCATTCCCTCCCAAATACATATCTAATGATTTCATCAGATTAAACTGCTTAACCGCTTTTCCAATATAACCATTAGTAATTGAACTCATAATAATATTCATACTTACTAAATGCAGAACTCTTTGTATACCTTTACTCTGCCCCTTATAAAGCCACGCAAATATAGCATCTCTTGATAATAATATATTTCTCTTCAAAACAACATCTACATTTATTTTATCTTCATCTGAAAAGAAATTGCCAGACAACCACTTAGAAAATAATACTTCATTAATTACAGCAAGTAATTCTTTCTTATTACCATATTTCCTATATTGTTCATCTGTAACATCATCTTCCAAAACATTAGAATATATAAATGGCTTATAAAGATTATACTTATAATCAACTATGGTATCCTGATGTTCAATAGCTATTTCCTTACCTTTTTGAATTTGTAGAAAGAAGCCTGAAAAATCTCCCTCAATAAATTCTCCATTTTTCAAAGCTGTAATTCCATTTTTGTTATACTTGCTATCAAAAACCGAATTATCAAAAAACAAATTCGTATTGCCTTTATTAGCTTCATTCATAAGATAGTCAAAAAACATTCTCTGAACAGCGGCACTTTGTGGAGTCAGCAGATATGGAACTGTTTTCTTTCGTGTCTTGTGTTCCATATATGGTTTCTTGGAGTTCAACGCAAGATTATCATTAGGAAGTCCTAGTATCTGTCCATCAATTTCGATATTATAATCGTTCTTATTATAAATTTTAGTCATCAGATAACGCTGTTCTTCCCTGACATACAGTTCTTTATCATCTTCAAAAAATATCTTAAGATAATTCTTACCGGTTAACTCTATCCCCATATCTTTAAGCTTAAATATATTCTGTTTTATCCAGTTTCTTGAATATTCCAGCTTTTCCTGATTAACATCGCCTACCTTTTCAGCTATATAATCATACATTTTCGCATCCTGAACATTCTTATACTTTACTCTTGGATTTTTTAATACATCATAGTATCTGTCAATCGCCTGCATATCAAGCTTTCCATTATCCAGACTATCCTGCTTCACCCAGAACGACAAATAGCTATTGGAATGTATTACTTTTTTCGGGTCCTGTGGCTTGTCCATACTTACCAGTCTGCTATGATAATCATAAAACTTAATATCATCATCTAATTGACTACCGCTTATCATACCGTTTAATGTTCTTGTCTTCTTATCAAGCTTAAATGACCTGCTCTTTAACGTTCCATCCTTCTGCACAACAATATAATCACCATCTGCCGGAATATAGCTATCTAATATAAATTTCTCACGATTTCCAAATTGTTCTTCGGTCTTTTCAAGCTCCCTGGCAAATATTTCAATGCAATCTTTTAACAAACATATCCACCTCCATCATCTTAATATTTTGTAATATAAATATATAACTATAAATGATACGCAATTATATATATTTATAATTACAATATCCAGCTCCTCTGGAATTTATTTCGCAAATTCCTGTTCCAATCAGAAAATATGCTAATTCCTGAGCCTTTTTATTATCGGCTATCTTAAGGTCAAACTTATCACCAAGAAGTGTAATGTCTTTATACTTAAACTTCACCGGCTTCTTATTAAGAAACTGAATTGATGTATATAATTCAAAATCTTCATCTAACTTGCTATTAGTAAATGCATTATATTTTTTAACAGCATTTATAAAAAGCCTTTGCTCATACTGTTCTACTGAGTAATTATCCTTCCAGTAGCCATTATCATTCTTCTGGATTGCTGGTGTCAACGTATATAGCTCCTCAATAAATCGCTTCGGAATAATTCTGTTTTCAACTGTCAAACCTTTTAGTGCTTCTGTATAATGATTAGCAAGCACCTTGGACATATAAGATGCCAGTTCATATTTAACTGTTCTTATTGTCATCGTGTATATGCTATCTTTCTTATATATGCCCGAACGCTCAAGAGGATATAAGCCATTGTACGTATACATCTTATATCCTGTGTTCTCGTGGTATGTCAGCCACTCATCACTCAATGCCAGTGCTGAATCTATGTAATCTGATTCTATTGATAACATATCGTCAACTGGTATATCCTTAAGCGTATATAATTTTACTCTCAATTCATATACCTTAACATTCATTAATATCACCTCTTTTCGCTTCAACGCTTTTATGTATTAATTATACATACTCCTCTATGAATATAATTGCAACATATTTTAATATGTAAAAATTTATACATCTAATATTGATAATCAATAAACATTTACTCTGGACTTATCTTTTACTATGTAAACACTGATGTAATTTATTATTAACTTTACCGGCATAATATTCTGTTCTCGCTTCATCCATAACAGAATTGAATTAAACCACTCTATGGTCTGTCCCATATCTGCATCAGTAAAAAATATTTTAAATCTCGTTTCTTTAAGTTTTATCACATCTTTGTCAAAAACAGCTCCTGGCAGATATACACTATATGTAAATGTTTTTATTATTGACTTACTTTTATCATATAATCTTTCAAACATTTCCTGTGAATAATTATTACTTGCTGCCTTTAAAAAGCTCACAATTGTTCTTTCATATTCTACTGGCAGTTCTGGCTTTTCTAGCTGAAATTCTAATACTAACTGAATCATCAATTTCACCTCCTTTATTATCTTCTTATACTATAGATATATCACTTATCATTATGTATATCAATATAAAAATTATCTATTAGGTGTACATCTTTCAATATCTTTATATATTGGTTTTTTTAATTTTTTCTTCGAAAATTTAAAATTATAAACATTTACCAAACTGGTCTATAAAAGTTCCAACAAGACTTTCAGGAATTCTGACCTTGATTCTTCTTTCTTTGTCAGTATACATCCCCATTCTTTTTGCAACATATGTATCTGCATTAAAGTGCATGAATAACTCTTTTCCTTGTCTATCAGTTTCCATTATTTCAATATTATCCAGCTTATCTACTCTGTAGTGAAGTTCCTTACGTACTCCATTTTTCAAATGTATCATATCCATATAGATAATACCTTGTCGCCTGACCTTTGCCCCTATGTATATCTATCCCCATTTCTTCTTCAAGCTGATTCAGATATCTTGCAATACTATCTCTTCCACATTCAGCAGTCTCCTCTGCCATATAATCTTTAATATCTGACATAGATAAGGGATGTTCTTTATCCGAATATTTCATAAGCACCTGATATAATATCAATGCATTATTTTTCCCTTGTTTCCCCATTAATTTCACATCCTTTTTCATCTTTTTTGTATGTTCATCTTATGCATTAACTCCCCTATATTCTACTTAATATCCATAATAAATTTCTCAAGCTTATCATGATTATTCTTTGCCATCTCGCTATTACGGTCTGCTAATGCAACCTGATTTTTTATATTTTTAAGTGTCTTTGACAACTGCGCCATGCACCTGTCATTATCTCCGCCGCCACTAAATGTAAATACAGCATCTATTTTATCAGCTATTCCATATTTTTTTATAAACGTATTTACTGGTGCGGCTGGCATTCCAGCCCATATAGGTGTACCTAATATAATTTCATCATAGTAGTCTATATTATCTGGAACACCTTTTATCTGTGGTTTCCTGCCAAATGTTGACTGCATTCCGCCAACAAGCATCTGCCTTACTGTATTTTGAGGCAATGGCTTAACCGGCTCTATTTCAAATATTTTTGCACCAAGCTTTCTTGCTATTTCTACCGCTGCTTCTTTTGTATTTCCTGATAATGAATAATAAACAACTGCTTTGCTCATAACTATCTCCTTTGCCTGATAAATGTAATGATATTAGTGTCAAAGAAAAAAATTCTTCTGTAAGTAAAATGCAGATAAAACCAAATTTTATACTTTTAACACATACATCATAATAACACACAAACAGCATTGTTGAAAAATTATATGACACTTGTTTTAAACTTATTTTAAAATAACTTATTTCATAGTTTTAAATACTATATCAAAAGGTATTGCTGATAATAAAATCTTGACATCTCTGCCACAATATATTATTATTACGATAGTTTGAGTATCAAAGTATTGTAATGATGGTTCAATAATTCTTGTATACTCCAACAATATATATATAGAAATGAGGATTGGTTTAATATGGATCTTAGTGCAAATAAATGTAAGCTTCCTGAATTACATATTGGTAATAAAACAGCAAGACTTCCTATTATACAAGGTGGCATGGGTGTTGGTGTCAGCTTAAGCAGTCTTGCAGGTGCAGTAGCAAAGGAAGGGGGCGTCGGAATTATTTCAACTGCCCAGATTGGTTATGATGATGATGCATTTGAATACGATCAGGCCGGCTGCAATTTAGCAGCAATAAAGAAGCATATCCGCAAAGCTAAAGAAATTGCCAGTGGTAATGGACTTGTTGGTGTAAATATTATGGTTGCACTTAAACATTATAAAGAACATGTAAAAGCAGCTGTTGCCGCAGGTGCCGATGTAATTATCAGCGGTGCCGGTCTTCCGATTGATTTACCAGCACTTGTAGACAAAGCTTGTCAGACTAAGATAGCTCCTATCGTATCATCAAAAAGAGCTACACAGCTTATATTAAAAATGTGGTCACATAAGTATGACCGAACCGCTGATTTTATCGTAATAGAAGGTCCAAATGCTGGCGGACATCTCGGATTTTCTAATGAACAGCTGAACAATACAGCTTCACTTGATTTCGATAATGAAATAACTAATATTATAGAATGTAAAAAAGAATATGAAGATAAATACTCCAAAAAAATACCTGTTATTGTTGCAGGTGGAATATTCGATAAACAGGATATTATTCATGCAATTAAGCTTGGGGCTGATGGAGTACAGATAGCAAGCAGATTCGTTGCTACTAAAGAATGTGATGCCTCACCTGCTTATAAACAGGCTTATATCAATGCCAGACAAGAAGACGTTCAGATTATCCAAAGTCCTGTTGGAATGCCTGGAAGAGCGCTTCGCAATGCATTTATCAAACAACTTGACAATTCAAGAATTCCTATTTCCAAATGCTACAATTGTCTTGAAAAATGTAACCCTGCAAAGGTTCCATATTGTATTACAAAAGCTCTTATAAATGCTGTAAAGGGAGATGTGGATAATGGCTTAATCTTCTGCGGTGCCAACGTTGGCCGGATAAATGAGATTACAACTGTACATTCACTTATGAAGGAACTTACAGAATAACTACATATGAAACAGAAATCACCCAAGATTTAGTTTCATATGTAGTACACTCAATATAAAATAATATGCTTATTATATAACTCTACACCACCTGGCACCACTGCCAGTTAATTGCCAGCCGGTTTATCCTGCTGGCAATATTAAATAATGTGCCTTATAGTGTTTCTTAAATTCAAGTCATGCAAATAAATTATCCCACTGGTAACATTAAATACTGTACTTTATATACTGGCTGACAGTCCAATTATTCTATACTCTCTTATAAATAATAGGAACATCATATCCGAAGGTTCTCTTTCCATTCACCTCCATGCTTTCTGATACCTCAAGACAAGCTTCTGAAAAACGCTCCCATAATCTGAATATCATAACTGGTGTAAACTGGCTTACACTTCCTCCCTCCCAGCTTCCAGCCTTTTCCCTATATATTGCTGGTGTAAACTTCTCAGATTTTCTAAGTTCACTATAATCTACACTTTTCATCGAGTTATAAGAAAATGTATTCTTGTCTTCTCCTGCAGGAATTTCATAAGAAGAAAGTATAATTCCATCATTACTATCTGTAATCAGAAATAAATGTGGTGATGCATGACGTTTTCCATCTGTTTCATAATAACTTTCCTCTACAACAAATATTCCGTTAAAATCCTCTGGAATATTTTTTATTTTATCATTGCAGACTGTATTTACATGCTGTGCGTATGGAAAGCTTTTACCAGCCTCATTCATTTCCATAAACTGCTCTTTGTTATCAAACTCACCCGTCATAAGCTCTACAAAATTTTTAATTTTCATCATAATGTTATGCCTCCATGTGATAATATTTTATTATAATTCTTACAATTCTAAAACAAAAGCTGAAGTCCCATAATTATAATCCACATATATGCACAAGTTTTCGGAATCATTAAAAGTCCAACCTTTGGTTTGGTTTTACTGAATAAGGTTACTGGTATATAGCATCCAAATGAAATAATAATTGCTGCTACCATCCTTGTCAGATGATATCCATAAGCATTTCCTGAAATCATATACAGAATAATTACTCCTATACCGGTAACTGCAAAAACTGAATTTCTAATAACAGATAATTTCATATTTCCCTCATCTGTACACCAATTATTCTGTGGGAACATACATATTACAATTCTAACAATTGCTGATATCCATATTATAACCTCAATTATTACTGGTATTGTAAACCCTGGAAATGTAAATTTCCAGATATACATCAAAATAATATAAAATACTGTCATTGTAATAGATGATATCTGTAATCCAATTCCTAGCTGTTTCTTTATCTTATCACTACTTCCACCTACTGCTCTGATAATTCTTGGCACAAGATGAAATGCATCTCCTCCACAAAGTGTTAATGTTAATATTCCATAAAGAATAAATAACATATCCCCATTTGAATATATAAAAAATAATATTGCAGCAACAAGATCAAAAATCAGATATACTGCATCAAATATTGCTTCCATAACATCTGGAAGCTGTGGTTTATAATTGTTCTGCTTCATTACTAGTTCTGCTCCTTATACTCTTTTATATATTTTTCTGCATTATTGCAGATCTTATCAAACACATCTATACACATATGCTTTTCTTCTTCTGTTAAACCACTTAAAACATCATTAGCAAACTGTTTCTGTGCATTTATTCCTGCTTTTACAATTATCTCTGCCTTATCTAATAAAACAATCTCAATATGCTTTTTATTATCCTTACTTTGTATTCGTTCAACAAGACCTTTATTTTCAAGATTCTTTAGTGATGTTGAAACGTGGGATTTTGTTGATTTTCTAACCTTTACTATGTCTGCAGCTGTATTATGCTGAGGATTATTATGAAGGAACATAAGTATATCATATTCCATCTGTGTTAATTCATACCTGTCGCACACTTCTCCTGAAAGTAATTCATAGTAGCTTGTAATTGTTTTATGCTTATCCCAGAAATACATCCTGGCCTCCTTTACTATCGTTCTTTTTAGAACGATTATAGACAGATTATTCTGTTATGTCAATCATTTTTTCTTATTCGACTCACAAAATCTTTACTCTATTTTGTGTAATGATTTTTACTTAATGATTTTTATGTAAGCATTAGTGATAAAATAAGAGCAAGTACTGAAAGGTTTTTGTTGCCTTAGCACTTGCTCTGCTTCTTTATATCAAAGTTATTATATATAGTTGTATGTTGATGATTTGCTGGTCTTTAATTTTTTATCAATCCTATTGCACTCTTTTCGCAAGCCTGCAATGTTACTTACGCCAGATTCTTCTCACCTTCATTTTGTTTCTTTCCCGCCATTCTCATAACTTCCTTCCATGCTGGTGAGAACAGATAATAACCTATCATTGCAAACATTCCAAAGCTGAAAGAAATTGGGAAGCACAACATTACCCATGTTCCATCAAAGTATCTGCTAATAATATAGGCACTTGGAATTCTGACTGCCCAAAGCATAAGAATGTTGACAATTGTAGTATAACGCACCTTTCCAGTTCCGTTTACAATAGATATTATACAGTTAAAGATAGCATAAAACCACTGTGAAAGCAGCATGACAACGATATGCCTGCTCGCATACATCAATACCATTTCATCTGACGAGAAGAAACGGATTATAGGTTTATGTATCATTATAAAAAGCAATCCAAAACTTAATGTAATCAGACCTGAACACAATGGAATTCTCCAGTGTCCCTCTTTAATTCTTGAATATTTCTTAGCACCATAATTCTGTCCTGAAAATGTAGTGGCCGCTGAAGATAATCCTGTAATTGCTATGTTAGCGCATCCTGTAATTCTTCCTGCTACTGCACCTCCTGCCATAAATACAGCACCCTGTGAGTTATTAAATGTCTGTAATGCAACATGTCCTAATGAATAAAGCGAATTATTAAGTCCAACAGGTAAGCCAATAGCCAGAATATCCTTCATCATTGTTCCAGAAAATCTCCTAGGCAAATATGTAAACTGTATCTCCGGAAACTTCTTTCTTATATAAACAATACTTACAATCCATGAAATAAACATAGCAATACTTGTAGAAAGTGCTGCTCCGGCTACATCCATTCCAAACCCTGCAACAAACAATAAATCAAATACTATATTAGAAACACATGACACAACCAGAA
>ERZ772902.1797-NODE-1797-length-14466-cov-4.641454_pt1 | contig 14466 bp, 10 predicted proteins | sample MGYA00511470_ERZ772902 | MGnify/ENA primary metagenome ERZ772902 (study PRJEB29015, sample SAMEA2737717) | human gut metagenome | biome: human gut; feature: human-associated habitat; material: faeces | place: China | collected 2012 ... | reverse complement strand
GAAAAGGCGGGCATATCGAAGACATTTCAATTCACGCCCCTCCGCGAGGGGCGACCCGCGCTGTCCGAAAAGGCGGGCATATCGAAGACATTTCAATTCACGCCCCTCCGCGAGGGGCGACCCGCGCTGTCCGAAAAGGCGGGCATATCGAAGACATTTCAATTCACGCCCCTCCGCGAGGGGCGACCCGCGCTGTCCGAAAAGGCGGGCATATCGAAGACATTTCAATTCACGCCCCTCCGCGAGGGGCGACGGATGGCTACCGAATCGAGATTGACTCCTCTGGGCTATTTCAATTCACGCCCCTCCGCGAGGGGCGACGCGGATTTGGTTGAACCGGCAGAAGGCGAAAGCATTTCAATTCACGCCCCTCCGCGAGGGGCGACCATCCGCGGTGCAAGCTCTCTTACAGCGACGATGAATTTCAATTCACGCCCCTCCGCGAGGGGCGACCGGCGGCGGACAAGTATCACAGCATTTTGGCGGAATTTCAATTCACGCCCCTCCGCGAGGGGCGACTGATTACGGCAGGCAAGGTGCTGGCGAGCGTCATATTTCAATTCACGCCCCTCCGCGAGGGGCGACAGGGTTATTCGCCCTGCCTTTTATGCGTCAATCGAAATTTCAATTCACGCCCCTCCGCGAGGGGCGACCCCGCGCGGCACATCATGGCGGTCATGCCGGGGGTATTTCAATTCACGCCCCTCCGCGAGGGGCGACAATAATCGCTGCCAACTTGTCGGCTTCGGGCTTATTTCAATTCACGCCCCTCCGCGAGGGGCGACGACCTGACCATCGACTACGGCGTTAAGCCGGAACAATTTCAATTCACGCCCCTCCGCGAGGGGCGACGAAAACGGTAACAAGGTTGCAAAGTGCATCATTCTATTTCAATTCACGCCCCTCCGCGAGGGGCGACAACCACGAAGCGCTATTTTCCGCAAAACAAGATATTTCAATTCACGCCCCTCCGCGAGGGGCGACGTAACTGGGACGGCACGTCCGACCTTGCGATTGCATTTCAATTCACGCCCCTCCGCGAGGGGCGACCACCGCTATGTGATGGTGTCGCAGTGGGTGGAAATTTCAATTCACGCCCCTCCGCGAGGGGCGACTCTCGAATGAAATGCGCAAGCTGCAAACGAACCTCATTTCAATTCACGCCCCTCCGCGAGGGGCGACCTTGAAGGCGCTTGGCATCAATATGTCCGTCGCAATTTCAATTCACGCCCCTCCGCGAGGGGCGACATCGACATTTCGGAGGACGCGCCGAAGGAAGCAGTATTTCAATTCACGCCCCTCCGCGAGGGGCGACAAGAATCAATCGGACTTGCATCCAACCTTGTGGAATTTCAATTCACGCCCCTCCGCGAGGGGCGACCAGATTTCCACGGATGCCCCTGCCGATTATCTTGTTATTTCAATTCACGCCCCTCCGCGAGGGGCGACAAAGAACGGACACGGCGAAGTCCGGCGGCAATTGATTTCAATTCACGCCCCTCCGCGAGGGGCGACTCAACCGCGAGAGTGAAAAGGGATTCGGCAAATCATTTCAATTCACGCCCCTCCGCGAGGGGCGACACGCCCAGCTTCGCGAAGCAAGAGACGCAGGGCTGATTTCAATTCACGCCCCTCCGCGAGGGGCGACTTCGCGGACAAACTGCGACCGTATCGCCATATGATTTCAATTCACGCCCCTCCGCGAGGGGCGACTGATTCGTTCCGGCAGCGCGACGGTGACGGCAGCATTTCAATTCACGCCCCTCCGCGAGGGGCAGCGGGGACATCCGCAATGGGTAACCGAAACGATTTCAATTCACGCCCCTCCGCGAGGGGCGACCATTTCTTCAGCAGATTTTCAACACTGATAATTTATTTCAATTCACGCCCCTCCGCGAGGGGCGACCGGCACGCACCTTATAGCAGAAATAGTTCCCGGAAATTTCAATTCACGCCCCTCCGCGAGGGGCGACTCAAAAACGCGCTGAACACGGCGGGCGCAACGCATTTCAATTCACGCCCCTCCGCGAGGGGCGACGTTCAACCGCCTCGGCATTTTCCTCGGCAGTCATATTTCAATTCACGCCCCTCCGCGAGGGGCGACGTTGTCAAGGTGCAAGCAGCTACAGCCACGGTAATTTCAATTCACGCCCCTCCGCGAGGGGCGACGCGCTCGGACACGCAGACTTACAGAAATTACGCATTTCAATTCACGCCCCTCCGCGAGGGGCGACGAGGTGGGCTGATGGCCTGGAGTGATTTTCTGGATATTTCAATTCACGCCCCTCCGCGAGGGGCGACGCCATTCCGCCGGAGGGAACTGCAATCTATTGCATTTCAATTCACGCCCCTCCGCGAGGGGCGACTGCGCTGTCCGTGCAGCATCAAAAGCGTCAGGGGAATTTCAATTCACGCCCCTCCGCGAGGGGCGACCGCTGGTCTGCATCGCCACGGAAGAAGAAGTCAATTTCAATTCACGCCCCTCCGCGAGGGGCGACTCAATAGCATTATCGACGGCGTCACGGGTTCGATCATTTCAATTCACGCCCCTCCGCGAGGGGCGACCAAGCAGCTTTTTCATTTCCGCCTGCGTGTGTTTATTTCAATTCACGCCCCTCCGCGAGGGGCGACCATTTCGGAAACTGCAACCGAATTATCGCTTGCATTTCAATTCACGCCCCTCCGCGAGGGGCGACTCATGGCGGCGGTTTCGGTGAAGTCCATTTCTGCATTTCAATTCACGCCCCTCCGCGAGGGGCGACGAGCGGACTTTTAACGTAGACGTTAGCGATATCTACCTATTTCAATTCACGCCCCTCCGCGAGGGGCGACGCGCACAGCGGTGGAATCGGCTCGTCGAGATGAAATTTCAATTCACGCCCCTCCGCGAGGGGCGACAAGTGTTTCCTTGTTATCAATTACGATAAAGACATTTCAATTCACGCCCCTCCGCGAGGGGCGACGCGGCGCTATGATGAAATCCATGGGCATAGCGGATATTTCAATTCACGCCCCTCCGCGAGGGGCGACAGTTTCAGCAGTTTCGCGCGACGTTTCAGGGCATTTCAATTCACGCCCCTCCGCGAGGGGCGACAGCAAAAGATATGCAATTTCTGCAAATCTTTTGTTCAACCCTTACAAATCAGCATGGCTTAACAATCGTGCCAGGCAATTTGTCGAGATTATTTTGGTGATATTTCATAGAATCATCGCTTGACTTTTGACATCACGCCGCGCGAGACGGTCGGCCATTCATGTATGATTCACATGCGCTGAAAAGAGTGTTTTCAGCTTCCGCTATAACATCAGCAGTTCTCCAGCTTCAATGCGCGCAGTGCAACCAAGCACATCAATGCGCTCCTTGTAACTATTGCCAAGGCGATAGAAGCGAACGGAGTCATGTTCTGCATCAATTGTCGCTGCCAATTGCGCCTTGAGCGCCGTCAGCTGTGCTGCATCAAGCAGGACTTCAAATACAGAGTTCTGAACACGCCGTCCATAGCGTTCGCAGAGTTTCGCTACACGCCTAAGCCGCGCTGCTCCCGCTTCGGTTGCTGTATTCACATCATAAGTAACAACAACCAACATTTTTTCACCTCCAGACAAACGGCGGATAGCAATCAAGATCCCCGCGCAAGACACGCGCCAGCATCATGGCCTGTACATAAGCAATCAGCCCAACTTGGATTTTTTCTCCGAGATACGGATGCGTGATTTCTTCCTGCTTTCGGTCACGCCATGCGGTAAGTACCGTTTTGCGCCCGCGCTCGTTCAGCATAACAGCCAGCGAATCGTACTCAAAGTCCTTATCCGTTAGCTGACGTTTGTTGAACAGCGACAGCGCCAGCCGGTCGCACAGCGGCGCTCGGAACTCTTCCAGCAAGTCCAGCGCCAGCGACGGCCGTCCCGGTCGGAGCGTGTGCATCCATCCAGCCGCTGGATCTAAGCCTACCGTTTCAAGTGCCGCTTGAATGTCCCGCGTTTGCAGCGTGTACATAAACGACAGGACTGCATTCACTTCATTGCGCGGCGGTCGTCTGCTTCGCTCCACAAACTGGAAGGGGCATTGTGGGGAAATCATGTCGTCAAAATGCGCAAAGTAGCATTTTGCGGCGGCTCCTTCGATGCCGCGCATTTGGTCAACACCTGCGCATGTCTCCAGCTGTGCTGCATACTGGCTAATAGACTGGCAGGCTGCTCGAAGACTCTCTGCTGTTGCCGCATCCTGCGTCCGTGCCGCGCGCATCAATACATTTTTCTCGTTGAGCAGCTTGCCCACCAGGAGGTTCTGCACGAATTTCATGCGGAAGTCATTATCATCCAGCGCTTGATACTGCTTTTTTCTCAGCAGTACATTGCCGCTGACCGGCCCGCAAATGCGGCTGTAAAAGCGTCCATTCGACGATAGGAACGTCAGCGTAATCCCGTGCTCAGCGCAGAAACCAATCAGCGGTGTGGAGACTGTCATTTCCCCAAAGCACACGATTCCGTCCAGCATCACAGCCGGTACACTTGCTTTCTCTTCGCCGCCAATTTTCACGCAGATATTCTCGTTGCGGCAGAAAAGGTAGCTGTCTGGCGTTGTCACATAGAGGGTTTCCAGTAATTTTTTCATTCCGTCTCCACCCTCTCTGCTTCAAGAAGAAGCGCCTTGCAATATTCCTTCGCGGATGTTTTTACCTTCGGCATACAGTATTCCTGCATCGAGCAACGTTTGCATTTCGGGCCGTAAACTGCCGACGGAATCAGCATTTCGCGGCGGACTTTCCAGAGTTTCTGCACAGTCTGCCGTACCTGTTCACGCAGCGCTTCATCAAGTTCCACATCCACTCTGCGATGCGCGGTAATGTAGAACAGCGCGCCTGCCGGGATCGTCGTGTGATACATTTCCTCTAAGCACATCGCCTCCGCGCACAGCTGAATCTTGTATTCTGATTCATCGCGTATCTTCCCATGCTTGTACTCCACCGGCAGCAGCCGCACCGGGAAATCCACTGCGGGAATCGTGCAGCCTTTTTCATCCCGCACCGCTTCAATGCAGTCGCATTTCCCGCTGATTTGCATTTCGTCCGAAAAGACACTGTTCTCGTAGAGCTTCACGAAATCGCCGCGCCGCTCCACGCGCTGTGTATGAACCCGTTCATGCTCGGCGCGCCCTTTCGCCGTCTCGACATTTTCTACCCATACACGTTCATTCAGCAGCAGCGCGGCGCGCCGCAGACAGTAATCTGCCTGCGACAGCCACGATAACGGAAGATACTCCTGCTCGTCATCCACGGGTAAACCAGCTTTCTCCCTGCGGCAGTTCATCCCAGACAATCTCCCCGTATGGATTGCTCAAGAAGCCCATCCGTACCCCCGCAGGCACCTTATCCAGCGCCACCTTTGCTTCATAGTCACGATAATTGCGGGGGAAATCCACCTTCTTCTGCACCGTCACCAGTTCAAAGAGTTTATGCGCCGGTGCACAGCCCAATTTGGCTTGACGTGCGCGCTGTTCAGGATTCGTATCCGTGCCTTCGTGCTTGAAGATGATAAGCGGAGAAACAACCTCCATTTCGCCCTTGCTCGCCGAACGGTCATGCTCATACATGTTGAGAATCGCCTCAAACAGCGCCTTCATATCAGCTTCATCGAATCCCGTTTCCGCTGCAAGATTCGCGCTGATGAAGCCACGCACCTCATACAGACCAAAGGGGATAATCTGCTTGCGTCCCATCGTGCGCAGCTTATCTTCAGACGCTTCCTGTTCCGCTTTCTCATATTCCTCGTAGGATTTGTCATTTCCGCCCAATGCCGCCGCCATGCGCGTGATGGATATGTCCAGCGGCAGTACCGAATCCAAACTCTTGCCGAAAGCAAGTTGAACAGGACCGCGGACTTGCCCCGCATTGGGGCCAGTAGACATCACAGCCCCAAAGGTGCGCACATCGTAGAAGAGTTCGCACGCCTTTCTGCGCGCCGCATAAACCGGGTTTTTTTCTTTCGCACCTTCAATCCCTGCTTCGCGCTTTGCCAGCGCAATCTGCTTGTTCAGATTCACCGCTTTCTGCACGAAAATCCCCATGCCCGGCACGCCCGGATAAGCAATCTCAATATAGTTGCGAATGCGGCGTTTCGTGGCCACGTCGGTGATAAATCCCTGCATGGTCTGCGGGTCAATCCGGGGCATGTTGCCCATATCCGGGTCGCCGTTCGGGTTGGCATTGGTGCAAGCAACATAGTACATAAATTCGTAACGGTTCTGCAGTGCCATTTTCTTATTCCTCCTCGTCCGTTTCTGCCGCAGCTTTCTGTTCTTTCTTCAATTTCCGCAGTTCATTGAGTCTCCGATTCAACTCCGCTGTCATTTGGCGATACCCCAGCGCAAAGTAAGCCTGCTGCTCCAAGTTCAGCATGGTGGGGATTTCCCCAATGTCACAAGTCACCTTATCCAGCATTTCCAGATACATCTTCAGATAGTCGCCCTTGATTTTGTCCTGGTGCGGTACGGAGAGAATTGACAGCTGCCCCAGCACCAGCGCCGGCATCTGACAAGCAGATGCATAATAGCGCTGCACAATACCTGCCTGAACATCTCTCATTGCAAACTGCTGCATACTCGCATACACGGCGACCCACGCGCCGCAGCGGTACGCAACATTCGTATTTTCCGCCTGATACATAGCTTCTATCACGCCTTCCTTTCGATTGTTTTTCCGAATCAGCCATACTTTCAGCCATTGGCAGCACATTGCATCGGGCACGGGCGCATGTTTATCTTCTTCGCTGGCACTGGCCATTTGATTGCGAATGTATCGCAGCGCACGAACCGCCACGGAATCCGGCAGCATACTGTCCGTCAAGATTGCGTGCAGCACCGCTGGCGTAATTCCTGAAAGTTCCTTGTCCATCCGCTTGAAAACGTTCTTTTCGCTCTTTTGCGGCGGCATCAGACGAATCATCATTGCTTTCAGCGAATTAATTTTTGTGAATCCCGTTCCACCGAGATCGACCATTTGCAAGTCATTGCGCCATTGCTGGATGCTCTCCTCCAGTTCGCCGTAATTCCCGTGGTCGTAGCTGCGAACCATGACACGCCCTGTAACGCCGGACAGCAGGAGGATGTAATACTGCGTGCTGGCTGGAATCGCGGTTGTCGCTGCTCCGCTTTCAATGCTCTCTATGCGTTTGGCTGCAATATCGCGTTTAGCATCAGGATTTGACGGTGCTTCTACCGTTTCATCAAATTCTTCATCGTCGTCGTATCCATCATCATCTTCCGTCTGCTGTTCTGTTCCCTGATTCTTAGGATCGCCATCCAGTGCTTGCTGCATCGGGTCGCATTCCGCAGGAACATAGCAGTCAAACCAATGGACAAAGCGCATTCCCGCCAACGTTGGCGAAAGCGTTTCGCTTGACATGAGATGGTCAAGCGCCGCTTTCACCGCGTCAATTGATTCCGCAGAAACAGGCGCATTCGCCGATTGCTTTAGCCCGTACGAGCAAAATGCTGGCTTGTCAAAGCAAAACAGCGCATCACCGCGTCCATGTCCGCCAACTTGCAAGAGTCCCTTAATTGGCGGCAGGGTAGCAACCGGCATCGTTTTTTCTCCAGTAATCAGGCACAAGCTTTCTGCCGCGCCATGCTGCGCGAACTGCTGACGAAACTCCCGCCACCATTCCTGCACCTCCGGAATTTCGACAATAGGCGTTCCTGCAATTTCAAATGAAACGCGGTCTGATGGCTTCAGCTTCAGCCGCAGCAGTTCCTGCCGGACCTGTTCACAGCAGGTTTCGTCCTCCAGCAAATGCACGCAAACTGACAATTCCGGTACTTTCTGCGCTGCCTGCTGAAGAGAAGCAAGGAAATACCGATGCTTGAGCGTGTTGTCTTTCGGCTTTTTGCCTTCCTCTCTTTGCTCAACTTTGCTTTCCGGCGTATTTTTCCAGAAAACAACCTCGTATTTTTCCACCAGCACATTGCACTTGTCTTTGCCATTCGCCAAGCTGCCAATGTCAGGGCAAAAGTATTCATCCTCGCCGTCCTGCCTCACGCCAAGGAACGTGCCATTTGCGCCAAGGCAAACCCATGCCTTTACCGTCTTTTTCACCATGCCCGGAGGCGGCAGCAGCTGGTAACGCATGGCATAATCGTACAGCGGTCTCAGCATATCGCATCCCCCTTCAAGACTTCCGTGCTATCATAGGGCGGCACTTCAATGACGCCCTGCTTCATCACCGCATGATACAGGGACAGCCTTGTCCGCGTTTTCTTGCGAACCTCCGCGTCATGCAGGTCAAAAATGTCGTACACCATCAAGCCCAAATCCATGTCTTGCTGAATCGGCTTTTCGTTCGGGTCACTTTCAGAAAAGTACGCGACGCATTCCCTTAAGCCGAGCGCAGGCTGGCAAAAGCACTTGCCACCTTTAATTCGCCGTTCAGCCTGTGCATACAGCTGCTCCACCGTACCATGATAATCCGGCCGCGGCACAATCTGCGCGGTAATGCGGTAGCGGACATCATACAGGAAAACCGTTTGCCGCTGTGTCCGCTCATCCTCTGCGCTGATTGGTTCCATATTATTTCCCAATATGGACTTCACTTCGTTGCGCCTGACGCTGATATAGCGAATCGGCTTCAGCACCTCAATTTTTGTCACCATCCAAAAAAATTCTTTAGGTTTCGCGTACACGCTTGACAGTATACCTCGTGCTGCTGATGGTGTTGGGACTGCCTGCGAAAGCCTTTCTACTTTCGTTGTCGGCGAAGTGAAGCACGCCAAGTCACCCCAAACGGTCACTGAAATCTCCATGATTTTTCATCACCTCCATGTTCTTCTCTCTGCCAAATCAGCAGAGAGGATAGCATTATCCTTACATTTTTTCAATTCTCAGCTTACCGCCCGTTCGCGTACTAAACAAAGCGTCAAGCAATGCTGTCAATGTAAGTATAATACATTGCACCTGAATCGTCAATGGCAAATCTGGTATATAAGAATTTTTTCACCACATATAGTCATCATTTTTCAACTGCATCCCCGTATCCATATGATAATCATCCTTCCTGCGAAGCACCCAATAGCCGGATGGCTGCCTGCTCTCATTCCGCTTTCCCGCAAAATACAGCTGCTCCGCATAACAGTTGAAGTCATCATTCGCATATGCCGTCACGCACAGCTTTGCAGCTTCATGCATCCACTTCGCCGTCACGCCGTTTTCCAAGGCTTCTTCCTTCAGCTTCTCAAACAGCTTGTTTTCAGGTTCATATGGCACAAGCACTTGCACGCCGTCATTCTTGATGATGCGATATTGTTTCTCAGCCCCTGCATAATCCTGCATTTGGATAGCCTCGCTCAGTTCCTTCTTCCCTTTCAACTTCCAAAAGAGCTTCTGATAGTAGCGCTGAATGTCGCTCGGATTCATCAGATCAATCGGTTTCTCATCATGCAATTCACTAACCAGCATTGCCGCCTTCCTATACCAATTATCCGGATACAGATTATCTTCATCCGGAAGGAACACAAGCACTTGCCCGCCTTCGGGATGGCGGCCGTTTCGATTGCATCTTCCCGCCGCCTGAATGATTGATTCCAGCGGGGCCAGCGCGCGGAAAACGCTGTCAAAGTCCAAATCCACCCCCGCTTCGATGCACTGCGTCGCAACCACACGGCAAGGCAAGCCGTCGCGCAGCCGCTTTTTGACTTGCTCTATCACGACGCGCCGATGTGCCGGACACAATTCCGTCGTGATGTAGAATACTGATTCCGTCTCACATACCAATTTCAGCGCATCAAACAGCTTCTTCGCGTGCTTTTTCATGTTCACAATGGTGCAGATGCTCCGCTGTGCCGCCATTTTCTGCGCAATTTCTTCCCACGAGATTCTCTCATTCGGCAAAACTCGCCATGTCACCTGAACGCGGCGAAGTTGCTGATACATATCGGCATGGTTCGGACAAATCTCCGTAGCATGCCAAGTAAGATTAGGGATTGATTGATAATCCGGCTGTGTCGCCGTAGAAAAGAGCATCGTCACATTTTTCTTCGGCAGATTGCAAAGTGCCTGAATGGTTTTGAGCGTCGCAGGAAACAATTCTGCAGACAAGCTCTGCGCTTCATCGAAAATGATTACAGAATTCGCCAACCGATGCAGTTTCCGAAGATTCGGGGCTTTTGCCGCAAACAGCCCCTCGAAAAATCGCACGGATGTGGTCACAATGACTGGCATATCCCAGCGCTGTGCAAACTTTCGCTGCTCTTCTGTCAGCTGCCGTTGGCTATGATCTTCCAGCAAAACGTCATCCCCAAGGATTTTCCGATATTCAATTGCATTCTGTTCCGTCAGCGTAATAAACGGCAGCACAATGATGATTCGCTGCTGACCGTTCTTGCGGCATTGGCGCAGCGCAAAATGCAGCAAGGCCAGCGTTTTTCCTGTGCCAGTAGGCGCTGTCAGGGTGTAAATCCCCGGCGCATAATCCCCCGCCCTGCCGCACGTTTCAAACAACTCATTCCGCAGTGCATTGAGTTTTTTATCAGCCGTTGAGTTTCTTGCTAATTCCGCCCGATGCGCATTTAAGCGCTCCAGCCAGTTTTCCGCATCACATTTCGGCGGCTCCGGGATGATTTCTCCATCCTCTTCCGTTGATGCGGTGTAATCTGCATCCACCAAGCAAGAAAGCAGCATTCGCGACCAAAGCATCCGTTCTTCTTCCCCAAGCGTCATGATCTTAGGTTCAGGACATTCCCACTGCGGAAGTTCTTCATGAAATATCTCCGCAAGCACACGGTAATTTTCTTTTCCTGTTAATGCAACCTCCTTTCCATCATTGCCTTCCAACCACTTTTGCGCTGTCATGCATTCACGCAGCGAATACTTCAGCTGGTCGTAGCAGAGCAGCGTTCCATGATGTGCATTGATTGCCTCTAAAATGGGCGCGTAATTGGTACTTGCAATCTCCTTACTTGTGCATTTTTGTGTAGCAATCAGAAACCACCGCAAAAACGCAGCGCTCACCCTTGCATGGTCTACTCTGGATGCGTTTCCTTCCAAAACATCTTGGAATTTATCTGTGAGCTTGCCAGCATCATGAACCGTTCCTGCCATTTCCGCTTCTTTTTCCATGCCCAGTTGTCTTCCATACTCTTTGCTCAATTCTCCCACCGCGCAAAGATGTTCCTTCACCTCCACCTGCTTGCGTCCGGGACGCTTCGACTTCGCGTACCACTTTTTCATAGTATCTCTCCATCTTTTTGTTAAATTCAAACAGTTAATTGCATATTTAGTGTACATAAGTTCCTCTATTTTGTCAATACTCTCAATGGTAAAATTTTTAAGGCAACACCGCACAAATGATGTACCGGTCACTGGCACCATATCCCCCCGATATATTCACCAATTTTCCCACAAATCAATCCGAGTAACAGCAAAAGGCTCTGCCGTTCTTCCTTCACGGAAGTCAGCAGAGCCTTTTTCATCCTATAAAGTTATATTCCAGCACCCGCAAGCCATTCGCGCCATCCGACACATCAGAATAGCACGAACGCCGCGTCTGCTATCATCTTGCTACCAAACAGGCAATCCTGTTTTGAAAAAGTGCGTGTTTTCAAGGTTTTGCAGCCCTTCACATCCACTTTTTCATTATTCCCACTCAAGTCTTTGGCTTTGATTTAGGGTTATAAAATGCATTCTCGATACGCTTTTCGTCCAAATAATCCACGCATTTCGGGCTGTACATAGGTTCCTTACGAATTTTGTAGCCGTTTTGTAGCCAGCTATTCTATACGTACTAACCGTTCACAACGACTTATTTTGAATGATTTGCGGCAGATTTCGATATGATTCCCGCCAATAATCACCCGGAAATTGACCGCCTGATTCACCTCAAAAAACATCTTGGAGGTATGACCATGAGCAAACTTATATCCTGTCAATTCAACACAGACACAGCCTGCGTAGAATTGGTTTTTGATGATGGAAGCCAGCTTTCCATTGACTGCACCGCCGTTGAAAACGAAGTTGCCGACAACCGCTTCCAGCGGTCAGAGCTGGATTATCTGATCTACAATGACCCGCTTGCTTATGCAGACTTGGTTTTGAACGGTGATCCCGAAGCATACCTGAAAGCAGTGACGGAATATAAGCCTTTCGATAGCTGACGGAAAGGCTATAGCGCAGCAACCGACCGCCGTCAATGGTCAAGATGAACGCTTCGCGCCATTGACTGCCGCCGCCTGCCGCGCTTTTTGGGCAGACAAGGCAGGCAGGTGCAGATTGTGCCTGCCCGCCAACATCCAGTATTAAATAGGTGTAATGTTAGGTGCTTGGGTGTGGTTTGTATACGCTTTGCATTATATTGTTCGCGCTTTAACTTTTCATTCCTGGACAAGTCTCCTTTCAGATAATTAAAAAAAAACAAAAGCGACCAACTTTTTACGGTTGATCGCCTTTGCTCTGGTCATTCTTTGTTTCTTTCAAATCAAAATATGCGTCACAAAAAAGTTTTTGGTCTGTCATCTTCGATTGAATACTTTATAAAATCGAATTTTTCCTTGTTGTTCTTGTAATAGTCCTCTGCCGCAGTACAAAGAATGTAGCACAAGTGGGATATATGTACTTTCAATTCTCTCCGTGAGTATTCCGCGCGAGATTGCGCAGCACGACCGCTCAAATTGAGCATCCATTCCGGCGGAATTGAGCACGCTTGCCGCCGTCGTTGAGCACTGCGGTAAAATGTAGATATGCATCGCATTTTGCGGTGTAAATATCTACAAGGAGGTCACCTGTATGACCAATTACCGTGAGATTCTCAGACTCCATAGTCTGGGACTCAACAAGACCGAGATCGCGTCAAGCTGCCAGTGCGCTCGGAACACTGTGGCAGCAACCCTGCAACGGGCAGCAAACTGCGGCCTGCAATGGCCACTGCCGGAGGAAATGTCGGATAAGCAGCTCTCAGAGCGTCTGTTTCCGACCAGCCCCTCGAAGCCTGTCTACAAGATGCCGGACTACGCCTATGTCCACAAGGAACTCCAGCGCAGCGGTATCACCCTGAATCTGCTGTGGCTGGAATACTGCGACCAGTGTCGGGCGGCGGGTGAGATTCCATACCAGTCCACCCAGTTCAACAAGTACTATGCGGACTATCTGACAAAGGTAAACACCACCATGCACCTGAACCACAAGCCCGGCGAGGTTATGCAGGTGGACTGGGCCGGCGATACTGCCGCTGTTATTGACACAGACACCGGTGAAATTATCCCGGCCTATGTGTTCGTGGCAACCCTGCCCTACAGTGGCTACAGCTACGTAGAAGCCTTTTTCTCCATGAACCAGGACTCATGGACCACTGCCCATGTGAATGCCTACAAATACTTTGGCGGCGTTACACGGATCATCCAGTGCGACAATCTGAAAACCGGCGTGCAAAAGCATGGGAAGGATGAGGTTGTTCTCAATAAATCGTACCAGGAGCTGGCAGAGCATTATGGCACGGCAATTCTGCCTGCCAGAGTCCGCGCTCCCAAGGATAAAGCTGCTGTTGAGGGTACTGTCGGTATCATCTCTACCTTCATACTGGCCGCTCTGCGGAACCGCCAGTTTTTGTCCCTATTGGAACTGAACGAGGCGATTTGGGATCGTCTGGAGGCGTTCAACCATAAACCTTTCCAGAAGCGGGAAGGCAGCCGGGCCAGCAGCTTTGCAGAAGAGAGGCCCTTCCTGCGCCCTCTGCCGCCCAGACCTTTTGAATTGGCCATCTGGAAAGTGGCAACGGCGGGACCAAATTACCACATTTCCGTGGAGCGCATGAACTATTCTGTTCCCTTTGAGTACATCAAGCAGAAAGTAGATGTCCGGCTCACCAGATCCACGGTAGAGGTTTTCTACGGTGGAAACCGAATCTGTTCCCATCCCAGGCTGTACGGACGGTTTAACCAATACAGCACGATCCAGGCGCATATGCCGCCAGAGCACCAGAAGTATGTCCAGTGGAACGGTGAACGGTTCATTCACTGGGCCGGTAAGGTCGGCAGCAACACGCAGGTCGTTGTCCGGGCTATTCTCGGCAGCTACAAAGTAGAACAGCAGGGCTACAAGTCCTGCATGGGTCTGCTGAAGCTGGCAGACAAGTACACTCCGGAACGGCTGGAGAATGCTTGCAAACGGGCATTGGAATACACACCCCGCCCTTCTCTCAAGAATATTCAGGCTATTCTGGCATCCGGCCAGGATAAAGCCATCCCTGAGCAGAGTACGGCTACTGCGTCCTCTTCCCAGTACGGTTTCACCCGTGGGGCTGACTACTACGGAAGGGGGAATAAGTGATGCTGACTGAAACAACGGTATCCAAGCTGCGTGAAATGCGGCTGAGTGTTATGGCCAATGCCCTGAAGGATCAACTTGCCGATCCGCAGTTCCAAAACATGACCTTTGAGGACCGGCTCGGTCTTTTGGTGGATGCGGAATGGAATGCCCGAAAGAA
>ERZ772902.1788-NODE-1788-length-14531-cov-2.550981_pt1 | contig 14531 bp, 12 predicted proteins | sample MGYA00511470_ERZ772902 | MGnify/ENA primary metagenome ERZ772902 (study PRJEB29015, sample SAMEA2737717) | human gut metagenome | biome: human gut; feature: human-associated habitat; material: faeces | place: China | collected 2012 ... | reverse complement strand
CGCCGGAGGCACGTTCCTTACGCAAAAGGGACTGCTGAAAGAAAGTCACCCGTCGGAGACAAAAGAAGAACGAGCCGCCGGAGGCACGTTCCTTACGCAAAAGGGACTGCTGAAAGAACCACCCCCGTATCCCCCAAAAGAACACCCCCTCCTCCTCCCGCATACACTGTCACAGGAACATTCCGGAAAGGAGCCATTTCCATGCCCAAGATCTATCTCAGTCCCAGCACCCAGGAGTATAACCCCTACGTCACCGGCGCCGGGTCAGAGGAATACTTTATGAACCTGCTGGCCGATGCCATGGAGCCCATTCTGCTGCTCAACGGCATCCAGTTCTCCCGCAATACGCCGGACATGACCGCCGCCTCCTCCATCCGGCAGGCCAACGCCGGACAGTACGACTTCTATCTGGCCCTCCACTCCAACGCCTCCGGTCCCGGTGCCGGGGGCCAGAGCCGGGGCATTCTCGCCTTCTACTATCCCACCAGCGCCAACGGCCGCCGGGCGGCGGAGCTGTTCGTGGAAAACCTCCGGGACATCTACCCCCTGCCGGAGAAGGTGTCCACACGGGCCACCACCTCTCTGGGAGAGGTACGCCAGCCCCGGTTCCCCTCGGTGCTGTTGGAGCTGGGCTACCACGACAACCCCGACGACGCCCTGTGGATCCAGGAGAATATCCCCCGCATCGCCGCCAATCTGGTGCTGAGCCTCACGGAGTACTTTGGCCTGCCCTACACCGCCCCCTCTCCCCAGCCGGGTCAGGTATCCACCGTCTCCGGCGGCCCGGTGAACCTCCGCTCCGCCCCCTCCCTCCAGTCCCCGGTAACGGCCCGGCTCCCCGACGGCGACGGCGTGACGGTATACGGCCGCTATCAGGACTGGTACGTGGTGTCCCACGGGGAGCATCTGGGCTACGTCAGCGCCCCCTTTATCCGCCTGTCGTAAAACGACGGCAGAGCCTCCCCGGCGACCTGCGAAAATAATAAACAGAATGTGGTTTTTCTCTTGACAGTTTTGCACAATTCGATTAAACTATTAGGAAGATTATCATCGGAGATTCAAGGGGGATCTTCGGTTATTTTCTGCCCTGAACGGAGCTATCCGTTTTCATACGTTAAAACAACATAGGAGGAATATCTGTCATGACGACAATCGGCTGGATCGTATCCATTGCTGCCTTCGTCGTTGCGGCGGTGATCTTTTTCCTCCTCGGTATTCGCTATCGCAAAAACGTAGCGGAAAGAGAAATCTCCAGTGCGGAGGAAGAAGCCACCCGCATCATCAACGAAGCCATCAAGAGTTCCGAAAATAAAAAGAGAGAAGCACTTCTTGAAGCCAAAGAAGAGATTTTGAAAAGCCGCAGCGAGTACGAGAGAGAGGTCAAGGAGCGCCGTGCCGACCTGCAAAAGCAGGAGCGCCGACTGCAGCAGAAGGAGGAAAACCTCGATCACAAGATGGATTCCATCGAGAAGAAAGAGGAAGTCCTCACCGCAAAACACGCCGCCGCCGATAAGGCTGCGGAGGAGATCAAAAACATCAAGCACAGCCAGATGGAGATGCTGGAGCGCATCTCCGGCTTCACCGCCGATGAGGCCAAGGATTACCTGATTGCTCAGGTGGAGTCGGATGTCACCCACGAGACTGCCATCAAGATCAAGGAGATCGAGGCCCGCGCCAAGGAAGAGGCCGATCAGCGGGCCCGTGAGATCGTGGCCACCGCCATCCAGCGGTGCGCCGCCGACCATGTGGCCGAGATCACCGTCAGTGTGGTTCCCCTGCCCAATGACGAGATGAAGGGCCGCATCATCGGCCGGGAAGGCCGCAACATCCGGACGCTGGAGACCCTCACCGGTGCCGATCTCATCATCGACGACACGCCGGAGGCCATCACTGTCTCCTGCTTCGAGCCGGTGCGGCGCGAGGTCGCCCGTCTGGCTCTGGAGAAGCTCATTGCCGACGGCCGCATCCATCCCACCCACATCGAGGAGATGGTGGAGAAGGCCCGCCGTGAGGTGGACGCCGTCATCCGCTCTGAGGGTGAGCGGGCCGTGCTGGAGACCGGTGTCCGGGGCATCCACCCGGAGCTGCAAAAGCTGCTGGGCCGCCTGCACTACCGCACCAGCTACGGTCAGAACGTACTGCAGCACTCCATTGAGGTCAGCCACATCGCCGGTATGATGGCGGCGGAGCTGGGCGCCGACGTCCAGACCGCCAAGCGTGCCGGTCTGCTGCACGATATCGGCAAGGCCGTGGACCATGAGATGGAGGGTACCCACGTCTCTTTGGGCGTGGAATTCTGCCGGAAGTACCGGGAGAAGGAGGACGTCCTCCACGCCATTCAGGCCCACCACGGCGACGTGGAGTGCAAGACGCTGGTGGCCTGTCTGGTGCAGGCAGCCGATGCCATTTCCGCCGCCCGGCCCGGCGCACGCCGTGAGAATCTGGAGAACTATATCAAGCGTCTGGAGAAGCTGGAGGAGATCACCAGCAGCTACCCCGGCGTGGAGAAGAGCTACGCCATTCAGGCGGGCCGTGAGGTTCGTGTCATGGTGAAGCCCGAACAGGTCTCTGAGGATCAGATGGTGATCCTGGCCCGTGAGCTGGCCCACCGCATCGAAAACGAGTTGGAGTATCCCGGCCAGATCAAGGTCCACGTGCTGCGTGAGACCAAGGCTGTGGAATACGCCAAGTAAACATCCTTCCATACGGTTCATCCCCAACGGCGCACCACTGCTGCGGTGCGCCGTTTCTTTATGCCCTTTAACTTTGCTTTAGGAAGCGGTGATATCCTGTCCTCAAAACCCGAAAAATCGAGGACTCTGCCATGAAACGCATTCCACTCATTCTTTCGCCGGCCCTGCTGCTGTTGCTGCCGGCCATCGCCCTGTATCCAATACTCCATGCCTCCGCCGAAAAGGATGGTGTCGATAGCAGCACAGCCATTCAGGAGGCCGCCCCGTCGGAAGCCGCCCCGTCGGAAGCCGCCCCGTCGGAGGCCCCCCATCGGAAGCCGCCCCGTCGGAAACCGCCGTCGCTGCCCCCGCCGCTCCCGCCGCTCCCGCCGCTCCCGCCGCTCCCGCCGCCGTCAGCGGTTCTATCGACACCGATGATTTTCCCCTCACCGACGGCCAGCAGCAGGCGCTTCACCGCTATATGACCGCCTACTATACCACGCTGGGGGACTTGACGGATCCGAACGGCGTATTCTGCGCCGACGACATCGCCGCCTATGAGCAGGCGGTTGGGAATGATCCTTCGCAGTCTCGGCCGGGGATGGTCCTCTGCATCCTTGGCTGGAAATAAGCCCTATCATCTCCGGCCGGGAATAAGACGTTGCGCCCTGACAGTTTTGTGGTATAATAGGACTGTCAGCGGACAGAGCCATGTCCAGTTACCATGTCCACTTTTGTCCGCAGAATGTACCAATTCACCGGGAGGATGCCCTATGGAATTTCGTGTGCTGGCACTGGGAGATGTTACCAGCGAGGATGGCACCCGCCATCTGGCCCGTACTCTGCGCCCCTTTCAGAAGGTCCACGGCGTGGACTTCACCGTGGTCAACGGGGAGAATGTCTCCGGCGTGGGGCTGACCCCAGATCAGGCGGAGGATCTCTTCGCCGCCGGCGCCGATGTCATCACGCTGGGCAACCACACCTGGGGCAAAATGCAGATCGCTGACTATCTGGAGGACAGTCCCTACATCCTACGGCCTGCCAACTTCTCCCCCCGCACGCCGGGCCGTGGTGTGGGAGTCTACGACTGCGGCCGCTTCCGCATCCGGGTCATCTCCCTCATCGGCCGCTGTGACCTGTCATGGGGCAGCGACAACCCCTTTACCACAGCGGACCGCCTGCTGGCGGAGCCAGACGCCCCCACCTTCACGGTGGTGGATTTTCACGCTCAGGCCACCAGTGAAAAGCTGGCCATGGCCTACTACCTGGACGGCCGGGTCTCCGCCCTGTGGGGGACCCACACCCACGTCCCCACCGCCGACCAGCGGGTGTTTCCCAAGGGCACCGGCTACCTGACGGATCTGGGCATGACCGGCGCCGTGGAGTCGGTGCTGGGCATCCAGCCCCAGCAGTCGGTGGAGATGTTCTTAGGCGGTCTGCCGGGCCGTTTCCGCCCTGCCTCCGGCCCCTGCAAGGCCCAGGGTGCGATCTTCACGCTGGACAGCGCCACGGGCCTGTGTACAGCGGTGGAGCGGGTGGATATCCGCTGAGCACAACATTTGCCGCACAAAATTTGTCACATAGGACCCGTCACGCAGGTTCTATCACATAGGAGAAATGAGCCATGTCTGTTGAAAAGGTCCGGGCGTACCTGACGCCCATGGGGTGGCCCAGCGCATCCGGGAGCTGGAGGTCTCCAGCGCCACGGTGGAGCTGGCCGCCGCCGCTCTGGGGGTGGCCCCCGCCCGCATCGCCAAGACCCTCAGCTTCAAGGTGGGAGAGAGGCCCATTCTGGTGGTGGCCGCCGGGGATGCCCGCATCGATAACAGCAAATACAAGCACTTTTTCGGCGTCAAGGCCAGGATGCTGACACCGGAGGAGGCCGTGGAGCACATCGGCCACGCCGTTGGCGGCGTATGCCCCTTCGCCCTGCCGGAGGACGTGTCCGTGTATCTGGACGAGTCTCTGCGGCGGTTTGAGACGGTGTTCCCCGCCGTGGGCAGCGCCGCCTCCGCCATCGAGCTGACCTGCCCGGAGCTGGAGCGCTGCTGCGGAGAGCGGTTCTGCCGATGGGTAGACCTCTGCCGTGGCTGGCAGGAGGCATAAAAGGAGGACGCTATGGCAAAAATTCTACACACGGCAGACTTCCATCTGGACAGCGCCTTTACCGCCCTGCCGGAGGAGAAGGCCCGGCTGCGCCGTCAGGAAGCCCGCCAGTTGACGGACCGGCTGGTGGACTACGCCAATGACCACGGCGTGGAGCTGCTGCTGCTGGCCGGGGATCTCTTTGACTCCGACCAGCTCTACGGCCAGACGGCACGGTCGCTGGCCCGCTTCCGGGGCCACGCCGTCATCGCCCCCGGCAACCACGACTTCTACGCCGCCTCCAGCCCCTATGCCCGGCTGCTGTGGCCGGAAAACGTCCACATCTTCCGAGAGGAGCGGCTCCAGCGGCTCCCCTTCCCTCAGTACGGCTGCGTGGTATACGGAGCCGCCTTCACCGCCCCCGCCGCTCCCGCCGGGATCCCCGGCTCTCTTGACCCGGAGGACGAGGGGTTGGCCCGCATCCTGCTGCTCCACGGAGAGGTGGGTGTGCGGGACAGCCGTTACCGGGCCATGACCCTGAGGGATGTGGAGCAGAGCGGCGCCGACTATCTGGCGCTGGGCCACGTCCATGCCTTTGGCGGCGTGCAGCAGGCAGGGCGCACCTTCTGGGCCTATCCGGGCTGTCCGGAGGGCCGGGGCTTCGACGAACTGGGGGACAAGGGCTTCCTCACCGGCACCGTGGAGCCGGGACAGGTGAAGCTCACCTTCGTCCCCTTTGCCCGCCACCGGTATCAGTGGCTGACGGCGGATGTCACCGGCGTTGACCCGCTGGAGGCGCTGCGCCGGGAGCTGCCCCCACACCCGGAGGCGGACATCTTCCGCATGGTCCTCACCGGTGAGACGGAGGAGCCGCCCCGGCTGGACGCCCTCTATGACGCCCTGTCCCCGGACTGCTTCTATCTGGAGCTGCAGGACCGCACCACCCGCTGCCGGGATCTGTGGGAGCACTGCGGAGAGGACACCCTGCGGGGCCTGTTCCTCCGAGACCTGCGCCAGAGATACGACGCCGCACCGGCGGAGGAAAAGCCCCGTCTGCTGCAGGCCGCCCGGTTCGGCTTGGCAGCGCTGGAAAATCGAGAGCTGTAAAGCCCTTTCCATTTACTGCCCACGGCGCAGGCCGTGAGAGAGGAGCCCGCCCCATGAAAAAGATCCTCATGATCGGCACCGGCGGCACCATCGCCTCGGAGATGACGCCGGAGGGCCTGACACCGGAGCTGAACACCCACCAGCTGCTGGCCTATCTTCCCCGCATCGCCCAGCTGTGCCATGTGGACTGCATCCAGCTGTACAGTCTGGACAGCACCAGCATCCATCCCACCCACTGGCTGGGGACGGCCCAAGCCATCCGGGAACACTACGACGACTACGACGGCTTCGTCATCAGCCACGGCACGGACACCATGGCCTATACGGCGGCAGCCCTGAGCTATCTGGTACAGGACAGCCCCAAGCCCATCATCCTCACCGGCGCCCAGAAGCCCATCTGGTTCGATGGCACCGACTCCAAGCGCAACCTCACCGACGCCTTTCTCTACGCCTGCCGGGGCTGCGGCGGCGTGCAGATCGTCTTTAACGGGCGGGTCATTCTGGGGACCCGTGCCCGCAAGACCTACTCCAAGAGCTTCCGGGCCTTCTCCAGCGTCAATTACCCCGATCTGGCGGTGGTGCAGGATGAGCATCTGTTGCAATACATCCGCTGTGACAGCCGCCCCCGCCCGCTATTTTATGACCGCCTGGACCCCCATGTGGGGCTGCTGAAGCTGATCCCCGGCACGGAGGATGCGTTGGCGGAGTTCATGCTGGATCGCTACGACGGTCTTATCATCGAGAGCTTCGGCGTAGGCGGCCTGCCGGAATACGACGGCGGACACCTCTACGACGTGGTGCGCCGTGGGGTGGAGCGGGGCAAGATCGTAGTCATGACCACGCAGGTCCCCAACGAGGGCAGCGACCTGACGGTATACCATGTGGGGGGACACCTGAAGAGCACCCTCCGGCTGCTGGAGGCCTACGACATGACCACCGAGGCCGCCGTGGCCAAGCTCATGTGGATCATGGGGCAGACCCGTGAATTTTCGGAGGTGGAGCGGCTGTTTTACCAGCCTGTGGCGCAGGATATCCTCCGCTTCGGGGACGAATAAGATGTTTGCTCCGGCGGGACACGCCTTGTGTCCCGCCGGAGTATTTTTTTGACCTGCGGCACAAGCTAACGGGGCAAAAAAGGGAGGCGGACAGTCAGCTGTCCGCCCCAAGTGAGGAGAAAAAATGGATAAAGCATTGAAAACGCCGTCCCTCAGACGAGGGCCAGCACCAGCCACAGCAGGCCGATGACACCGCCGCCCAGCAGCGCCGCCATCCATGTGGTAAGCCGTCTGCGCCGGGGCGGAGCCCCGTGGGTGCGGGCGTAGCTCTTGGCGATGCGGACCGCCTGCTCCACCACCTGCTGGGATGAGACGCCGCCGCCTGCGGCGTCGTTGCTGAGAATAAAGATCGCCTGCTCGAAAATATGGGGATCGGGGGACTCCACCACGATCACCCGTCTGGAAATACCTTTTACCAAGGCCACGCCCTCCTCTGTCCGGTGATGTTTGACAGATAGAGTATTTCCGGCGTCGGCGGCGGTTATACCTGCCGGGGGTGGTTTTCTCCCGGCAGGGGCAGGTGTACCGCTAGCACGGCGCAGTCGTCCTCCAGTCCCCTGCGGCTGCGGGATTCCGACAGGATCAGCGCCGTCAGGGCGTGGACGTCGGTGCCGTTCCACCCCGCCAGCAGATTTTGCAGCCACTCGTCGCTGTTCTCGTCGGCGATGCCGTCGGAGATCATGACAAAATAGCTGCCTGCCGGGAGGGCCAGCCGAGTGACCTCCGGCGGCTCCGTCGTGGCCTGCAGCCCCGCTGGAAGGGAATGGGCGGTGAAGCGGGTAACGTGGGCGGTGTGCTTGAGATAGGAGGGCGCAGCGCCGTATTTATAGAGGGTGGCCTCGCCGGTGGAGCGGCGCAGAGCCAAAAGATCGATGGTGGTGAAGGCCCCGCCTGTCTCTCCCCGCAGGGCCAGCGCCGAGTTCAGTGTCTTGAGGGCAGGGGCCGGTTCAATGCCCGCCCGCAGGAACTGCTCCAGCAGCCGCACCGTCAGCGCCGCCTCCCGGTGGGCCTCCGGGCCGCTGCCCATGCCGTCGGAGAGCAGGAGGTACAGCATCCCGCCGGTCTCCACCGTGGCCAGCTGGTCGCCGCACAGCTGCTGTCCCTCCTTGGGGCGCAAGGCCGAGGACACCCGATAGCCCATGGGGACGGGGGACTCCTCCATCGGGGCGTGGGCTGCTGCCGCCAGCAGATCCCCCATCTGGGCGTACTGCTCCTGAGCCTGACGGCGGGAGCAGCTCAGCTGGCGATGATATTGGCGGCGCAGGAGGAAAAGCCGCAGCTCCTCGTTGACGGCGGCGATAAACTCCCGCAGATGGACACACCGGGCGGTGAAGTACAGGGGAAAATCCTCCGACTGGGCCGTGCCACGGCGCAGCAGCGCCGGACAGGCATCATTGAAGGCGTTGTAGGTGGCGTTATAGTTCTGCTGCCAACAGATGGCGCACAGGACGCAGGAGCGGCACACCTGCTCCGCCGCCCGGTCGAAGATCACTGAGGGATTCTCCGGCGGGGCCGGGGCCGTATCCCGGAAGAAGCTGTCGTACAGGGAGCGCAGAGCCGCAGCGGACTGCTCCAGCCGGCGGGGCTTTGCCGTCTCTCCGGGTGCATCCGCCCGGGCGGCACGCTCTGCGCAGGGAGGCAGCCAGCGCCGGGGCAGCAGCAGATAGGCCGCACCGCCCGCCAGACATGACAGCAGCAGCTGTCGGGGAGGACCGACATCCAGCAGCACTGCAAAGGCGATGGTGGGCAGAGAAAAGGCCGCCGCCGGGAGGATGCGGGGCAGACGGCCATAGAAGGCGGCCAGCGCTCCGCCGCAGCCATAGGCCACCGTCAGCAGCAGCGCCGGTGTCTCCGGCACCAGATCCGCCGCAAGGCCCGCACAGGCCCCCGCCAATCCCGCCGTCAGGGGCGGCAGGCGGCGGGAGAGGAGCAGCAGCTCCGCCATCAGCAGCGCCTTCCCTACGGAGAACAGGCCCTCCACCGTCACCGGCACCAGTGCCAGCGACAGGGCGGCGGCGTATAGCAGTCCCTTTTGCCGGGGGGACGTGCCGTGGGCGGTCAGCAAGGCCGTGGCAGCTGCCAGCAGCGCAGAGGCTGTCAGGCACAGCACCCACTGGCTCAGGGGGCGGTACAGCAGGTACACCGACTGGATCAGCAGCTGGGAGAAGGCCGCCGTCAGGGGCCGGAAGGCGGGGCGGCGGTAGAGCTTCGTATCACAGAAGGCCGTCTGGGCGGCAAAGAGCAGCACGGCAGCGGCGGCATGGCGCAGCCCCGGTTGAAAATCCAGAAACAGCAGCGCTCCGCCGGTAACACCCAACAGGGAAAGCAGGCCCGGCAGGCCCGGCCCTGCGGCGGCGGCCGCCGCCAGACTGAAGGGGGCATACAGTCCTCCCAGCCGGGCAGCGGTGAGGACGCAGCAGAGCGCCGCCTGCCCCAGCAGCGTCAGGATGCGGCGGAGCCGTCTGCCGGGCAGCGGGAGGTGAAACTTCATGGACAAGCCCTCCTTTTTCCCCTATTGTAGTCACCGGCGGCGGGAAAAGCTGTCGGGAAATGGGGTCCGGCGGATTTTTCCGTGGACGGCGGTGTTTACGGAGGCGGAAAGCTGTGATATAATGAAGAAACCTTGACAGAAAGCAGGTGGCCGCTATGAAAGCGCAGCGTCCCTATCCGCAGATCACCATCACCCCCAAGGGGGAGGCCGCTCTGGTGGGCGGACACCCATGGGTCTATGAGGGGGAGGTCACGGGACTCAGCGGCCCCGTGTCCGACGGACAGCTGGTGGACGTCATCAGCCGCCGGGGCAGTTGGCTGGGCTGCGGCTTTTTCAACAGCCGCTCCCGCATCCGGGTACGGGTGCTGTCCCGGAACCCCAACGACCGGTTCGACCGGGCCTTCTGGCGGCGGCGCATCCAATACGCATGGGACTATCGCAAGACCGTCATGGGGCCGGAGGATAGCCGCTGCTGCCGGGTGATCTTCGGGGAGGCCGACGGCTTCCCCGGTCTGACGGTGGACCGGTTCGAGAGCGTGCTGGTGGCGCAGGTGCTGTGTCTGGGCATGGAGCTCATCAAGGAGGAGCTTTTCTCCCTGCTGCTGGAGGTGCTGCGCTCCGACGGGCAGGACGTGGTGGGTGTATATGAGCGCAACGACGTGGCCATCCGGGGACTGGAGGGCATGGAGCAGGGCAAGGGCTGGCATCCTGTGGACGGTGAAAAGGCTCCGGACTTTACAGCGGTGGATATTGAGGAAAACGGCATCCGCTACACCGTGGACTTTGAAAACGGGCAAAAAACCGGCTTCTTTCTGGATCAGAAGTACAACCGGCAGGCGGTGGCCAAGCTGGCCCGTGGCCGGACGGTGCTGGACTGCTTCACCCACACCGGCTCCTTCGCCCTGAACGCTGCACGGGGCGGGGCCAAGCACGTGACGGCGGTAGACGTATCCGAGTTCGCCGTGGAATGTGCCAGAGAAAACGCCCGGCGCAACGGGCTTTCCGACGTGATGGAGTGCGTGGCGGCCAACGTGTTCGACCTGCTGCCCCAGCTGGAGCAGCAGCCCAAGCGATACGACTTCATCATTCTGGATCCCCCGGCCTTCACCAAGAGCCGCAAGACCACCCAGCAGGCCATGACCGGCTATAAGGAGATCAACTACCGGGCCATGCGGCTCCTGCCACGGGGCGGCTATCTGGCCACCTGCTCCTGCAGCCACTTCGCCACGGAGGAGCTGTTTTTGAAGATGCTGCGCTCGGCGGCCAAGGACGCCGGGGTGCAGCTGCGGCAGATCGAGGCCCGGCAGCAGTGCTGCGACCACCCCATTCTGTGGGGCGTGGAGGAGACCAATTACCTGAAATTCTATCTGTTTCAGGTGGTTTGATGAATACAATTCGTATATTTTTCTTATAATATTACAAGTAGTTGCAGAATATGACAGAGGAGACCGGCCGCGGCCTGTTTCCCGAAAGGAGCATTTATGAACACCAACTGGAACGACCCCAATTTTCAGGGCTTCGGCGGCAGGCAGAGTCCCTTCGGGAAGCGGCCTCCACGGCCCAAAAAGGAGCACAAGGCCATCGGCACGCCCCTGAGCCGCACCCTCATCAATCTGGCGGTGACGCTGATCTTTGCGGCGGTGTACTTCTATGTGGTGCTGCCGCCCATCAATTTGCAGGCGGAGGAGTTCTATTTCTTCATGCTGCTGTGCTGCGCTGTGTACTGCGGCTGCGCCGTGCTGACCTCCGGGTTTCAGGGCAGCGGGGCCAAGGGCTACTTTGGCTTCGTGAAGAAGCAGTGCCGCATCCCCATGATAATCGCCGTGGCGCTGGTGGCCGTGGCCATCGTGGGCGGTATCGTGGGCTGGCAGGTGATCCGGGCCGGGGCCTACCGGGATCTGCTGACGGTGGAGACCGGTGACTTCGCCACCGAGGTGGAGGAGATCAGCTACGACCAGATCCCCATGCTGGACAAGGACTCCGCCGAGAAGCTGGGCAACCGCAAGCTGGGTGAGCTGTCGGACATGGTGTCCCAGTTCGAGGTGGCGGAGGAGTACACGCAAATCAACTACAAGGGCCGCCCGGTGCGGGTGACGCCCCTGCGGTACGGGGACTGGATCAAGTGGTTCAACAACCGCTCTGAGGGTCTGCCCGCCTATCTCATCATCGACATGGTGACCCAGAATGTGGAGGTGGTGCGTCTGGAGCAGGGCATCCGCTACACCACCGCCGAGCACTTCGGCCGCAACCTCTATCGCTATCTGCAGTTCCACTACCCCACCTATATCTTTGACAAGCCGGCCTTCGAGATCGACGAGGGCGGCAATCCCTATTGGGTCTGCCCCCGGATCCGAAAGACCATCGGGCTCTTTGGCGGCACGGACATCGACGGGGCCGTGCTGGTGAACGCCGTCACCGGTGAGCATCAGTACTATGACGCCAAGGATGTGCCAGACTGGGTGGATCACGTCTACACGGCGGATCTCATCGTCCAGCAGTACGACTACCACGGCACCTATATCCACGGCTTCATCAACTCCCTGTTCGGCCAGCGGGATGTCACCGTCACCACCGATGGCTATAACTACATCGCCATCGGAGACGACGTGTATATGTACACCGGCATCACGTCGGTGGTGTCGGATCAGTCCAACATCGGCTTCATCCTCTCCAACCAGCGCACCAAGGAGACACGTTTTTACTCCGTGGCCGGCGCCGAGGAGTACTCCGCCATGGATTCGGCACGGGGGCAGGTGCAGCAGATGAACTACACCGCCACCTTCCCTCTGCTGCTGAACATCGCAGATCAGCCCAGCTACTTCATGGCGCTGAAGGACGCCGCCGGTCTGGTGAAGATGTACGCCATGGTCAACGTCAGCCAGTACCAGATCGTGGCCACCGGCGGCAGCGTGGCGGAATGCGAGAGCAACTATCGCCAGATGCTGGCCCGGTATAACCTCATTGACCCGGCGGATACGGAGCCCTCCGCTTCGGATCAGGGGGAGGTCACCGGCGTCATCGCCGACCTCCGCAGCGCCGTTATGGACGGCAACACCTGGTACTACCTCCAGCTCTCCGACGGCACGGTGTACTACACCATCTCCGCCGCCGAGGCTCCGGAGGCCGTGATCCTCAACGTGGGCGACACGGTGACGGTGAAGTATGCCGAGGGCGAGGGCAGCATCCTGCAGGCTTACAGTGTGGCCAAGGCCGTCCCGGCGGCGTAAAGCAGAACACAGAAAAACGGCGTGACCATGCGGTCACGCCGTTTTTTGTTCCAATGGGAGGCAGGCTTGCTGCCTGCCCTATGCAGCCTTGACGCTCCAAGGCTTTGGAAGCAGTCTCTTCGTAAGCTCAGCGCTTGCTGAACTGAGGTGCGCGACGGGCGGCTTTGAGGCCGTACTGGGCTGAAAAAAATCCCGATTCCCCTTGATATTCCAACACTTTTGAGGATGTCGCAACTGGACTTAGCCCGTATATTAACAGAAAACATCGTTAAAAACGGGTATTTTCAAGACATTGCGACAGGCCGTAACGCAGCGTTTACGACAGGGAGAAGTTCTTGGGGCTTATTATACTTGATTTTTGCATAAATGTCCATAGTTGTTTTACTGTTTTTATGCCCGGCGAGATATTGCACGGTCTTGGGGTCTACCCCCATATATAAGAGGTTCGTAATGTATGTGTGGCGAAGCTGGTGCGGGGTCACATGGAAGTCCAGACTATACACATGGTTCGGGGAGCCTTTTCGATGGCTTCCGAGAATGGGGCAGGTCGTATAACGGATGTGTTCTCCGTTCACATATTTGTAGCTGATTTTCTCTCCTGCGGTGTGACTTTTAACATGGTACCAAACACCCACAAATTCCCCCTCAGAAAGGGGGCCACCCTTACGATTTGAAATCACAAAGGCAGATTTGGAAGATCGTTTTGCCTCTCGCAGGCACTCCACCAAACACTTTGGAATGGGAATATCCCTTCGGGATGCCGGAGTTTTTAATACGGTAGAGATCTCCGGCTCTTTCCGGTGGCTTCCCCGCCATGCACGCCGGACAGAAATATATGGGGTCGGCGTGTCCAGGAACACACAGTCCCATTGCAAAGCAAGACTCTCCTCACGCCGTAGACCTGCGTACAGGCCGAGCATGACAAACACATACGGGGGAAGGCCCTTGACTGCATCTACCAGCTTTTTTACCTGCTCATCCGTCAGTGCGTCCATCGGTTTACCTGGCACACCGCCCTTGGCGCTGATCTTAGCAGCAGGATTGTAGTCGATGACCTCGCTGCGCTCTGCCGAGTAAAAGACGCTTTTAATAAGCATATTGACGGTATCAAAAGTGTGCTTTGCTCTTTTGGACACAGGAACAAGCGCCAGCTTGATGTCGTCGGCCGTCACATCGGAAAGATACAGGTTCCCAAGCGGCTCGACAATATACTTATACATCTCCCTGCGATAATTCCGCAGCGTATCTTGTGTTACCGTGGCTGAACGCATGAGCAGCCATCTTTCACAATAATCTTCTACGGTAGGGTTTTGCTTCCGAAAAAGGATGTCCTGTACCTGCTGCCGTGCGTCCTGTTCCTTTTTGTATAGCTCCTCACAGGTGGAAGCGTAAATGGGAACCCGTTTTCCATCGGCGTCAGTGATCCTGGTACGGAAATAGGTGACACCGTTGATCTCGGCGGTGCCGTATGCCGGTATGTTCTGTTTCTTCTTCGCCATAAGTACCTTCCTTTCTTAGCCTTATGTATTGGCATATCCGTTTTACCAGAAATCAGCGTTGGGCGCAAAGGTGCAAACCGGCATGAAAACAGAGCGAGGAATTTCTTCCCCGCCCTGTGTGCGTACAACTTAATTTATGAAGCGTCCCATTCAGCGAAGGCGCTGGTCATAGCCTTTACCACATCGTCAGGTCGATTGTATTTCACCTTGGCGTAGATGTCCATGGTGATCCTGCTGTTTTCATGACCTGCCAAATACTGTACCGTCTTGGGATCGACGGAGGCATGGATCAGGTTGGTGATATAGGTATGCCGCAGCAAATGCGGCGTCACCTCAAAGTCCAGACTATACACCACATGGCCGTTATTCCGTGCCTTTTCTCCCAGCTCCGGGTA
>ERZ772902.1774-NODE-1774-length-14657-cov-15.650390_pt1 | contig 14657 bp, 10 predicted proteins | sample MGYA00511470_ERZ772902 | MGnify/ENA primary metagenome ERZ772902 (study PRJEB29015, sample SAMEA2737717) | human gut metagenome | biome: human gut; feature: human-associated habitat; material: faeces | place: China | collected 2012 ... | reverse complement strand
CCAGCTCTTTGCTATTGGTCATACATAAAAGGCTTGTTTTGACCCCGGCATCATGTCATTCTTATCATCCGGTTCCAGATCCAGCGTCCATGCGTCGATCCGCTCCTTTTGCGAGATGACCTCCAACTGCCGGAGATTGCCTCGCTTTTGGAGCGAAGCAAGTACATAGTCCTGAAACGCGGGAATGAGTGGCGCCGCCGTTTTGTGATCCAACTCCTCAAATAACCGCACACGGTCTCTTTCCGGGCAGAAAATGTAGCATTTTCTCGGCTGTTCCGTCTTTTCAAGAGTTCCTTCCTCGCCATCTTCCTGACCGGGATTCTCTCGCTGCGAATCATCGTTTGCCATGAGTGTCACCACGGCATACACGCCGTCATGAAACAACTGCCGCTGATACCCTTTCATGGTGCTTTGCAGCTGTCTCACCATATCATTTTGGGTGGCTTCTATGGTTGCGCCGCCGTAGATGGCGTCTGCCATAACCGACTCGTCTGTTCAGTTTCTCTCCTCACCCTCCTTCTTCGTCGGTTCAGTTGTTCCAACGTTCTTTCTGCTTGCAGGATCGGTGAGGGCAAAAATTAGATTTTAAAGAACAGGTATGATTAGACAGAAAGCTGCGCGCACAAAAGTTGCGAAATCACAGGTCCCACCCCACTTTTTCCTTACATTTTCCGTGACAGTCGAATAACGGAATCACAGGTTTCATCCCTCAAAAAGCTTGCATTCTATATGACAGAATCACAGGTTTTATCCAGAAAAAGTCCGCATTCTACATGACAGAATCACAGGTTTCGTCGAGCACTCACGGCAACGAAATCACAGCTTTTGTCCCTACACAGTAGTATCCGAAATCACAGTTTTGGTTCGTGCATTCTGCATGACGAAATCACAAGTTTCGACAATACGGAATACCCGAAAAGTCTGGAATTACTATGATTTTACAGAAGGTCTCTCTCAAAAAGCGGTCTTGATTTAAACTCCTTATAAATCAGAAAGCACGGTATACAATCGGTCATGTTGAAACAGAAAATACTACTCAGAAAATATAGAAATATTTTCTCTGTTTTGGTCCGATTTTTTCTTCTATATTTTTTAAAAAAGCTGTACATTATGCACACACCGGGAAAAGTTAAATTCTGGCAGTCAAGAGGTCAGCGGTTCGATCCCGCTATTCTCCACCAAGGAAAACCTTGAAGCCATAATGGTTTCGAGGTTTTTTCTTATATATGGCAAATTGCACAAAGTCGCTTTTGTGTTGAATTTGTGTTGAACGCGCGGGAAAATTTCTCCGCCAAAAACCTTAAAACCACAACGCTTTATGTTCATAGGTACACAATGTAATCTATGGGGCAAGCCGGACGGTACAGGGCACGGAAAATAAGTCGAGGGAATTTCCCTCGACTTATTTTTCTTTGATCCCAAGTTTATCTGCGTGACGATGCTCCAATCAAATATAGCCAACAGCAGCCTCGCCGGAACACCGGTAAGGCTGCTGATACTTTTATGGCAAGTCCTTCTCCATTTGAGAAACGGTTTCGTTGTAGAACACGTCCAATTCACCGACGTATCCGGGCTTCCACGGCTTATTCCGCCCGCAGTAGTGGATGACAGACGAGCGCTGCCGCACATCGTCCAGCGTCATGCCATCCCCGTTGAACCGGTGAAGGGTGAATAGCTTTTCCGTCATGTTATATTGGATCGGGTCCAGCGGGATGATGCTTTGTCCGTACAAGGCGCTGATGATGTCCTGATCCGGCAGCATGAGCCGTCCTTTGTGGCGTTCCATATAGTCAAATACCGCCTGTGTGTCCTGCTTTGCCCGCAAGGCTTCCAGATTCATCAGCATGACGCCGGAGTTGATATAGGGATCATCCTCTCCCATGCCGAGACGCAGTTCGTTGAAACGGTGCAGAAAAGCCCTGATGTGGGAGGCCGCGGCAAAGAAGGCTGCGCCCATAGGCATTCCATATAACGTCCGCAGACTTTTCCGCACAATAAGATCCGGGTCGAGATATAGTACCCGGTCCAGCGTATGCGGCAGATATTTCGCGGCAAATATCCGGTAGTAGATCGCCTTCGGATACCGGTCTGACGTTGGCGCGTCCGTCAGCCCGCTTTCGTCCACACGGATCAGATGCAGCGCCCCCCGCTGCCCCAGCAGCGCCCGGGTCGCCGTTAAATCGGAGGCTGACAGCCCCTCGTCGTGCAGGATATATACGTCAAAAAATGCGGCGGGGTCACTTTGGAGCGCGGAAAACAACATGACATTCAGCTGAGGAACGTAATTCCGATCCAGCGTGACAAGCAGGTTCATGGGATATGCGTTTTGGTTTTCAATCATGATCGTCCCCCCTTGGAGTTTTGCTGGGCTGCGCTGTTTTCAGTCAATACGGAAAGAAAAATGGGTATTTAGAAAAAATGGTGGTTTTTGATTTGTCAAGTCGGTTCAAATCAAAATCGACTTTATTTTTATTGGTGGTTTTCTGCTCGATAACTGGCATTTTGTATTGAAGTATCGTTACTATACAATATAGAACTTTTTGAAAAAAGGTGGTTTTCTTTTCAAAAAAGGGTGGTCATTCTGGCAGCTTTGTGATATAATAAACCTTACCAACCAAAGGCTCGGGAGGTGTATTTATGGGAGCGACAGAAGTTGATGGTCACTCTTTCAAAGATATCGGGTTGCCTGAGTTCACCGTAATCAGTAGGAAGGAATCTGAAACCGGGGACATTTTGTACACGGTAGAACCCAAGGAAAGAATAGCGGACTGTCCGGCCTGTGGCGGCAAGCTGCATATTCACAAGGACGCCAAACGAAAGGTAAAAGACTTAGATGAGTTTGGACATCGTGTGGGTATCGTCGTCAAGGGTAAGTCATATCGCTGCAAGGATTGTGGGGAGACTGTGCGTGAAGAATACGCATCTATCTGTGGACAAATGACCCGGAGAATGGTTGAGAGCATCCAAAGGGACGTATTTGGCGACATGACCTTTACTCAAATCGCAAGGCGGTATAATGTCTCGGTCTCTACGGTACAAGGGTTGTTTGAGGAACAGGGCGAGAAACTGTGGACCGCATATCATTTCGTAACGCCTCGTGTCCTGGGCATCGACGAAGTACATCTAAACAATGCCTATTATGGTGTATTTGTAAATGTTGATAGGCAAAATGGCGGAATCATCGAGTTGTCGGAGGAACGTTCTAAGAATGCTGTCATTGATGTGTTGAAGCGTCTGGAAAACCCAGAGAACTTATGTTATGTGACAATGGATATGTGGAGACCCTATTACGATGCGGTGCAAAGCGTTTTCCCGGGCATCCCTGTCATCATCGATCATTTTCATGTTATCAAAGAACTGTCCCGGTCTCTCGACAGCATCCGTGCTGGCCTCTGCAAAAGCATCAAGGATACCAAGACACGAGTAAGCCTCAAACACAATCGCTTCCTTTTACTTAAATCCAGTGAGGAACTTACCCCTACGCAAAAACGAGCATTGGATGTGCTTCTTGCCGCTTATCCTCAATTTGATATACCATATCAGCTCAAAGAGTCATTTCGCAACATATACGCTTTTGCCAAGACCAAAAGCGAGGCGTTGAAGATGTTCGATGAATGGTGTGTTGAGTGTGAGCAGTTGGGAATAACTGCCTACAACGGTTTTATCACCATGATAAGGAACTGGGAACCTCAAATATTTGCCTATTTTGATTTTACTGGTGATGACCGCACAAATGCCCAGACCGAAAGCCTGAACAGGGCTATTCGGAATGTAGCAAGAGATGGACGGGGTTACTCATTCCAAAACCTCCGCACCAAGATGGTTTTCTATAAGAAGCCTACGGGCAGCACTCGATTCAACTTTGATGCCTTCGATGACTGAACACAGCAAAAGCCCTGACCGCGGTGGTCAGGGCTTTTTACTGCGATAAGGTTATACGAACATCTGCTGCAACAAGCCTTTCTTGAACTCCTGCATCGCCTCCATCTGCTCCTTGGCGGCAGCAATCACATCATCCATAGCTGTAAGGAATGCAGCGATTTTACGCTGTTCAGGAAGAGAGGGAAGCGTAACAGGAATACCCATGAGGACATCCTCCGTCATGCTTTCTCGGTCATGTCTGGCTCCTTGTGAAGCATTTTCATAGATATATCTGTACCATGCGGAAGACTTAAAGTAATACGCCAAGTAAGTAGATTCATCGTCTGTTTTCTTTTTGAGGCACGTATATAATGGAGAAATGATACCCGGTTCTTCTCCCATATATACCTGAAAGGGGCCGTGCGGTGCTGTTTTGGACTTACGCGGGTTGTAGACGAAGTATCCGGGGCGCACGATATAATAATTCTGCGTGTTGCCTTCTACGGCGATATCTTTATCAAAGAACGCCCTCTGGGGGACGATGCCAAGTTCAGCTGAGTTTGTCAGCACCAATTTGATAGCCTCTTGGCTGTTCCTCTCGGTAATTTTGTCAAACACCTCAGAAAGAGGAACGATAGAGGGTGCCGGAAACTCACTTCCATCGTCCGCCCGGAACCGTATTTCCTGAGAGAAAATCTTCTGTACAACATCACTCCTGAGCCCTTTCAAGCCCAGTTCCGCCAGCATAGCATTAACCTTGGTCAGCGCCTTGGTTCCCTTTTCATCTGCCAAAACCAGCTTGCTCTGCACAGCATCCAGGTCTACTACAGGTTCAGGGTCAAACGTGTCCACATATCGGTTAATGTTCATATTATAATCATTGTCATCCGTTACCACAGAGAGTGGAACCTTGGTAGCAAACCTGGAAATATTCTCACGGGCAACATAGGTGTCCACAATACGGTCGATATCTGCGTCGGAGAGAATATTCTTAGTCTTCTCGGGAGTAAAGCATGAGCTTGCATTGACAAATAGGATGTTGTCGGAGTTGCCGTTGCGTTTTTTCTTCAGTACCAGAATGCAGACAGGGATTTCTGTGCCGTGAAATAGGTTGGAGGGTAAGCCAATGACAGCGTCTACGACATTCAGAGCACCAATCAGATACTCCCGAATTTTCTTCTCTGCTCCACCACGGAAAAGGACACCATGCGGTAACAGAACAGCGATACGTCCATCGTCTGCCATGTGATAAACCATGTGCTCCAAAAATGCCAAATCAGCATAACTCTTAGGGGCTAATACCCCAGCCGCAGAATAACGAGGGTCATCCTCCATAGCTTTGGGAGCAGCCCATTTGAGACTGTACGGGGGGTTAGACACCTGAACTGTGAACTGTTCAGTTTTCTTCTTATCAAAATTATCCACCCGCAGGGTGTCATCGTTGTATGTGGTGAACTCTTTGTAGGGAACCCCGTGCATAAGGAGGTTCATACGGAGAAGATTGTAAGTGCTACCATTCAGCTCCTGGGCATAGTAATGGCCCACTTTCTGTTTCCCCAAGTGCTTCTTAACCTCCAGCAGCAAAGACGCAGAACCCGCACAAGGGTCGCAGGCAGACGCGATTTCATCCAGCCCCACAGTTGCCAGCCGAGCTACCAATGTAGATGCACACGTGGGGGTGAAGTATTCTCCCCCTTTCTTCCCAGCGTCATCGGCAAAGAGAGCAATGAGGTACATATAGGCAGTACCCAAAACATCAATCTCGGCCTCAGTGACGCCGAAGGGAATATCGTTGACACGCAACATGACCTTAGAGATAAGCTCAGTGCGCCCAGAAACCTCACGGCCCAAGTCTTTATCTTGGAGGTTCATGTCGTCAAACAACTTATAGAAGGCAGCTTCAGAATCCTGGCCTACGGTACTGCCCACCAGAGCGTTGATAGCTTTCTCAAAGTCCTCGATACTGAACTGACCTGCCTTGATGGAGTCAATGAGAGCCCCCCACAGATTTTTCGGTTCCATGATATATCCCAGGTGCTCCAAAGACCACTCCTTTACGGTCTCTGTGTAATCCGGGTCAGCAAGTGCCTCCTGGTAGGAAATACCATCATTCTTCAAGAGGTCATCCATATAGTTCTCAGTATGCTCTGATAGATAGCGATAGAAGATGACACCCAGAATGTAATTCTGAAACTTTGCAGCGTTCATATTGCCCCGGAGGTCATTAGCGATGGCCCAGAGCCGTTTCGCCAATTCCTGAGATTGCTTTGTTTCATTGGCAACCATAGATTACACTCCTTCGGCGGTGAATTTATCGTACATATCAGATACGAAAAACAGAATATCATTAATGAGCTTGGTCAATTTCAAAAGGCCCAGTTTCAAACTGCTAAGTCGTTGACGAATGCTCTCTTTCGTGACAGATTTCTCGTCACAGAAATACTTATGGAGAATTTCAGATACGATTTCAGGCTCGATACCATGAACTTGGGCGAACTCTTCCACAGCGGACTGAAGCCGTTCATGCTCATATTCACTGTAGGCCTCGAAGATGTCGGCGTTCGGGTCGAGGTCGAAGAACCGGGCGGTAATAAAGTCCTTCATAATGTCACTCTTATAGCGGAGCTTTTCGTTATCAGACCGTTCGATTTCTCGGAGGATAAGGTCGATAGATTTCTCCATTGCGGCCTTGTCATTCCGGTTGATGTCTTTTAAGAGATTAAGGATATAAACCACGTTTATCTTGTCGGTACGGATAAGCTCGATATTAAAGTCGATATCTGCCAGCGTCGTCACTGAGCCTTGGCGACGTTTCCGCTCAATGTCGTCATAGTAGGACAGATACCAACTCTTATAGTCGCTGAACGTGGCCTCATCCATGAAAACGTCCAAGTCATCCCAGTTGAATTTGGAGAAAGTTTTGAGTGTATTTAGCGTCTTGGATAATTGCCGGAATGCCAAAATAAACGCCCGTATATCGTTTTCACTCTGCAAATATCCAGCATCATCCGGGGTCTCCGCTACCGCTTGAACTTTTTCCGTCCACTTACGGTACTCAGCGACGTAGTAATCATAGCTTTCCAATAAATAATCATTAGGGTTCCCATCACCGGAATACAGCCGCAAAGCCTCGTCCTGAGCCTTTTTAATATTGCGGTAAGTAACGACTTGTCCGAACTGTTTCGTGAGCTTGGAGACTCGGTTCGTGCGGCTATACGCCTGCAGAAGATTATGCCATACCAGCGTTTTATCCAAAATAAGGGTGTTGGTAGCTTTACTGTCAAACCCGGTTAGGAACATATCAACTACCAAGAGAAGGTCAATTTGCGGCAATTCCTTCTGTTTCATCCGTTTGGCGATATCTTTGCGATAGGCGTCAAGAGTATCCAAGTCGTAGTTTGTACCGAACATGTCGCCGTAGTCTTTCATACACTCTTTGAGTTCGTCGCCGGAATATTCATTGGCCCCCTCATCCATATCTTCGTTGGGGCGATATGTAAAAATGGCGGCGATTTTATACCCCTTGGGATTGTGGGTCTTCATATAGCGGTAATACCGCATCAGCGTTTGGATTTTGTCTGTAGCAAAGATGGCTGTATATACATCTTTCCCGGCAGGGTGCGTATGTCGTTCCAGGTGCGTCAGTATATCCTCCGCCACACCAGTAATCCGCTGGTCATCGTGGTAGGCATCGGAAATATCGATGTTGTGCCGCTTGCAATACTCAGGGTCATCTAACTGCGTGGGGTCTATCCCAGGGGTAGCAACATGAAGAACATTTATAGTTCTCATGTATTCAACGGAGAAACGTAGCACATTCCCGTCAGCAATGGCCTCTTTAATCATGTATCTGTGGATGCAGGAATCCAGTTTCCCAGCATTAAAGATGTCTGCGGTTGTTCGCCCATCTGCGCTCCTATTTTCTGCAAAAATGGGAGTTCCCGTAAAGCCAATATAGTTGGCTGCTTGGAAGTGTCCCTGAATACTGCTGTGCATCTTTCCAAATTGACTGCGGTGACATTCATCAATGATAAACACACACCGTTTATCCCGCAGGGGAGCCATCTTTTCTTCATATTTGGGGTTGCGAAGTGCTGCGGCCATCTTCTGAATGGTGGTCACAACAAGAGTCTTGCTGGAATCACCCAAAGCCCGAACCAGCGTAGCTGTGCTGTCGGTATTGTCCACGCACCCATACTCAAAGGAGTTGTATTCGTCTACGGTCTGGTCATCGAGGTCCTTGCGGTCAATAAGAAAGAACACCTTGTCGATACGGCGGTCATCCCGCAGCAAAGCTGCTAATTTATAAGAGGTCAGCGTCTTTCCGGAGCCAGTAGTATGGAAGACATAGCCGTTCATATTGCTCCCAAAGATGCGTTCCATTGCCTTTTTAACGGCATAGATTTGATAGGGGCGCATGACCATCAAGACCGGTTCAGACTGCTTGATAACAAAGTAACGAGTAAGCAGTTCGGTGACATTGAACTTTGTGAGAAAATCCTGTGTGAAGTCAATGAGCCTGTTGATTCGCTTATTCTCCTCGTCAGTCCAATAGAAGACCAAGGATTTAAGGATGCTTTGGTCAGTCGCACCATCCTCGGTACGTTCATTCATGTTGGCAAAATACTTTGTTTGTGTTGAGTTGGAGACAACAAAGACCTGGATATAGCGGAACAGTCCCCGGAAAGAGAAGCGGCGATAGCGGTTGATTTGATTGATAGCTTCGTTGATTTCGACGCCTGGGCGCTTCAGTTCCACTTGGACAAGCGGCAGTCCGTTGATAAGTATGGTCACATCATAGCGACTTTTGTAAAGCACATCGTCCTTGTGGGACTTATCCATGGTGACTTGATGTGTCACCTGATAGGTGTTCCGGGTTTCATCGTCTGTGAGAAAGCTCAAGTAGACCGTCTTACCGTTGTCCAGGTCGAGGACCCATTGCTCTCGAAGAATTTTGGCGGACTCATAAATCGTGTGATTCTCCAGCCTGAGAAGAACTCGGGCGAACTCGGCGTCGGTAAGTTCTGCGGTGCCCTTCGCTTCCATCAGATTTTCAGCATTGACTTTGCAAAGCTGTGTTCTGAAGTTATTCACAATGTCATTGTAGTTCGACATAGGGATGAAGTCATATCCCATTTCTCCCAGTTTTTCAATAAAAATGGATTCAACTTCATATTCAGAGGCTACCTTTGCCATATTGCTCAACTCCTCAAAAATTTAATGCCAAACCTTTGTACCTAAAGAAGATATTGGTTCAAAGTCAATAGAAAACCACCAAAAATCGAAAAGTATCTAAAAATATTGTAGCATAGAAAAAAGTGATTTGCAAGCGCAAACCACCTTTTCGTGTATAAGGTTATTTTGTGACCACTATTTTCCAAATAGAAAACCACCAAATTTTCTATAAACCCAGAAAAATAAGCGTTCTGCATGGCAGGCCCACCGCGTCACGCTCCCTTTTGGTTCAGCGGCAGATAAACGGTAAAGCTGCTCCCCTGCTGCGGCTGGCTATCCACCTCAATGCGTCCTTCCGTCAATTCTATGATCCGATGGACGATAGAAAGCCCCAGGCCCAGGCCGTGCTTTTTATCCTCCGCCGCGCCCTGATAGTATTTTTCAAAAATGTGGGACTGGACCTCCGGCGTCATGCCTGATCCGGTATCCCAGACCCGGACAACGGCCTCCCCGCCGACCTGTCGCAGCTCCACACCGATCTCGCCGCCCGGCGGGATGTAGCGGATCGCATTATTCAAGAGATTGATCCATACCTGCCGCAAAAGTTCCTCATTGCTGGTACAATCCACGCTTTCCAGCTCTGCGGAAAAGGTCAGGCGCTTTTCCTCCCAGCTGTGGGCACAGAGGATGGCGCACCGACGGATCTGCTCATCCAGAGAAAACGTGGTCTGATCCGGCAAAAACCGCTGGGACTGCAATTTTGTCAGCAGCAGCGTCCGGTTGGTCAATTCCGCCAGACGGGCGGACTCGTCCTGAATGATCCGCAGATACTGCTGCCGCTCCTCCTCGGTAAGATCCGGCTCGGAAAGCAGCTCCGCAAAGCCCTTGATGGCGGTGATCGGCGTCTTGAATTCATGGGAATAGCTGTTGACAAAGTCCTCCCGCAAGGTGCGGACGCTTTGCAATTCCTCCGTCATGCGGTTGAAATCCTCACACAGATCGTCCAACAGCTGATGCTTATCTGTTTTCAGCCGGACGGAATAGTCTCCTCCCGCCACGGCGCGAAGTCCGTCCATCAAGTTTGTCACATTGGCGCTGAGCTTATGCTCCAGAAACCCGGTCGTCAGGATCAGCGTGATCAAAAGCGGCAGGTACACGGCGGAGAGCACAGATCCGGCAGCACTGACAGACGCTTCCGGTATGGCGGTGCCGTGGGAAAAATAGAGATAACGCAGCAGCAGGAATGAATTCATAATGGCGAAGGTAGCTACCAGCCCTTCCAACGCCACCCACAGCAGCCATATTTTCCGGTATTTGGAATGTTTCTTTTTCACTGCTCTTTCTCCTTCACAAGCTCCGCCTTATATCCCAGTCCCTTGATGGTGATGATCTGAAAGTCGTCCACGTCCTTCAGCCAGTTCCGCAGACGGCTGATATGGGTCTTGACCGTGTCCTCCCCGCTCTCTGACACATACCCCCACACATCGTCCAGCAGCTGACTGCGGGTAAAGATCTGCCCCGGATAGGACAGCAGCTTATAAAGAAGGTCAAATTCCTTCTTTGGCAGCTCCAGGGTCTGCCCGCGGCAGGTCACGGTGTAGGATGCGGAATCCAGTCGGGTGTTTCCCACAAGGATCTGCTGTTCGCTGGCGATGTGGGCCCGCCGCAGCAGGGCCTGGATGCGCCAGATCAGCTCCTCGTAATCCACAGGCTTGGTGAGATAATCGTCAATGCCGGAAGAAAAGCCCTCCCGCTTGCTGTCCATGGATTGCAGAGCGGTGAGGAACAGCACGGGGATCTCGTTGCCCTCCGCCCGCAGCGTCCGCACCAGCTGGTAGCCGTCCATCACCGGCATCATCACATCCGCCACGATCAGATCCACATGCTGCCGGTTCAGGATATCCAGAGCCTCCCGGCCGTTCGCCGCCGTCACCACTGTAAATTGATGGCGGAGCTTGGCCTGGGTCAGCAGGCGGACGGCCTCGTTGTCCTCTGCCAGTAAAATCGTTGCCATAGGAGCCTCCTTTTTCGCCGCGCTTCAAAACTTTATCATATGATGTTCAGTCAGCTTAATAAGCTGAACATGGTAGACGCTGCCGAATTGAAAGCCTACATAAACCGTATCGTGGACGATATGGACAAGGCACAGCTCGCCGCGATGGAGAAAGCCCCGCTGGGCTATGCGGCGAAGATCCGTGACAAGATCGAAACGCTGCTGGAAGCCCACTATCGGGAAACTTTTGATAAATGGCTGGAAACGGAACGTATCGTCTGTATGCCCTCGTTCCGTCTGCCCACATCTATTCATCCCACCAGCAATACCGCCATATACGCCCGTTCGCTGTACACGGCGGAGGACGGCGACATGAACAAGCTGGAACAGAAGCTGATTGTAGAGTTGACCGCCCTGCCGAATGTCCGCTGTCGGCACAGAAATATTGCGCGTCAAGGGTTTGCAATCAACGGCTTTATCAAGCATTACCCCGATATTCTGATTATGACCAAAAGCGGCAAGCTCATCTGCGCAGAAACCAAGGGCGAACACCTGAAAAACGATGACAGCCGGGAGAAAATCGCACTCGGTCAAGCATGGCGTACATCAGCGGGCAAGGACTATCGCTATTACATGGTATTTGAGAATGAGGAAAACCTCTTGCCGGGTGCAATGAGTATGAGCCAGTTTATCGACACGATTAAGGCGCTGTAAAACGTCTCTCATTCGCAGGGGTCTATAATTTCTACCCCCATGTTTGATCGATGTAAATGCACAAGTTTATACAGTTTCAGGCAGCAGGAGCAATTCTGCTGCCTTTTTCTTTGGGTGACTATTCCGTTTACCTCGCGTATGCGGATTGTCATAATTTTCCGAAAAGGAGCGTGGTAGTAATGAAATTGAAAACCGTTCAAAGGAGATGGTGCGCCGATGCAAAGCAGAAAACACAGACGGATTCTGATGCAGGAGGCAGAATATGGCGAAACCGCTTGACCCCAAAGCGATAGAGGCAGAGCGGCAAACCAGCAGCCGAGCTGAACGCCGGGAACAGAAACGCCGCCAGATGCAGGACGAGATTTCTTATAACCAGCGTGGAAATGGTGTTATTATTCCACCGCAGAAACGGCGGGAACTTGCAGAGGAGCCGTCCAAACTCCGTGTTGCGGCGTACTGCCGCGTCAGCACACAGGAGGAACAGCAGGTCGGCAGCTTCGATATGCAGATTCACCATTTTACCAAGAGGATTGAGGCAAATCCGCAATGGGAGCTGGTTGAGATTTATCAAGACGAGGGCATCAGCGCAACTACCGTTGAAAAACGTCTTGGCTTTCAGGAAATGATTACCGATGCAGTTGACGGGAAGATTGACCTGATTCTCACCAAAAGCATCAGCCGTTTTGGTAGAAATATCGTGGATATTCTGGACAATCTGCAAACGCTTTCTGCGCTGAACCCGCCCGTTTCCGTTGAGTTTGAGACAGAGGGAATCACCTATACCGGCGATGGGCGGAATAATCTGCTGATCTCATTGCTGGCAGCTCTGGCTGAAATGGAGTCCCAGCAAAAGAGCGAGGCAATTAAGGCTGGTATCCGCTGGCGGATGGCAGAGGGTATCTACAAGTTCTCCGTTCAGAATACGCTTGGCTTCTATCGTGATCATTTCGGGCGGCTTGTCATTGAGCCGACCGAGGCAAGAATTGTTGAGTACATCTATGAAAGCTGCTTGGAGAGCGCAACCCCGGCAGAAATCGCCGCCGCACTGACAGAACAGGGTATCAAGTCTCCAATGGGGAACGATCTCTGGTCTGCCAGTACTGTCCGCAGCATCCTCCGAAATGAGAAATACTGCGGTGATGCTTTGATGCAGAAAACCTATACCAAGGATTTTCGCACCCATAAATCCGTCAAAAATACGGATTTAAATATGTATTTCAAGGAAAATCACCACACAGCGATTATCAAAAAAGAGGATTGGATCAAGGTACAAAAGCTGCTGTCAGAGCGGCACAGCACAGCAAAACGAGCTACATTGCGCCGTTTGAGCAATCACTTCGTCGCATACCGTGTAAAGGATGGTCTTTTCAAGGGCTATCTGATCATGGATTCCCGCTGGTCTTTTATGGAACGTCAGGAGTTTATGAAAATCGTGGATGAGGCGCAAAACACTATGAAATGAAAGGATTTTTACTATGAACTTCGATTTTTCCGCTTTGAACTTTGAAACCATCGACTCCAACATCAACGCCTACCCGGACATGTTCCTGAATCAGAATGGCGTGACTTTCACCAAGAAAGTGCTTGAGGACTTGGGTTATCCCGCCTTTGTTTTGTGTCTGCTGGATGCGAAAGCAAGAGTATTTGCGATCCGTTCCTGCAAGAGCAACGAGCCGAAGGGCTTCAAGTTCTCCAAGCCAAGAGGCGAACAGAAAGGTGTTGTTACGATTTCCAACAAGAATCTGCTTGACCCGCTTCGCGCTGTCACCGGCGAGGACTGGATTCCCGGCAAGCGTTACAGGGTGCGCGGGTTCTGGGTTGCCGATGCAAAAACCATGTGCTTTGACCTTAATGAAGGGGTACAGGAGGACTTTCGCCCTGTTACGCCGAACAATGATGCAGAATAATCCCTGATATTCAGGGAGAAAAGGGAGAGCAAAAGAGCGGCGGCAAGCCGCCTGAGCGAAAAAGCCCCCCCTCCCTTTTCTCCCTCGCTGCTGCTATGGAAACCGCGGAAAACCGCAAGCGGTTTACACACCGTTCCCAAAGCCTGTGCTTACCCTCTTTTTCCTCTCTGGCTTTCTCCCTATACAGAGAAAAGTGTTCATTTTTACTCCAAGAGCGCGCAGTTACCGTGATGGGTAGAGCGCAGTATGTCAATACGGCATAGAAAAACGAACGGCACATAGGCGATTTTATCCTCAAAAAAGCCCCGAAACGCAACATAAAAGAAGCCCAGCACCACGCCGTTTGACGTGATGCTGGGCTGTTCCTGATTACAGCGATTTTCAGCGGGTGAAGCAATGCTCTGCTTGCAGATAGCTCTTTCGCATTTTGCTGCATGGCGTAGGAATGTACTGTTTCGCAAAATCTCACGCGCAGAAGTATACCGTGTACACTCCATCGTGCTTTACTTTCCGATGTGTTTTTTTCGTGCAGGGAGAAAGAACTTTACTGTTTTCACTACACTCGATTTTAGCACGGCGTTTTTACTGCCCTCACAGTCGATTTACTCTGAAATTAAGCCAAAATGCCGCAGCGCATCCTTGATTGCCTCGACCTTTTCGGGCGGGCAGGGATGATACTCATGCTTTTTCTGTTCAACAGCATTCGGGGCTTTGTGCATATCCAGTCCAACCATGCGCTTGACCTCGACAATATATGCCGTATGAACTTTGAAGCCATACTTTTCCTGCACATACTCCTGAATGCGTTTATAGGTCGGATGCTCCTTAACCTCTCCGGTTTCCACTTCCATTCTGACCTCAACCGTCAGTGGATTTGTTTCCCGTGACAAGAGGACTACCGTCTCGACTGTTGTTTCAGTTTCCAAGGGAAGTTCTTTCACTTCCTCGCCATCAACAGGCACAGGGAAGTTGAATACAATCTTCTTTATCCAGCTTCCGTCTTTTCT
>ERZ772902.1772-NODE-1772-length-14674-cov-4.688898_pt1 | contig 14674 bp, 9 predicted proteins | sample MGYA00511470_ERZ772902 | MGnify/ENA primary metagenome ERZ772902 (study PRJEB29015, sample SAMEA2737717) | human gut metagenome | biome: human gut; feature: human-associated habitat; material: faeces | place: China | collected 2012 ... | reverse complement strand
GTTTTCCTTTTGTCCGTTTCAGACTGAACACGGCTTATCAGCCCTTGATTTTCCATTCTTTCCAGCATCGTCGTAAGAGATGTTATCGCTAATCCGCATTTCATCGAGAGCAACCTGATCGAGATTCCATCCTCCTGCCACAGCACATAAAGAATGCGCCCCTGGGCTCCATTGAACGCATCAATATTCTTTTCGCTGAGAATCTTCTCAAAGATTCGGTCTCCAAGCTGTTTTATTTTGGTAACAAGAAATCCGCCGTTCATTTTCATGCAAATGCTCCTATATAGTAGTTTACTTCAAATAATACCATATAGGAGCTTTGCTGTCAAGAGGCTGTATCTCTAAAACATCCGGCGAGTTTTTCATAGCCTGCGCTTTTTGTGTTCTTTCCGCCCGAAAGCATTGACGCACCGCGCCGAATCCTGTATCATGAAGCTGTTCATTCGGCTGTTTCTGCCCGTTTGGGCATTGTGCATATTATGAAAGGAGTCCTTTCCTCATGGCGATGAATCTGACCCAGAAAATCTTGTCCGCGCACCTGCTCAGCGGCGAGCTGGTTCCCGGCTCGGAAATCTCCATCCGCATTGACCAGACGCTGACGCAGGATTCCACCGGTACGATGGCGTACCTGCAATTCGAGGCGATGGGCGTCAAGCGCGTCAAGACAAAGAAGTCCGTGGCGTACATTGACCATAACACGTTGCAAACTGGCTTTGAAAATGCGGATGACCACTATTACATCCAAACGGTGACGAAAAAGCATGGCATTTACTGCTCCAAGCCCGGCAACGGTATCTGCCATCAGGTACAGCTGGAGCGCTTCGGCGTGCCGGGCTACACGCTGCTCGGCTCGGACAGCCATACGCCCACGGGCGGCGGCATTGGGATGCTTGCCATCGGTGCGGGCGGATTGGACGTTGCGGTCGCGATGGGCGGCGGCGCGTATTATCTGGCGTGCCCGCGTGTCGTCGGCGTGCGCCTGCATGGCAAGCTGTCCTACGGCGTTGCGGCGAAGGACATTATTCTGGAAGTCCTGCGCCGGCTGACCGTCAAGGGCGGCGTCGGCAAGGTGATGGAGTACATCGGCGACGGCGTGAAAACGTTGAGTGTCCCGGAGCGTGCGACGATTACGAACATGGGCGCGGAACTCGGCGCGACGACCTCCATCTTCCCGTCGGATGAAGTGACCCATGCGTTCCTCAAAGCGCAGCAGCGCGAGCAGGACTTCGTGCCGCTGTCCGCAGACCTGGATGCGGCGTATGACGAAATCCTCGACATTGATTTGACCGCGCTTGAGCCGCTCGTCGCGAAGCCCCATATGCCTGACATCGTGGAAACCGTCAAGCAGTGCGGCCCGATTAAGGTCGATCAGGTGTTTATCGGTTCCTGCACGAACTCTTCCTATACCGACATGATGCGCGTCGCCCGGATTTTGAAGGGCAAGACTGTGCATCCGGACGTAAGCCTGGTCATCGGCCCCGGATCGAAGCAGGTGCTGACGATGCTGGCGCGCAATGGCGCTTTGGCGGACATGATTGCGGCGGGCGCGCGCATTCTGGAATCCGCTTGCGGGCCGTGCATCGGCATGGGACAGTCGCCGCGCACGAACGCTGTCTCCGTTCGCACGAACAACCGCAATTTCTACGGCCGCAGCGGCACTAAATCCGCCGGCATTTACCTGGTCTCCTGCGAGACGGCGGCTGTCACGGCGCTGACTGGTGTGCTGACGGATCCGCGCTGCCTTGACATTGACCTCGACATCCCGATGCCGGAGACGTACACCGTCAACGACAATCTGGTCATCCCCCCGGTCGCGCCGGGCGAAGAGGACACGGTGGAGGTCGTCCGCGGCCCGAACATTCAGCCCTTCCCGTTGGGCAAGCCGCTGGCAGACGCCATTTCCGGCAAGGTGCTGCTGAAGATGGAGGACAACATCACCACCGACCACATTGCGCCGTCGGATGCGAAGCTCCTGCCGTTCCGCTCGAATGTGCCGTACTTGTCGGACTTCTGCCTGACGCCCGTGGACGCGACGTTCCCGGCGCGCGCGAAGAAGGAAGGCGGCGGCATCCTCGTTGCGGGCATGAACTACGGGCAAGGGTCGAGCCGCGAACACGCCGCGCTTGTCCCGCTGTATCTGGGTATCCGCGCCGTCGTTGCGAAGTCGTTCGCCCGTATTCATCAGGCGAACCTTATCAACAACGGCATTCTTCCGCTGACGTTCCAGAATGAGGCGGATTACGACCGCATCGCGCAGGGCGACACGCTGAGCCTGCCGCACGTCCGCGAGACGGTGGAAAGCGGCAGCGACACGTTCGTGCTGCACAACGACACAAAGGACGAGGATTACATTGTGCTGATGCCGCTGACCGCGCGCCAGCAGGGCTGCATCCTCTATGGCGGACTGCTGAATTATACAAGAGAGAGCGCAAAGACGGAATAAGATAGTTTGTCCCCCGGAAGTATGGGCTTCCGGGGGATTTTGCGTTATTATTTCAGGGGGAATGGAGAGACTTGCGAAAATCTGCTGCTTTTGCTACAATCAAGGGGGAAGGAGGCTGTCCTGATGAAAAATATCAAGTACACCGTCACGCATCCTATCTTTGTGTTCATGAAGAAGCATTTCTGCCCGCACTGCAAGGCAGCACTCACAGTGGAAACGGCGCATCATTTGGTGAACTCCCGTTCCGAAGAAGCGAAGAACTACGATTTTTCCACGGAAGACGGCAGGATGATTGGCACAGTTGACTTCCGCAATCCGTATTTTTCCTGCCCGAACTGCCATGCGGAGTTTTCGGTGGAAGAATTGTGGAAAATGGAGAAGGGAAAAAGGGCAAGCAGATAACGCAGGTGAATTGAAAGAATCGTATGAAGCACAAAACAGCCGGGGACTGCCTTGCCAGCAATCCCCGGCTTTCGTAATTCCTATGAATTTTTTACTTGACTTCCAGCAGGTTCTTACATTCCGCGAACGCGCGGCGGCCAATGATTTCAATCGTCGCGGGCAGGGTTACGCTCTTGAGCTTCGTGTTGCCCTCAAATGCCTGCGCGCCGATTTCCACCACCGGCAGACCCGCCACCGTGTTCGGAACGGTCAGCGTCGATGCCGTGCCGTTGTACTTGACGACCACAATGCCCGTCGAGTCGTCACGAACCGCGAACACGAAGTCGCCTGTCACGGTGAATGCCTTGTTGACAGATTCGAGCTCCGTATTGCCGGACAGTGCCTTAATCGTGATGGTGTAGTCGCCCGGCTGCAGCAGCTTCAGACCCGGCACCGTGTAGTTCAGCGCCGCCGTTTCGCCCAGCAGCGCAGCCGTGCCGTCGGGCGTGGTCAGCAGCAGCTGATACTTCGCTGCGCCGCCAGCAGCCGTCCACGTCACCGTCAGGTCCTCGCCCTGCTTCGCGGCAGGAACGGTCACAGTCAGCGGATCGTCGGTCACATACAGCGTCAGGGACTGCGCCGGGGAAAGTTCGCCAGCGGTCGTTCCGTAGTAGGGCTTGAACTGAATCGCGCGGACACCGTTGCCGCTGCCCAGCGAAGCGAAGGCGCGCTCGATAACCGTCACATCGCCAGTCGTCGGGTAGCTGGTATTTGCCTTGCCGTCCACATACAGGACGACCTTCGTCGCGTTCTTGGTGTTGACCGTGAACGTCACCGGCACATTCAGCTTCACGCGGCTGGGATTCATGGTGAAGTTGACGACTTCCGGCTTGTTGACCACGGTCGTCGTCAGTGTAATCGTGTACGCCTTAAACTTTTCGCCCGCCGTCGTGCCGTTGTAAGGCTGGAACTGAATCGTACGGACGCCGCCATTATTCCCCAGCGACGAGAACGACATCGTGAACTCGTACTTCGACATGCTGGTCGTTACGTCCTCAAAGCGGCGGTTCACCTGCCCGTCGACATACATCAGCAGCTTCGTCGCGTTGTCCAGATAAACAGTGAATTTAATCTGCTCGCCCAGCACCGCGGTCGTCTTGTCAATCTTGACATTCGCAATCACGGGGGCAGCAGACGAACCGCTCGTCAGGGAAATGGTGGTTGCGGAGGTCTTGTCGCCGCCGACCGCGCCGTTGTAGGCTTGGAACGCAATGGTACGCTTGCCCCCGTTGTTCCCCAGCGAAGAGAACGCCATGGTGAAGGTGTATTCCGTCATATCAGGGGTGATGTTCTCGAAGCGGCGGTTGACACTGCCGTCGATGTACATCAGCACCTTCGTGGCGTTCTTGATGCGCAGGGTGAAGGTGATATTTTCGCCCAGCGTCGCGTTCGGATTGCTGATTTTCAGCAGCTCAACCCGCGGCTTGTTCGCCACGCTGATGGTAATCGTCTTGGTGTCGGACATAGCGCCGGGCGTGTTGCCATTGTAGGGCTGGAACGCCACCGTGCGCACGCCGCCGTTTGAACCGAGCGTCGAGAAGGACATCTGGAATGTCGTTGCGCCGTCCTTCACGTCGTAGATGTAGCGGTTCAGCTTGCCATCAATGTAGACACGCATCTTCGTTGCGTTCTTGGTGTTGATGGTGAAGGTGATGGTTTCGTTCAAATCAACCGTAGATTTGTTCAAACTCCAGCTGGTCACGGTCGGCTTGTTCGGGCTTTCGTTTGCGACAGTCACAACACGTTCGGAGGTCTTTTCGCCCGCCGTCGTGCCGTTATAGGCTTGGAACGCAATGGCGCGCTTGCCCCCATTGCTTCCCAGCGACGAGAACGACATGGTGAAGGTGTATTCCGTCATATCGGGGGTGATGTCCTCGAAGCGACGGTTGACACTGCCGTCGATGTACATCAGCACCTTCGTGGCGTTCTTGATGCTCAGGGTGAAGGTGATGTTTTCGCCCAGACCCACGGTCGTCTTGTCGATATTCTTTACCGTTACCTGCGGCTTGACAGACGGCTTTGTCAGCGTAATCGTTTGTTCAGCGGACTTTTCGCCGGGCGTATTGCCGTTGTAGGCTTGGAACGCGATGGTGCGCTTGCCCCCCTTGCTCCCCATCGAGGAGAAGGACATGGTAAGCGTCGACGTGTCAGTGGGCACGTCGTAGATGTAGCGGTTGACGCTGCCGTCAATGTACATCAAAATCTTGGTGGCGTTCTTCGTGTGGATGGTGAAGGTGATATTCTCGCCCAGCTCCGCCGTCGCCTTGTCCATTTCGAACGTCGGTTTGCCCGGAATAATCACATCCGCGCGGTCGATGTTTTCGAGGTCATCCGGCACGTCCGTAGGCGCGGGGGTCGACGCGGGTTCCTCGGTCGGCACGACAGCGGGTTCCTCGGTCGGGACGACAGCGGGCTCTTCGGTCGGGACGACAGCGGGTTCCTCGGTCGGCACGACAGCGGGCTCCTCGGTCGGCACGACAACAGGTTCCTCGGTCGGCACGACAACAGGTTCCTCGGTCGGCACGACAACGGGTTCTTCGGTCGGCACGACAACGGGTTCCTCAGTCGGCTCAACAGCGGGTTCTTCGGTCGGCACGGGCGTGGGTGCAGGGGTCGGCACGGGTTCTTCCGTCGCAGCCGCAAGCACCAGCAGGGCACTGGGCATTTCCACGCCGCTCGCGAAAACACCGGTGTGACGTTGATTCTCAATGCCCTCTTCCGGCACAGGATGCACTGCATCCGCCGCCAGATAGCCATATGCAACGCCAGCCGTCTGGTCATACACGCAGACGGAAATCCGTTCATTCAGCTGACCCTTCTGCGGACGATGCGTCACATACACTACGCCAGTTACCTGACCAACCAGCTCATCGCCCGTCGGATTCAGGTACAGCTGTGCGCTGCTGAACGTCGCGGCAAAGCCGGAGTCAAAGAACTCGTTATCCAGCACGGAGCGGCTGTAATCTACGGCTGCTTCGTCCACGATTTCGGGCGTTTCCGTTGCTTCAGGAACATCCGTCGCTTCGGGAATTTCCGTTGCTTCAGGAACATCCGTCGCTTCGGGAACATCCGTTGCTTCGGGGATTTCCGTTGCTTCGGGAACATCCGTCGCTTCGGGGATTTCCGTTGCTTCGGGAACATCCGTCACTTCCGGTGCTTCCGTCGGCACGACCTCAACCGTTTCCGTCGGCGGAGTTTCCGGCTCTTCTGCAGCCGCCGTCAGCACTGTTCCCATACTGCCCGTCACCATGAATACAGCCAGCAGGAAAGACAATGCCTTTCGCATCCACTTTTTGTCCTTCATCGTCCTCACTCCTTGTTCCGTGCAATCTTCCGGCACGACGTATGGTTGTGCCAGTGGCAAGAGACTGCTGCTTTCCATTTTCTTTTCGCGGCGAGCTGCAGTGCTTCCGGTGGATATAGCAATCTCTTTCCCAATTCCAGCTATATTGTAACAAATTACAAGTCGCCTGTCAATACTTACCGCGCAGAAAGCCGCATTTTATACGAAAATCAAGGCACTTTCTCTGCATCTGTCTCGCGGAACTGATTTTTCCATTGCCGAATTGCCGTGGTCGGCAAATCAATTTGCGTCTCCCATGCGGAGCAGATGCGCTCCTCCAGCACATCCAAATTCCCGCCGCGGGGCAGGACGGGCAGATTCGTGTCCTTCGCGATTTCACTTGCGCGGTTGTCTACCGCCAGAATCAGGCTTCGGCAGCCCATATTCATTGCGTGGATGCCGCCGTGCAGCCGCGTGCCAACGTAGTCAATCCCGCCTGACGCCAAAAGCGCTGTGTAATCTCGCAGATTCGGCTGAATCAGGTGCAAATTCTGCGTCACGCGCGCATCCATTTGGCGCAGGCAGGCGTAGTCCTCAACTGCTTGCAGCCACACATACACCTCGCGGTAGTGCTTTTGCAGCATGGTCAGCATCTGCGCATCCTGCTCCGGGCTGCTGCGGTAGTCCGTCAGCGTTGTCACGACGCGCTCCGCCTTGTGCGTCGGAATCTGCGCGCATTTGTCGGCTGTCAGCCCCCACATTGTCGGACACGCCGTATTCAGCACGTTCGTGATGCCCAGCTTCAGCAGGCGCTGGCGCGTGTATTCGTCGCGCACCGCGTGCAGGTACTGCCCATCCAGCAGCGTTTTTAGAATCCGCTTCGTGTACCCTGTCGGCTCGTCCTGGTATTGATACCACCCCGCGCCCAGCAAAATGACATGCGTGCGCTGAAATTTTTCACGAATCAGGCGGAAATTCAGCAGCTCCCGCTTGTGCAAATCGCCGCAGCGCATCATCACCGCGTCCCGCAGGCGGATATTCCACATCCTTTGGCGGCGCATGTCCGAGGAAAGCAGATTCGTCCCGCAGACAAATGCGTAATCCGCACTGCCGACGTGCTTCATCGACACTTTCGACAGCCTGTCCCGAACCGGCACGGCGACGGACAGCTGCACAGGAAAGCAGTCGTGCAGCACATGCTCGCAGGCGTTGCGGATAATGAAATCTCCCTGATTCGCTGTTGAAATGGTAGGGTCAAAACGCACAATTTTGCGGCAGTGCTGCATTTCCTGATCGATCATGCCTTCTTCCTCCGTTTGCGCAAGAAACTCCGCCCTTTTTCAAGCATCCAGCGGTATTCTGCCGTCCGCCCCAGCGCCAGCGTGTACAGGAGCGCCGTCACCGCCGCGCAGGTGATGCCCTTGAGGATAATCCACATCAGCGTATGCCCCATCCGCGCGCACAGCAGCAGCGACAGCGCCATCACCGCGCCGTTGAGCAGCAGCAGGCCGCCCTGCGCCTTGAAATACGCGGCAGCGCTGCGCCCGAAGGTGCGATGGAACAGCACTTTCGGCTCATACCAGAAGATGGTGAAGAGCCGCGCCAGCCCGGTTGCGCCGATGATGCCCGCCACGCCGAAGAAATGCCCCAGCAGGATGGACAGCAGGATGTTGACCAGCGCCGTCATAAACATAACATACTTCATTTGCCGAAAAAGCCCCAGCGTTTCGCGGTACATCCACACGGGCGCGACGATGGTGCTCAGGTAGAACGTGAACAGCACCGCCGCCACCGTCCCTGTATCCATCAGGTATTCTTCGCCCACCCAGATGGGGATGAAATCCTGCACAATCGCGCCGTACGCGGCGACGCAGAAGCCTGTAATCGCCCCGAAGAGGACAATCAGGTTGCGGAACATGGTGTACGACTTTTCCGAATTCTTCTCGGCATTCAGATTTCCCAAGCTGGCGGAAATGCCGGTAATCACGATGGAGACGAATGTCGTCACATACGTCGTCAGCGACGCGTAGTTGGAGTAGTAACCGACGAACACCGTGCCCAGCATGATGGAAATCAGGATGTTGTCCGTGTTGTTGATAAGAATCGTTGCCAGCTTGTAGAGAAACATGGAGCGGATGTTGTCGTTCAGCTCCTGCTTGCGGTGCATCGGCTCGTGTTTCTGCTTTTCCCGCAGGAAGGGGTACATCTTATCCGCTAAATGGCTCAGCACCGCGTTCTGCAGGAGGGTACAGGCAATCTGAATCAGCAAATAGCCAAGATAGCTGCCCCAAATCAGCAGGCACGCCATCTGCGCCGCATACTGCACCACCAGCGCCGCGGCGGAAACCATGTTTTGCAAATATGCCTTCTGGTCGGCCTGAATCAGCGTCGTTTTGTAGATGACCAGATAGGATGCCACGGAGTTCGCCAGGTACAGCACATAGTAGACGATCAGCTGCGCCATCGGCAGCTCACTGCTGATGATGAGCGGCAGGAAGGGGATTACCGCCGCGCCCAGCAGCGCTACCGCCAGCGCAATCAGGCGGTAAATGCGACGATAATAGCCCAGCAGGTGCTGAATTTCGCCCGTGTCGCCCCGGTGCAGCGGTGCGTACAAGCTGTACACCAGCACGTTGCCCACGCCCAGTTCCGCCAGTGACAGCATGGCCAGAATGTTGCTGTACAGCCCGTTGACACCCGTATAATCCGCGCCCAGCCGGCGCACAAACACCGTTCGCACGGCAAAAGCCAGCAGCAGCGTGACCACCTGCCGTACTGCGCCTACACCGATGTTGCGCGCCGTGTTTTCGCTCCTTGATGCTGTGTTCATGATTCCTCTCCGCCTGTTTTGCCTGTCTGCTCCTGCGCCGCGTCCTCCGGCTGCCACTTGCCCAGCAGTCCCAGAAACAGTATGTTCAGGAAAACGCCCTCCGTGTTGATGCACAGGAAATACAGCAGGAAAACGCCCAGCACATACAGCAGCCGCGCCTTGGCGAATTTGGTGCGGATACCGCGGTACGTCAGCCACAGCCAAACTGCCGGGAGAATCAACCCTGTATCCATGACGAAGGCGGCAAAGCCGTTGGAAATGTTCTGCACCCTGTGTTCCAGCAGAATTTCCGCCTTTCGCTCCGAGAAAACGCCCTGTCCCGCAATGGGGGATTCCAGCCCGATTTCAAAGCCGCTGATGGTGTCGTTCCACCGCGTGTAGAACGAACCACCGGAATTTCGCCCGATAATCTTCTTTTCCACCACGCCCGTGGCAGACTCGATGACAAACAGCAAAATCAGCCCAACGAACGCCGCCATCTTGATGCTGCGCGCCATTTTCCTGCCCTTTTTGCGGAAGGCCACCGTCAGCAGCACAACGCCCAGACAAATAAAGCCTGTTGTGGACAGCGTGCTGAGGATGGTAACAATCAGCAGCGCAATTGCCCAGCAGTATTTCTTCTTGCTCATGCCCATGCGCGTTTCGTCGCTCATCAGGAACAGCAGCGCGAAGTTCAGGAAAATCTGGTGGCTGCCCGGTTCGTTGAACATGCCCGCGTTGCGGTGGAAAACCGGGATGTTCAGCCAGCCTAAGGTGAAATAAGGCGTCAAGTAAAATCCGTTGACGCTGGAAACTTCGTAGTGCAGCAGCGGCAGCGGCAGCGACAGCAAATCGCCGATGACGAAGGAAATCAGGCTGATGGCCGCCTCTGCCAGCATGACTTTGGTATACAGCCGCATATACGTCCGATACCCGATGCAGCTTTGCAGAACCAGCACATAGCCGATGTTGCAAAGCCAAATGACAATATCGTTGATGTGGATGCCGTTCTGCGGGTTGACGAAGCTCGTCAGCAGCAGCGCCGCCGTCAGCAGCAGCGTCAGGCGTACATTCTGGACGCTGATTTTCGGATGATGCGCCCGCGTCAGCAGCAGAATCGACGCAATCAGCATGGCTGCCATCAGCGGCATCCGCAGCACCTGAAAATACAGCGAGCCCATGCCCAGCACGCCAATCAGCACACAGAGTGCATCCACATGGTTCTTTGTGATTCGGATTTTCATCGTGCAATCTCCGTATAAATCTGAAGTAGTATCTCCAGATTCTTCTGCGCATCATGCGTTTTTCCGGCGTGTTCCCGTCCGGCGCGCGCCATCCGCGCCGCTTTTTCCGGATGCGCGAACATCTCGCAGATATCATGCGCCAGCAAATGCGGGTCGTCTGCCGGATAAATCAGCCCTTCCACGCCGTGCGTCATCAGACAGCGCACGCCGCCGACATCCGACGCAATGCACGGTACGCCAAGCAGCATCGCCTCGCCCAGCGAATTGGGGGAGTTTTCAATGCTCGACGGCAGCACAAACACCTGACTTTTTAGATACCGCTCCTTCATTTGCTGTGCATTCAGGCTGCCGGTAAAAACAACATGACCGTAGAGGTCGTTTTCGCGCAGCAGACGGTGGATGTACCGTTCATAGGCATTGCGCGCAAGCGACGGAATGCGCCCATAGTCCTTGCGTCCCACATAGAGCTTGACATCGGGATAGCGCTTGCGGACAATCGCCAGCGCCTGCAATAGGAGATGCAGCCCCTTGAGCGGCACATGCGCCTGACTGCAGAAGAGACTGTGCGGCTCGCAGCTGTTCAGCGACCATTCGCCGGTGTAGAACTCGTCCCGCAGCGTTTCGTTGTTGAAATGATAGGCCGACTGCGGGGCAAGCTCCGCCATGCAGGCAGCATCCCAGTCGGTGCGCCCGATGACGTGCTGCACCCTGCGCAGGGCTTCCTGTTCATACTGCCCGACGCGGCGGTAGATTGCTTCCTGCCGGACGATATTGCCCTTCACCAAGTCCTTCAGCGTGTGCCCGTGGCAGACGTGTTCCGGCAGATAAGCGCGATAATGCTCCGCGTATATGGACAGAAGCCCCTGAATGGAAATTACAATCCGCTCGCGCATCCCCATGTGTTCCGCCGCGTCAACCATGGCCAGCGTGTGCTGATTTTCCGTGCCCCAGAGGTGAATGACATCCGGCTGCTCTTTGCGCAGAATATCCTCCAGCTGCCGGGTGTAGGCTTCGCCGCAGAGCTGCGTAGGGCGTGTGGGGTTGACAAGCCCGTAATAGCGGTAGCCGTCCACTTCGCCCGTCAGCGCTTTCGGCGCGTCAAACACATACGTCAGCGCCACATCCGGCAGCTGCGTCAGCCGCCGCGACAGCCCGACCAGCCAGCCCACGATATACACCGGGGGAAGCGATTCTTTTTCCGCAATGGCAGGGAGGATAATATTCCCCATCCACATGACCTTCACGCTTCAGCCCCTCCTTTCACTTTGCGCTGTGCGGCATGGTTATTCCACCGCGCCCCGCGTCAGAAAATCCCGCAGCTTTTCCCGCTCCTGCGCCTGCGATTGGCAGTAGCGCGCAATGTTGCGCACATAGCGGTCATGCACGGCTTCATCCAGCAGCCTTTCCGGCACAAAATCCGCTATGCTGGATACCGTTTTGCCCAATTCGTTTGCTTCCACCATTTGCAGCGTCCCGCAGCGGCTGCCCACAATCGGCACGCCCCGGAAGAGAATATCGAACACAACGCCGCTGCTGTGCAGGGAGTAATTCTCCGAATAATTTAGGATGCAGTAGCGGCATTGGCGAATCGCCTCGTCATACGCCGCTTCGGACAGGTATTCCAGCCGCAGCTCGATGTTCTTCGCCCCCGCGCAGACTGCCCGCAGTTCCGTTTCCAGCGGCGCTTCCTGCACCCGCCCCGCAATCAGCACCCGATACGGCGTGTTCCGCAGCTGCTTTGCCGCCTCAACGACGCCCTTGTCCGACGTAATCAGCCCGACCATGCCGAAATCATAGCGCTGCTGCGCATACGGCACAGGCGGCTGCATCGTTCCTGTGCTGATGTAATCGGACACGACGCACATCGGCCGCCCATACGCCGCGCCAATGGCTGCATTGGGGCAGATAACGCCGCTGATTTTCCGCCTGCACAGCGCATACAGCCCCCGTTTCAGCAGCGAATTGACGCCGTCGGTGCTGTACTGGATGGCGTAGACCCGCGTTTCTTTCTTCTTGAACAGTGCAAGCCCCAGATACGCTGTTGCGACGGCGCTGCACTGGAGGACAATCACGTCATCCTGCGCTTCCCGAAGCAGCGCGCGCACGTTCTGGAACACGGCGCGTTTGTTGCGCACTGCCGAACTGCCCACGATGTAATCATGCGGCAGACGAATCAGCTTGTCCCCGAAGCGGTCGCCGTACACCGGCCCGCCCGCAATGCGTACATCCATCTCCGCGCCGAACAGGTCAAGATAATTCTGCGCGACGGTGAAATAATGCCCAGCGGCAATGCCGTCTGTGCTGGTGCTCCGTACATCTGCCACAATCAGCCGCATGATGGTTCGTTCCTTTCGCCGCTTTTCTGCATCGCCTTGCTGTAAATCGCCATCAGCTGACGATAATTTGCTTCCGCCGTGAAATTCTCCTGATACGTTTTCAGCGCGCCCTCGCTGACAGATTCCGCGTGCTGCAGCCGGTTGAGCGTCTGCGCCAGCTGCTCCGCCGAGTCCGCCGGAAACTTGAAGCCCGTCACGCCGTCCGAAATCAGGGAACCCGCGTTGCCTAAATCCGAGCAAATCACCGGCGTGGCGGCGCTGAAGGCTTCCACAATCGTCATCGGGAAGCCTTCGTACCATTGTGTCGGCAGAATCAGCGCCTTGGACTGCCCCATCAGCGCCCGTGCCGCCGAATTTGGCACAAAGCCGCGCAGCTCCGCCTGCTTCAGCTTTTCCCGCGTCAGATATTCGCGGCACCATGCTTCCTCCGGCCCTGTACCGCAGATGATCAGCTTCATGCCCCCGCCTGAACGCTCGTAGCGCGCCCACGCTTCCAGCAGCAGCCGAATGCCCTTGAGCGCATCCAGCCGACCGATGTACACCACCTGATTTTCGCGCGCCGCGTATGGCATAATCGTCTCCGGCGGTTCCACAAAGTTCGGCTTTACGGACACGTTTTCCGGCGGAATCTGCTTAAGCGCCAGCAGCTTCTGACGGTTGAAGTCCGTCAGGGTGATGTAATGCAGGCGGCTGTACGTTTTGAGGGCGCGGTGCAAACGTGTGCTGAGCACGCAGAGCACCGTCTGCAGGCGGCTGCCGCGGTAGCAGCGGTGCTTCACCGCGCAGTGCAGCCCCTTTTTCGTGCAATCCTCGCAGATATGGCCGTCGCGGTAGAAAAGCGCGTTCGGGCAGAGCAGACGGAAGTTGTGCACCGTCTGCACCACGGGAACGCCCTCGCGCAATGCCGCGTAATACACTGCCGGGCCAATCAGCGGCAGCGTGTTGTGCACATGCACCAGCGAAATCCGGTTTTCGCGGATGCTCCGCCGAACCTCGCGGTATGTACGGATGCTGAAAAACATCCCCAGCGCACTGCGGATTTTCTCCAGCGCTCCCATGCGCGAAATTTCCTCGTTCCGCCGCGCATACAGCGCCGCAGCGTGACCGTGCGTTTCCAGCAGGTGCTTCTCGTTCGCCACAACGACATCCTCGCCGCCGGGAACCTGATAATAGTCGTGTACCAGCAGTACAGCGGGCTGTTTTGTCGCTTGCTGCATTTACTTTCTCCTGATGGCCGCGTTCCAGATGAATTTCAGATTCGTACTCCAGTAGCGCTGGAATAGCCGCTTCGGGTCTTGCATCAGGCGATAGAGCCATTCCAAGCTGTGCTTCTGCATCCATAACGGGGCGCGCTTGACGTTGCCCGAAAAGAAATCAAAGCCCGCGCCGACCCCAATCATCAGCCCGTGCACACGCCCTTGGTGCGCCGCCATCCAGCGCTCCTGCTTCGGCGCTCCCAGCCCGACCCACACAAAATCCGGCTGCGCCTGATTGATGCGTGCCACGGCAAGCGCATCTTCCTCCGGTGTCAGTTCGCGGAAAGGCGGCACGTCTGTGCCCGCAATTATCAGCCCCGGATACTCCTGCTGCAGGCGCGTAATCATTTTCTCCTGCACTTCCTGCGTGCTGCCGTAGAAATAATGCCGCCAGCCGTGTGCCGTGGACTGCCGAAAGACCTCCATCATCAGGTCAGGCCCGGTTGTCCGCTGAATCTGCGGATACCCGCGCCGCCGCGCCTCCTGCGCCAACGGATTGCCATCCGGAATCGCCATCAAACCGCCGTTCTGCACGGCACGGTAGTCCGCATCCTCGTAACTGACGACGGTTGTATGTACATTCGATACGCAGATGTAATCTCCCTGCAATTGATGAATATTCTGCGCCAAATATTTCAGCAGCCAATTCATGTTGATGACAGCAATATTGACCCCTAAAATCGGACAGACCGGAATTTCACGCTTGTCCACTTTGCGGCAGTACTGCGCTGCTCCTTCGTGCGCCGTGGCAAACACCCCTTTCCCCACTTCCCCAGCAAGAAACCTTGATACTATTTCCAGATTCATCTGCGCCATCTGCTTGCGCCTTTTCCCTTCTGGCGTCCGCTCATTCCACTTAGCG
>ERZ772902.1767-NODE-1767-length-14697-cov-4.414083_pt1 | contig 14697 bp, 8 predicted proteins | sample MGYA00511470_ERZ772902 | MGnify/ENA primary metagenome ERZ772902 (study PRJEB29015, sample SAMEA2737717) | human gut metagenome | biome: human gut; feature: human-associated habitat; material: faeces | place: China | collected 2012 ... | reverse complement strand
GAAGGTTTCCAAAGGGCGATCGCAAACTTCGTTTGTTTTCATGCCCTTTGGTCGCGCCCGCAGGCGCGATTCCCCCTGCGACACCCCATCAGCATGGAAATGAGAACACCAGAGGGCAGCCGAATGCCCTCTGGCATTCTTTGCATTCCCCATCCCCAAAAAAGAGCAAGAAACTTCCCAACAACAAGAACCCAGTTCCCCATTTTGTTGCGGACGCAGCACCTACCGCTGTGCCCTGAAAGGCAGGAAATAGCGTGGAACAGCTTCAACTTGATGATTTTCTTATGTATAATTTCCTCTCGCAGGTGCAAATCAGCCCCGACGGGAAGAAGGTCGCCTATGTCGCGACGACGCCTGACCTCGCAAAGAATGGATACAACGCCAACCTCTACCGCATCGACGCGGAAAGCGGCGAAAATGCCTGTCTGACGAACTCAGGGCGCGTGAAGGGCTTCTGCTGGCAGGGCGCGGAAACGCTGCTGTATACCGTGCCGGTCGAAGCGGATGACGCTTTCCCGGATGGGCAGACCGTGCTGTACCGCCAGAATGCGAGCAGTGCGGCGGAAGAAGTATGCCGCGGCGAAGGCTCCCTGTCGCTCGAAGGCGTACTGACGGATGGAAGCATTGTGTTCTCCCGCGTTGATAACCTGACGACCGAAGCCGCGCTGGAAGGGCTGGCAGGGCATGAGCGGCTCGCGGCGCGTCTGGCGGAGAAGGAGCGCAATGAGGTCTGCACTGTGTTCGATGAATATCCCTTCTGGTTCAACGGCAAGGGCGTCATCAACAAGACCCGCAAGACGCTGTATCTCTGGGACGGCAAAGAACTCAAGCGCATCACCCCGCCGCGCTTCCGCGTGATGGAAGTGTGTGTGGAGGGCATGAAGATTGCTTACGCGGGCTGCATGGTGGAGCCGATTGAAAAAGAGCTTGTCGGCGTTTACTGCTACGACGCGGAGAAGAGCAAAATCACTTGCCTGCTGCCGGAAGATGAATATTACATCGAAGGCATGACGTTCTGGGGCGATTCGCTTGCCTACTGCGGGTCGAAGATGGATCGGTACAGCTGCGCACAGTGTCCCGATCTGCTGCTGCTGAACCTCGAAACGGGCGCGCGCACGCTCCTGTGCGACACGGACGACGAAATCAACGTCGGCAACCCCGTCGGCAGCGACTGCCGCATGGGCGGCGGCTATGTGATGCGCACGGACGGGGAGTACCTGTACTTCCTGACTGGCGTATATGATGCGACGCACCTGTGGCGCATTGACCGCACGGGTAAGGTGGAGAAGCTGCTGGAGAAGGACGGCTCGATTGACTGCTTCGATGTGCAGAACGGCGCAGTGTACTGCGTGGCGATGTACGACATGCGCTTGCAGGAGCTGTATCGCTTTGCGGGGGGCAAGCTGACCCGCCTGAGCAGCTGGAACGACGACTTCTTCCTCACCAAGCCGCCCGTTATCCCGCAGCCGCTGCAATTCATCAACAGCGACGGCGTACAGATTGACGGCTTCGTGATGACGCCGACCGACCATGTGCCGGGCAAGAAGACGCCTGTCATTCTCGACATTCACGGCGGCCCGCACCTGACCTACGGCGCGGTGTACTACCACGAGATGCAGTACTGGGCGAATCACGGCTACTACGTCATCTACTGCAATCCGCGCGGTGGCGAAAGCCGGGGCAACGAATTCGGCTACATCTGCGGCCGCTTCGGCACGATTGATTATGACGACATCATGGCATTCTGTGACGAGGCGCTGAAAGCCTATCCCGACATGGACGAGAAACATATGGGCGTGACGGGCGGCAGCTACGGCGGCTTCATGACCAACTGGATTATCGGGCACACGAACCGTTTCGCGGCGGCGGCATCCCAGCGCGGCATTGCGAACTTCGTCAGCATGGAGGGCACGAGCGACATCGGCACGCTGTTCGCCGAGCGGCAGATTCTCGCCACAACCCACACGAATCTGGACAAGATGTGGAAGCAGTCGCCGCTGAAATACGCCGACCGCTGCACCACGCCGACGCTGTTCATCCATTCGGAGGAGGATTACCGCTGCTGGATGGTGGAGGCGCTGCAAATGTATTCAACGCTGATTCATCACGGCGTCCCAACGCGCCTGTGCCTGTTCCACGGTGAGAACCACGAGCTGAGCCGCGGCGGCAAGCCCAAGGGCCGCATCCGCCGTTTGCAGGAAATCACCGCGTGGATGGACAAGTATTTGAAGGAAGAGTAAGCGGCGCTTCCCTTTGAATGCCTTTTGCTATCGTGCAGGGAATTTTGCCTTCGCAGACGCGAAATTCTTGCAAATCACACGAAAAGTTCAAGGGAGCAAGTCCCTTGTTAGATAAAGGAGGTTGACACCTATGATTCTCATTAAGGGTGGAAAAATCAAGCCTATCACGGGTGCGGAAATCGAAAACGGTGAACTGCTCATCGGCGACGACGGCAAAATCGCCGCCATCGGCAAGACCGTCGATGCACCCGCGGATGCCAAGGTCATCGACGCCACGGGCTGCCTCGTGACCCCCGGCTTCATCGACGCGCACTGCCATATCGGTATCGACGAAGAGGGGATGCGCTGGGAGGGCAATGACTGCAACGAATACTCCAGCCCTGTGACCCCCGAAATGCGCTCTATCGACGGCATCAATCCCCGCGACGAAGCGTTCCACCTCGCCCTTGAAGGCGGTGTGACCACCGCGACCACCGGCCCCGGCTCGGCGAATGTCCTTGGCGGCACGTTTGTTGCCCTCAAACTCGACGGCAACTGCATCGACGACATGATTGTCAAGTACCCCGTTGCCATGAAGATTGCTTTCGGCGAGAACCCTAAGGGCTGCTATGGTCAGAACGGTCATAAGGAACCCGTCACCCGCATGGCGGTCGCGGCGCTCCTGCGCGAACAGCTCTTCAAGGCGAAGCGCTATGCTGATGAAGTCGATGCGGCGGAAAAAGACCCCACCAAGACCCGCCCGTTTGATATGCAGCTGGAGGCTCTGCTGCCCGTCATTCGCAAGCAGATTCCGCTCAAGGCGCACGCGCACCGTGCGGACGACATTCTGACCGCCCTGCGCATCGCCCGTGAGTTCGATTTGGACATCACGCTCGACCACTGCACCGAAGGTCACCTGATTGTGGATCAGTTGGTGAAGGCGGGCAAGCCCGTGCTGGTCGGTCCGTCGCTGGGCTCGAAGAGCAAGGCGGAGCTGCGCGAAAAGACATTCGAGACGGCAGGCATCCTTGACCGCGCGGGGCTGGAAGTCTGCATCATCACCGACGCGCCGGTGATTCCGCTGTACTACCTGCCGCTGTGCGCGGGTCTGGCGGTTAAGGCGGGCATGAAGGAAGAATCCGCATGGCGCGCCATCACCATCAACCCGGCGCATGTCGTGGGCATTGCTGATCGCGTGGGTTCACTGGAAGTCGGCAAGGATGCGGACATCGCCATCTTTGAAGGCAACCCGCTGCGCGACATTCAGTGCCGCACCAAGGCTGTGTTTGTGGGCGGCAAGCAGGTTGTGGGAGAGTAATTTATCAGCGGCTGATAAAGAGCCGGCAGCGTAGAGAGGCGCTGTCGGCTCTTTTTAGCCTATTTCTGTATTGTTGTGCAGGGATTTCGCCTCTGCGGAGGCGACGAGGGGGCTTTCCGATCGCCCCCTCGACCCCTTCGGCGCCGCCACTTTTGGGGCTATCTGCGGCTTTGTTTTTTGTTGCAAGGGGAGAAACATCTCCTGTGCGTTCGTTATATGCAATAAACATTATACCAAAAGCGTGTGTAGCTGGCAAGCAATCAACCGTTTTGCGAAAAAGACGAACATTCTGCGTTATTTAATCAAATTTGTTATGATTTTTCCGCAAAAAACGTAAAATTCTCTTGAAAAACAGATGAAATCGTGGTAAAATTGCTTTTGCCCTGCTAAAAACGCGCAGCGCCTGACAGCGGCAAAAAGCGCGAACGGATGGGATAGGGTATCTTCACACCCGGAAGGGCAAAGGAAGGAAGAAACGCAAAATGGCAAAGAAACTCTTCTCCCTGCTCATGGCGCTGACCCTGCTGGCGGCGCTGGCTCTGCCCGCAGCTTTCGCAGAGGACTATCTGGACATCATCAACATTGCCGATGACAACCAGAGCGCGTCCTACGACCTGCACAAGGATACCTCCGTCAATGGCCGCAACATGCTGCGCGGCACGGTGATGGAGCAGCTCGTTACCCTGAAGGCGGACGGCAGCATTGCGCCGGAACTGTGCGAAAGCTACGACGTGAGCGACGACAACTCCGCGTTCACTTTCCACCTCCGCAAGGGCGTGAAGTTCCACAATGGCAAGGAAATGACCTCCGCCGACGTGGTGGCGTCCCTGAACCGCTGGCTGGAGTGCTTCGGCACGGCGCGCAAGATGGTTGGCGATGCGCGCTTCACGGTGGTAGACGATTACACCGTCTCTCTGACGCTTGACCATTCCGCCATCATGCTGCTGGACATGCTTGCGGGCGCAGCGCAGGCGGCTGTTATCTACCCGGTGGAATCCATCGAGGCGGTTAATGCTGATACTGGCTATGTCCCGGCGGATTACATCATCGGCACGGGCCCGTACATGTTCAAGGAATGGGCGGTTGACCAGTATGTGCTGCTGGAGCGCTTCGACGATTATGCGGCGTACGGCGACCCGGATCAGCCCATTGACGGCCTGTGGGGCTACAAGCATGCGTATACCAAGACGCTGAAGTACTGGATTGTTAAGGACGCGGCGACCCGTTTCAATGGCCTGATGTCCGGCGAATATGATTTCATCGTCAAGGCGACCGACGCTTATCTTGGCACCCTGCGCTCCATGCCTGACATCACCTGCTACTCTATGCAGACCGGCATGATTAACCTCGTTTGGAACAAGCACTCCACGGACAAGTACCTCCGTCTGGCGTTCCAGGCGCTGGCGAACGCGGATGATCTGAACACCGCGAACTATGGTTCTCTGTACGACAACGACCCCTGCTTCATGGAAAAGTCCCAGCCCGGCTGGTACACCACCAAGGGCGAAGAATTCTTCTGCCAGAACGATCCGGAGAAGGCGAAGGAACTGCTGGCGCAGTCGTCTTTTGACACCAGCAAGCCCCTGCGCATCCTGACGGCGACCGGCGGCGGCGCGGAAGCTATGCTGGAAGTGCTGCGTCAGGAAGCCGCGAAGATTGGCGTGACGCTGGAAATCACCGCGACCGACCGCACGACCATGACCTCCATGCGCAACGACGAGACGCTCTACGATGCGTACTTCACCACCTTCTCTTCTGTCGCGGTGCCGTCCTTGCGCAATTTCTTGTCTGCGGATTATGCCGGCTGGTCTGACGATGAGCATCTGCAGGAACTCATGCTCCAGATGACCACCGCCGCCACGAAGGAAGCAGCTTTCGCAACCTGGGAAGAAATCCAGTATTACTGCTACAGCGACTATTGCCCCATCCTGATGATGGGTCACTTCCATCAGGCGGCTGCCTGCACGAACCGCCTGACCGGTTACAACGTTTTCCTGACCACGAATTTCTGGAACGCGAAGCTCGCGAAGTAATCCAAACCGCTGAGGCAGCCGTATTCTCAGTACGGCTGCCTTTTCGTGATTGATAGGGGAAACCCAAGGGGCGCTGCCCCTTGACCCCGCAAGGGAGTTCCTCCCTTGACCCTTTCGCGCGATTGAGTTGGTGACGACTGCATACTGCTTTCGCGTGTTTATTGGGGAAACCCAAGGGGTACTGCCCCTTGACCCCGCAAAAGGGTCGTTGACCCTCTGGACTCCCTTTCGCGCGATTGAGTTGGATGCGGCTGCATACAGTGCCCGCGTGTTTATGAGGGAAACGGGCGAAATTAGAAGCGCATCCGCTCCTCGATGTAGCTCCGCAGATCCTTCAGCGCCACACGCTCCTGCAGCATGGTGTCGCGGTCGCGAACCGTGACCGACTGCGTCGCTTCGGTGTCGAAGTCCACGCAGATCGTGAACGGCGTGCCGATTTCGTCCTGACGGCGATAGCGCTTGCCAATCGAACCCGTCTCGTCGTAATCCACCGGGAAATACTTCGCCAAATCCGCGTGGATTTCGCTCGCCAGTGTGCCCAGCTTGTTCTTTTGCAGCGGCAGAACGGCAGCCTTGTAGGGCGCCAGCGCCGGATGCAGGTGCAGCACTGTGCGCACGTCGCCGCCCTCCAGCTCCTGCTCCTCGTAAGCATTGCACAGGAACGCCAGCACCATGCGGTCAACGCCCAGCGACGGCTCGATGCAGTAGGGGATGTAGCGCTCGTTCGTCACCGGGTCGAGGTATTCCAGCGACTTGCCGGAATGGTTTTGATGCTGCGTCAGGTCGTAATCCGTGCGGTCGGCGATGCCCCAGAGTTCACCCCAGCCGAACGGGAACAGGAATTCGAAGTCCGTCGTCGCCTTGGAGTAGAACGCCAGCTTCTCCGGCTCATGGTCGCGCAGGCGCAGGCTGTCCTCCTTGATGCCCAGCGAAAGCAGCCACTGCTTGCAGAACGAACGCCAGTAGTCAAACCACTGCAAATCCTCGCCGGGCTTGCAGAAGAATTCCAGCTCCATCTGCTCAAATTCGCGGACACGGAAGATGAAGTTGCCGGGGGTGATTTCGTTGCGGAAGGATTTGCCAATCTGCGCGATGCCCGCCGGGAGCTTCTTGCGCATGGAGCGCATGACGTTGGCGAAGTTGACGAAGATGCCCTGCGCGGTTTCCGGGCGCAGGTAAATCTCATTCTCCGGCGTTTCCATCACGCCCGCGTGGGTCTTGAACATCAGGTTGAACTGGCGGATGCCGGTGAAATCCTTCTTGCCGCACTTCGGGCAGACGATGTCGTGCTCGGCAATGTACTTCTCCAGCTCAGCGTTCGTCCAGCCGTCGCCGGTTTCCGCGCCGCCGGTGAAGTCCTCAATCAGTTTGTCTGCACGGTAGCGCGCCTTGCACGCCTTGCAGTCCATCAGCGGGTCGTTGAAGCCGCCGACGTGACCCGACGCCACCCACACTTCGCGGTTCATCAGAATAGCGCAGTCAAGCCCCACGTTGTACTTGCTTTCCTGCACAAATTTCTGCCACCACGCCTTTTTCACGTTGTTCTTGAATTCCACACCCAGCGGGCCGTAGTCCCATGTATTTGCCAAACCGCCGTACAGTTCGCTTCCGGCAAAAATCAGACCGCGGTTTTTGCACAGCGCAACCAGTTTGTCCATCGTCAAATCAGCCATCGTGATTTCCTCCTGAAAAAGTGAGAATCTAACAAATGTAATGATAGGCGCAAACGCTCACTTTGTCAAGGCTGGAACGCATTTTTTCCACCGAAAACGCTGATTTTCCGTGCTGAAATCTGCTGATTTTCCCGCAAACGATATTTTTCACAAATTTCCCGAAAAAAATTTCATTTTCCCTATTGCATTTTCCGAAGAAGTGTGCTATTATATCAATGTTGTCAGTGCGATTCACTCGCCGGCACACGGATGCTGATATAGCTCAGTTGGTAGAGCGCATCCTTGGTAAGGATGAGGTCACCAGTTCAAATCTGGTTATCAGCTCCATAAGCCTTGCATTTTGCAGGGCTTTTTTCGTGTTTTGGGGCAGATTTTGCATTTATAAGCAGAACGCGTTGCAGCCTCGACGTTTTTCCTGACCTCATCCCTATTTTTCTGTACCTGCCGCTTCCTTGACGGTGAATTTGCCTCAAAAGCAAGGTGCGCAGGTCTGACAATCGCCTGCGCACCGCGAGGTTCACTTATTTTCCTCCACTTCTACCGTCTGTACCGACTCCTTCTCCCGCCAAGTCTCTTCCTTCACCAGCGTCGCGAACCAAATGCAATCCCCAACCATGCGGTTCTTGTGGCTCGACGGCGAGTTAATCTTCTGATTATTCAGCGCAATCGTGCTTGATGAGCCGCCGTCGAGGTTGTATGCGTTGTTCAGCCCAAACTGCACGCACAGGTTTGCCATCTGCACAAGGTCGAAGCCGACGGATTTCGGGGCGGTGCTTTCCGGCCCCTCGTTCGTCAGTATCAGGTATTCCAGCTTGCCAATCTGCCCGATGACCATTCGCTGGGCTTTCTTGGCTTTGCCGTTGTCGATGGTCACGTCATCAAGGCTCGTGAGCGGAACGCCGTCCACCACCAGCACAGGGCCGAAGCAGAAGGCGTGCAGAACGGTGCCGCCGCCGGCAATGTACTCGTCCCACTTCGCCTGCGTGGTGCGGGTGATGAGGTGAAAGTCGCCATTTTCGTCCACAATCAGCTCGTCGCGGCCCTTGTGCGGGCGCATCCGCAGCGTCTGACCGTTGCGGACGACGATGCCTTGCTCATGGTAGAGGCAGTAGTCACCGTCGATGCCCATGACGGCGTTGAAGCGCTTCGTCATGTCGTTGACGTGGCGCGCCTGCTTCGACGGGTACTTGTTCGCGAAGCCCGTGCGGAACTGGCTCACGTCAGTCAGCTTGACGCGTGCGGACATGACGGTCGTTGTGCCTTCGCCGGGTGCATCAACCTGCTGCAAATCCTGCGTCCAGTAGGTGACGTTAATCTGGATGTCGATGGAATCATCATGGTAGCCGCCGTTATTGGGCAGGTAACAATCCGGGTTCGGCAGGTTGGGGGAAACCTTGATATCCCACGGAATAGGCTCGAAATCGGGTGCGTCCTCCGCCAAAGCGGGAACAATCAGCAGCGCGCAGAGCAAAAGTGAAATCAGGCGTTTCATCGGGAAATGTACCTCCTACGGTGTTCTACTTATCAGACGAATCAAAAGGGGAAAACGTTGTCATGTACGAAAATTTAATTTTTTTGTAACAATTTTGCGGATGCGCACCATTTCGCCCAAAAGTTGAAATTCCCTCTTGCATCAGCGCGCAAAATGGCGTATAATAAGCCTGTCAAATGACCCCGCTTGACGGGAGAAAAGCAGCTTTTGTCCTTCCAGAGAGCCGCCGGATGGTGCGAGGCGGCAGGGCGCGGGTGCTTCTTCCACTCCTGAATGGGGGCAGACGAGGAGTCTGCCGGGTTCGCCCGATACAGCGAGCATGAGTGGTCTGACGTGCGTCAGGCAAACTGGGTGGCAACGCGAGCTTCTCGTCCCGGAATTTTACGGGATGGGAAGCCTTTTTGGTTTCCGCCAAGCAAAAAAGGAGGACTTTTTCCGATGCTGGACATCAATCTGCTCCGTACCAATCCCGAATTGGTGAAGGAGAACATCCGCAAGAAGTTTCAGGACGAAAAGCTCGTCATGGTCGACGAAGTCGTCGAGATGGACAAGGAGTACCGCGCCGCGATTCAGCAGGCGGACACCCTGCGCAACCAAATTAAGGTTGCGTCCAAGCAGATCGGCATGCTGATGGGCAAGGGTCAGAAGGAAGAGGCCGAAAAGGCGAAGGAACAGGTCGCCGTTTACAAGGCGGATCTGGAGGGCCTTGCGGCGAAGGAAGACGAATTGCAGGCGGAAATCCGCAAGCGGATGCTCGTTATTCCGAACATCATTGACCCGTCTGTGCCGATTGGCAAGGATGACAGCCAGAACGTGGAAATCGAGCGCTTCGGCGAGCCCGTCGTGCCGGATTTCGAGATTCCGTATCATGTGGATATCATGGAGCGCCTGCACGGCATCGACCTTGACAGCGCCCGCAAGACCTCCGGCAACGGCTTCTATTACCTCATGGGCGATATTGCCCGCCTGCACTCCGCGATTCTGTCCTATGGCCGTGATTTCATGATCGACCGCGGCTTCACCTACTGCATCCCGCCGTACATGATCCACGGTGACGTGGTGACGGGCGTGATGAGCTTCGCCGAGATGGAGAACATGATGTACAAGATCGAGGGTGAAGACCTCTATCTGATTGGTACGTCCGAGCACTCGATGATCGGCAAGTTCATTGACACGATTCTGGACGAAAGCCAGCTGCCGCAGACGCTGACCAGCTATTCCCCCTGCTTCCGCAAGGAAGTTGGCGCGCATGGCATTGAGGAGCGCGGCGTGTACCGCATCCACCAGTTTGAGAAGCAGGAGATGATCGTCGTCTGCAAGCCGGAGGACAGCCCGATGTGGTTCAACCGCCTGTGGCAGAACACCGTCGATTTCTTCCGCTCGATGGATATCCCGGTTCGCACGCTGGAATGCTGCTCCGGCGACCTTGCTGACTTGAAGGTGAAGTCGCTGGACGTGGAAGCGTGGTCTCCGCGCCAGAAGAAGTACTTTGAGGTCGGCAGCTGCTCGAATCTGGGCGATGCGCAGGCGCGCCGCTTGAAGATTCGCGTTAAGGGCGACGACGGCCGCAAATACTTCGCGCATACGCTGAACAACACCTGTGTTGCGCCGCCGCGTATGCTGATTGCCTTCCTCGAAAACAACCTGCAGGCCGACGGCCGCGTCCGCATTCCGGAAGCGCTGCGGATGTACATGGGCGGGAAGGAATATATCGGCTGATTGGGCTGAAGGGAAAATTGCAAAGGGACGGGTGCAGGGGGGATGCAATGCTCCCTGCCCCCGTTTTTTCTTTTCCTCCCGCCCTTCTTTTCCGCCGCCCGCCCGCATACCATCCATCAGCCGAATCAACGGGCAAGGAGGCGGACAAACATGAAACTTCCCAAACTTCCGAAACTTCCATCCATCAAATCCCTTCATCTCCCCAGCCGCATCACGATGGAACGGCTGCTCATTGTCTCTGCGGCGGCGCTTGTAGTTGTCCTCGCCGTCCGCGGCGGGCAGCAGACCAAAACCGCCATGCAGCAGACTGACTTCACCCCTGATGTCAGCACCCAAACCATCGCGGACGCATCGCCGGATGTCGAAATGACCGCTACCGTCTGCTGGTATGAGGACGGCGAGGGGTATCTCGTGCCGGTCACGCGCCAGATTCCGCTGCAGGACGGCGTGGCGAAGGCGACGCTGAGCCTGATGGTGAAGTCGTCCGAGAACGACCTCGCGGCGGCGCGGATGGGGCTGCGGAACGTTATTCCAGAGGGCGTTACGTTCGATTTGGACATTTCCGGCGGCAAGGCGCGCGTGGACTTGAGCAAGGAGGCACTGAGCTGCCAGAATGCGGAGGAAGAGCTGCTGATGGTGCAGGGGACGGCGGCGGCGCTGTGCGGATTTGACACGGTGCAGGAGGTAACGTTCCTCTTTGACGGTCAGAAGCGCTCGCAGTTGACGCACGGGACAGACGTATCCGGCGTGTTCAAGGCGGACGGCGTGAATCTGGAAAGCGTGGAAACGACGGCGAACCTGACAAATGCGTCGCGGGTGCAGCTGTATTTCCCGTCGGCGGACGGGCGGCTGATGGTGCCTGTTACGCGGACGGTGTTTTCCCCTGCTGACCTGACCACGGCAATGCTGGAACTGGCGAAAGGCCCGGAGAAGGACAGCGGGCTGGAAATTCCGCTGCCGAAGGACTGTGGTCTGCGGTCGGTGACGCTGAAGAACGGTGTCGCGACAATTGACTTCACAAAAGAATTTGCGTCCCTTGCGACGGCGGAGGACGCGAGCGCGGCGACAAGTCAGGCGCTCCGGGCGATTGTGTTCACGGCGAGCCAATTTCCGGGCGTGAAGAAGGTTGAGGTGCTGGTGGAAGGAAAGCCGTTTGAGGCGCAGCCGTCGGCAGTAACGACGTTCGTGAATCAGGCGGACGAAGTGATGGCGCAGTATCCGGGGCTGATTACGGTGGACTAATACTATGATTACGGTGGACTAATACTATTTCCTGCATTCGCCTGCGCCATCTGCTTGCGCCGCGAATTTGGAAATAGTATAAAAAAAGGCGGGTGCGCGGAGCTTCAAACTCCATGCACCCGCTTTGAGTATATCAATGATTACTTCTTGTTTCCCCCGAACAGCCCCGTGATTCCGCCCAGAATCCCGCGCGTCACCTGCCGCGTCACTTCGCGGGTCGCGGTGCTAATCGCCGTATTCTGCACGCGCCCCAGCAATGAGTCGTTCTTCCGGGCGCGCGCGGCACGTTCTTCGCGCAGTTCATCCGCGTGCTTCCGGCGTTCTTCCGCCTGGCGTTCCTTCTCGGCTTTCTCAGCCGCTTTGCGCTGCTTTTCCGCCTCGCGCTCCTGCGCCTTCGTCGTTGTCGGCGCTGCTGCGGGCTGCGCCTGAGCCGGGACGTAATTGCCCGTCGCGGGGTCAAGCTGCATCGGCATCATCTTCTGCACATACTGCCCGCTTGCCGGGTCATAGACCATCACCAGCATGTTCTGCACCTGCGGCTGCTGCACAGTCAGCACCGGGACAGGCTGCGTCTGACCTATCGGCTGCTGCTCCTGCTGATTCTGCCATGCCGGACGTGCAGGTTCGTCCACCGCCATCCACGCGGGACGCGGCGTGCTGCCCTGTGCGGCAGGCTGCTGAACAGGCTGAGCCTGAACCATCGGCTGTGCCTGAGCCATCGGCTGGGCAGCCTCGCGCTGCACATAATGCCCTGACTGCGGGTCGAACACAAGGAACGCATCGGGGCGGCTGACCGTCGGCGCAGCGGTCGAAATCTGCGGCGCGGCGGCTTCCGGCGCGGGCATCTGCTCCTTCTGGAACGCGCTTGCCAGCATTTCATAGGCGGAAACGCGGTCAACCGGCGTGTCGTAAACGCCGCGGAAGGGGCTGGATTCGATGCACTCCTGCCGCACATCGCCGTCAATGGCGTTCATGGCGCTCTGCGGGGGAAGGATGGTCGCGCGCTCGACGATGCTCGGCGCACCGTCCGCATCGAGGAAGGAAACCAGCGCTTCGCCTGTTTTGAGCGTGGTGATGGCTTCCGCCGTATCGAACGCGGGATTCGCGCGGAAGGTCATCGCAGCGGTGCGGACGGCCTTCTGGTCAAGCGGCGTGTAGGCGCGCAGGGCGTGCTGGACGCGGTTGCCGAGCTGCCCCAGAATGCTCATGGGAATGTCGCAGGGGTTCTGGGTGACGAAATACACGCCGACGCCCTTGGAGCGAATCAGCCGGACGACCTGCTCCAGCGTTTCCAGCAGCGCCTTGGGGCAGTCGTCGAAGAGCAGGTGCGCCTCGTCGAAGAAGAACACCATGCGCGGCTTGTCCAAATCGCCGCATTCGGGCAGCAGCTCGTACAGCTCCGACAGCATCCACAGCAGGAAGGTCGAGTACAGCCGGGGTTTGCGGTAGAGCACGTCTGCCGCGAGAATGTTGATAACGCCGCGCCCGCTTTCATCAAGCTGCATCCAGTCGGCGATGTTCAGCGCGGGTTCGCCGAAGAACGCATTGCCGCCCTCGTCCTCCAGCATGGCGACGGCGCGCTGAATCGCACCGACAGACGCCATGGACACGTTGCCGTAATCGAGCGTGTACTCCTTGGCGTGCTCACCGACGTAGGCAAGCATGGCCTTCAAGTCCTTGAGGTCGAGCAGGAGCATGTTCTCGTCATCCGCGACGCGGAAGAGGATGCTCAGCACGCCTGCCTGCGTGTCGTTGAGGTTCATCAGCCGCGCGAGCAGCGTCGGCCCCATTTCGCTCACGGTCGTGCGGACGGGATGCCCCTCTTTGCCGAACACGTCCCAGAACACGGTCGGGAACGTGCGGTACTCGAACGTCGGCACGCCGCACTGCGTCAGGCGATTGGCGATATTGTCGCTGTGTGTGCCGGGCTGCACCATCCCGGCGAGATCGCCCTTGATATCCGCGAGGAACACGGGCACGCCCATGTCCGAAAATCCCTCTGCCAGCACCTTGAGGGAGACGGTTTTGCCCGTGCCGGTCGCCCCGGCAATGAGACCATGGCGGTTTGCCATCTGCGGCAGCAGGCAGACGGGGTGTTCACCTGTTCCAAGCCAGATTTTGCCTTCGTAGAGCATGTGTTTTGTGTTCTCCTTTTTCCTTTTATGGTGGTACTATTGGTACTTCGATGATTGTCTTTATCGCGGCAGGGGGTTCGCCTCTGCGGAGGCGACCAGAGGGCTTTGCGGTCGCCCTCCGGACTCCTTCGCACGCACACCCATGTTACTTGGATTTTATCGAAAATGCGATTAGTGGGTGTGCGGTTACTCCTTCTTCTCACCCATCTCCGCTGTGCGTTCCGAAATAATATACCGCGGACGCTGCTTGACTTCCAAGTAGATTTTGCCGATGTATTCCCCGATAATACCGAGAAACAGGCACTGCATCCCGCCAACGAAGCATACCAGACAAGCCAGCGACGCCCAGCCAGCCACCGAATGCCCGGCAATCGCGGCAATCACCGCCCAGATAATGCCGATAAATGACAGAATCGTGATAAACAGCCCGGCGAAGAACACCATGCGAATCGGTTTGACCGATAGGCTTGTGATGCCGTCGAACGCCAGCCCCAGCATCTTCTTCAGCGGATAGTGGCTTTCGCCCGCAATGCGCTCGTGGCGCTCATAAGAGACGCTGGTGGACTTGAACCCGACCAGCGGAACCATCCCGCGCAGATACAGGTTTACTTCGCGGAATTTCGCCAATTCCTGCAGGGCACGGCTGGAAATCAGGCGATAATCCGCGTGATTAAACACAACCTCCGCGCCCATTGCGCTGAGCAGCTTGTAGAAGCCTTCCGCCGTGAAGCGCTTGAAGAACGTGTCGGTATCACGCTTGGAGCGCACGCCGTAGACGATTTCGCAGCCGTCAAGGTACGCATCCACCATCGCGTCCATGGCGTTGATATCGTCCTGACCGTCGCAGTCAATGGAGATGGTGATAT
>ERZ772902.1756-NODE-1756-length-14785-cov-9.113510_pt1 | contig 14785 bp, 10 predicted proteins | sample MGYA00511470_ERZ772902 | MGnify/ENA primary metagenome ERZ772902 (study PRJEB29015, sample SAMEA2737717) | human gut metagenome | biome: human gut; feature: human-associated habitat; material: faeces | place: China | collected 2012 ... | reverse complement strand
TGACCGGGATCACGTCGAGCACCATGGCCTCCGGCTTGTTGCCGGTGGTCAGGAAGGCGTTGACGACCTTGAGGCGCTTCAGGGCCTTGGTCTTACGCTGTTCGGAAGCGTCCTTGATCTCCTCGCGCAGTTCCTTGGAGATGGTCTCCAGGTCGAGGGACTGCAGGCGCTTCTTGATGGCTTCGGCGCCCATGCAGCCGTCGAAGTAATCGCCGTAGCGGTCCTGCATCTCGCGCCACAGGTCCACGTCGTCGACCATGTCGCCGGGCTTGAGCTTCTTGAACTTGTCGAAGACGGCGTCCACACGGGCGATCTGGTCGTTGTAGCGGGTGCGGATGGCAGCCATATCACGCTCGGCACCGTTACGCAACTTGGTGCGGGCCGGGCCCTTGGCCTCGCCGGCCTCCTCAAGGGCGGCGAGATCCTCTTCGACCTTCTTGGCGCGGGCTTCGATGTCGGAGTCACGGCGCTGCTCAAGGCGCTTGATCTCGGAATCGAACTCGTCCTGCAGGCCGGGCAGATCGTTGTGACGCTCGTCTTCGTTCACCTCGGTGACCATGTAGGAGGCGAAGTAAATCACGCGCTCCAGGTCCTTCGGGGTGACGTTCAGCAGGTAGCCGAGGCGGGAAGGCACACCCTTGAAGAACCAGATGTGCGTCACCGGGGCGGCGAGCTCGATGTGGCCCATGCGCTCACGGCGCACGCGGCTGCGGGTCACTTCGACGCCGCATCGCTCGCAGACGATGCCCTTGAAGCGCACGCGCTTGTACTTGCCGCAGGCGCACTCCCAGTCACGGGTCGGGCCGAAGATCTGTTCGCCGAACAGACCGTCCTTCTCAGGCTTCAGCGTACGGTAGTTGATGGTTTCAGGCTTCTTGACCTCACCGTGGCTCCAACCACGGATGTCATCGGCGGTGGCAAGGCCGATGCGAATCTTGTCAAATGCGTTGACGTCCAGCATTTGTTAATCCGTTTCTGTTCTTGAGACCTTCCCAAGCTCCCCTTGTCAGGGGAGCTGTCAGCCAAGGCTGACTGAGGGGTAGTGCAAACCGGAAAGGTCTCTGTACGTTATTTATTTCACGTTGGCGGAGCTACACGCGGCGTATTGACCGCATGCAGCCCGAGGGATCACTGGTATTCGGGCTCTTCGGCCTTCTGGTCTTCCTTGGCGGCCGCGTCGGGGCGGGCGCCGATGTTGAAGCCGAGGTCGTCAGCGGAGCTGGCCGGATCGTCATCCTCATCCTTCATGTCGATGGCCACGCCTTCGGCGTTGAGCACTTCGACGTTCAGGGACAGGGACTGCATTTCCTTCAGGAGCACCTTGAACGATTCGGGGATGCCTGCCGGCGGGAGGTTCTCGCCCTTGACGATGGCACCGTAGACGCGCACGCGGCCGTCCACGTCGTCGGACTTGGTGGTCATCATCTCGTGCAGCGTGTAGGCGGCACCGTAGGCCTCAAGGGCCCACACCTCCATCTCGCCGAAGCGCTGGCCACCGAACTGAGCCTTACCGCCCAGCGGCTGCTGGGTGATCATCGAGTACGGGCCGGTGGAACGGGCGTGGATCTTGTCGTCGACCAAGTGGTGCAGCTTCAGCATGTACATGTAGCCCACGGAGATCGGCTTCGGGAACGGTTCGCCGGTGCGGCCGTCGAACAGGCGCGCCTTGCCGTCCTCGCCGACCATCTGGTCGCCGTCGCGGTTCGGCAGGGTGGACTTGAGCAGGCCCTTGATGACGTCGGGGCGCACGCCGTCGAAGACGGGCGTGGCGACCGGCGTGTTCGGAGCGCCCTTTTCGGCGCCCTTGGGCACGTACTTCTTCCACTCGGCCTCCAGATCGGGGTCGAGGCTGATGTCCCAGCCGGAGTGCGCGATCCAGCCGAGGTGCAGTTCCAGCACCTGGCCGAGGTTCATTCGCGAAGGCACGCCCAGCGGGTTGAGCATGATGTCGACCGGGGTGCCGTCCGCCAGGAACGGCATGTCCTCCTCGGGCAGGATGCGCGAGATGCAGCCCTTGTTGCCGTGGCGGCCGGACAGCTTGTCGCCCACGGTGATCTTGCGGTGTTGCGCGATGTACACGCGGATCATCTGGTTGACGCCGTTGGGCAGCTCGTCGCCGTCCTCCTCGGCGTCCTCGCGGGTGATCTCCTTGACCGCGATGACGGTACCGGTCTCGCCGTGGGGCACGCGCAGCGACGTGTCGCGCACCTCGCGGGACTTCTCTCCGAAGATGGCGCGCAGCAGGCGCTCCTCCGGGGTCAGCTCGGTCTCGCCCTTCGGAGTGACCTTGCCGACGAGGATGTCGCCGGCCTCGACCTCGGCGCCGATGCGGATGATGCCTCGCTCGTCGAGGTTGGCCACCGCGTCCTCGCCGACGTTCGGCAGATCGCGGGTGATCTCCTCGGCGCCCAGCTTGGTCTCGCGGGCATCGATCTCGTACTCCTCGATGTGGATGGAGCTCAGGGTGTCGTCCTGCACGAGGCGCTGCGAGATGATCACGGCGTCCTCGTAGTTGTAGCCGTTCCACGGCATGAACGCGATGAGCAGGTTCTTGCCGAGGGCCAGGTCGCCCTTCTGGATGGCGGGGCCGTCAGCCAGCACGGTGCCGGCCTCGACGCGCTCGCCGTCCTTGATGATCGGGCGCTGGTTGTAGCAGGTGGTCTGGTTGGAACGCTGGAACTTGGACAGCTTGTAGGAGCTGGTGGTGCCGTCGTCGTTCATCACGCGGATGATGTCGGCGGACACGTAGGTGACCACGCCCGGCTTGTCGGCGATGATGACGTCACCGGAATCGTAGGCGACGCGCCATTCGGAGCCGGTGCCCACCAGCGGGCGCTCGGACTCGATCAGCGGCACGGCCTGACGCTGCATGTTGGTACCCATCAGCGCTCGGTGGCCCTCGTCGTGCTCCAGGAACGGGATCAGGGAGGAGCCGATCGAGACCATCTGACGCGGCGACACGTCCATCAGGTCGACTTCGCTGACCGGGACATCGACCGCCTCTTCCTCGTCCTTACGGGCAAGGGCCTGGCTGTTGACGAACCGACCGTTCTCGTCGATCTCCTGGTTCACCTGGGCGATGACGTGGCCGACTTCCTGATCAGCGGTCATGTGCACCACTTCATCGGTGATCTGGCCGTCGACGACCTTGCGATACGGCGTTTCGATGAAACCGAACGGGTTCACGCGGCCGAACGTCGCCAGCGAGCCGATCAGACCGATGTTCGGGCCTTCAGGGGACTCGATCGGGCACATACGGCCGAAGTGGGAGGCGTGCACGTCTCGCACTTCCATCGATGCGCGGTCGCGCGACAGGCCGCCGGGGCCCAGGGCGGACAGACGGCGCTTGTTGGTCACGCCGGCCAGCGGGTTGTTCTGGTCCATGAACTGGGACAGCTGGGAGGTTCCGAAGAACTCCTTGATGGTGGCGTTCACCGGACGGATGTTGATCAGGGACTGCGGGGTGATGGCCTCCGGATCCTGGGTGGTCATACGTTCGCGGACCACACGCTCCATACGGCTCAGGCCGGTGCGCAGCTGGTTCTGGATCAGCTCGCCGACCTGGCGGATACGACGGTTTCCGAAGTGATCGATATCGTCCACGTCCACGTGCAGGTCGACATCCTCGCCGTTGCGCTTGCCCGGGAAGGTCTTGCCGCCGTCGTGCAGGGTGACCAGGTACTTCAGGGTGGCGATGATGTCGTCGCGGCTCAGGGAGCGGTCGTTGATCTCGTGCTCCAGGCCAAGCTTGCGGTCGATCTTGTAGCGGCCGACGCGGGCCAGGTCGTAGCGCTTGGTGTTGAAGTAGAAGGAGTCGAGCAGGTTGCGTCCGGCCTCCGGGGTGGCGGTGTCGGACGGGCGGATCTTGCGGTACAGGTCGGTCAGGGCCTCGTCCTGCGTCTCGATGGTCTCCTTCTCCAGCGCGTCGAGCACGAGCGAGTAGCCTTCGAACGCATCGCGGATCTCGGGCTTGGTCATGCCGATGGCCATCAGGAAGACGATCGCGGACTGCTTGCGCTTGCGGTCGACACGCACGCCGAGCACGTCACGCTTGTCGATCTCGAACTCCAGCCATGCGCCGCGGCTCGGGATGATCTTCGCGCCGAAGATCTCCTTGCCGGTGGCGCGGTCCCGGCTGCGGTCGAAGTAGACGCCCGGGGAGCGCACGAGCTGGGAGACGATCACTCGCTCGGTGCCGCCGATGATGAAGGTGCCGTGCGGGGTCTGCAGCGGGAAGTCGCCCATGAACACGGTCTGGGACTTGATCTCGCCGGTGTCGCCGTTCTCGAATTCGGCGTTGACGTACAGCGGCGCCGAGTAGGTGTAATCCTTCTCCTTGCATTCCTGCACGGTGTGGCGGGGCTCCTCGAAGTACGGCTCGGAGAACGTCAGGCTCATGGTCTGCGCGAAGTTCTCGATCGGGGAGATCTCGTTGAAGACCTCGTCAAGGCCGGACATGTGGGGAACGGTGTCGGTGCCGTTCGCCTCGTCCTCCTCGACGCGCTTCTTCCAACGCTCGTTGCCGATCAGCCAGTCGAAGCTGTCGGTCTGCACGCCCAGCAGGTAGGGCACGGGGATGGGCTCGCGGATGGAGCCGAAATTCACACGGTCCGACGCCTTGTGCAGATCAATGTCATGCTGGTCGGCGCGTGCGATGATGGTGGTGGTATTCGTCGTAGCTTGAGTGTCAGCCAATGGACGTTCCTTATCGCTCGCTAATGTCGTTATCGATATGTTCCCGGAAACGCCGCAGATGGCCACCATATGCCGAATCGCGGGCGTTTCATCTTTGTCGACATGCCCGCTATATGACATGCACTTACGCAAATTCCAAATTTTAGCACAAATCAGCCGTCGGCGCAACATACATCACATGCGCGACACGCCGCACGCTGCGGCCGGACGCGGCAACCGCCGAGCCCGCGGCGAGCGGCCCGCTCAGGGCCGTCGCCGCACCTGACCGTCACTGCACCTGGATGGTGACCGGATCGCTGACCGCCTTGTGCGCGTTCTTCAGACTCAACTGCGCGGTATATGCGCCACGGTCCACCTTCGGCAGTTTGCTCTGATCCTCCACGCACTGGTCCCCCGTGCGGGAGGCGCCCCATGTCATCTTCTGCGACGTCCTGTTCATGTCGCTGGTCTTCGCCAGCAACTGACGGTTCGGGTCAGCGGGGCAGGAGTCCGAACTGTATATCGTCTGGTCGCCGGACGACACCGTCAGCACCACATCCGACAGATCCAGCAGGCAGCTCGACGTGCCTTCATAGCTGATGCTCGCCGTGAAGTCCAGGGAACCTCCCACCGGAACGCCTTGTGAAGCCGCCGTCAGCGACAGCTTCACATCGGACGCGCCACAATCATTGATGCCGCTGGTCTTCTTCGGCGCCGGCACCGATTCACGCGCGATCGGTGTGGGACGCAGCAGGCTCATGCCATCCACCACGCCGCGGCCGAGACTGTACACGCAGAACACCACCAGCGAGACCGCGGCCAGCACAACGACCAGCGCGACCGCACGGCGACGACGGTACATCGCCCGTCGTTGCGGGCTGACGACGCGCTTGCGCGGCTTTTGCCGCGAACCGGGTCGCGGCTGACGGGTGGGCTGAGTGGGCATGCCGTCCAGTCTACCTCAGGCACGCTCTCAAAACTCGCAGATAGAGGGGTTTTCGGGGATAAACCCCCTCTATCTGCGAGTTTTGAGAGCGCACTTATTGGGGTAACCGCAACGAACCATCCGGGAGCATGTCGACCAGGCCATCGTCGTCGAGGGAGGCGATGCATTTGTCGAGCTGGACGTGATCCGGCCACAGGGATTCCAGGCGTTCGCGGGCGAGGATTGGCTCAGCGCGCAGCGCGTCGAGGATGATGCCGCGCACCTGACGGTCGGTGCCTTGGAAACGCTGGCGCGGGCGGGTGCGTCGCTCTCCCAGCCCGGGGTGGCCCGCCGCGAGGAACGCGCAATGCTCACCGATCGGGCACTGGTCACACAGCGGGTTCTTGGCCGTGCACACCAGCGCGCCGAGCTCCATCACGGACTGGTTCCATATGACCGACGGGCGGGTGCTGCGCTGCGTCATCTCGCGGATTGCGGATTCGGGGGCGTTCACCGTCTCGCGGGCATTCGCGGCTTCGATGGCATCACGAACGTCCGTCTCATCATCCTGCGGAAGGACCCTGCCGGCGAGCGCCCGCTCGGCCGGACTGGCCGCTCCCCCGCGCGATTCGACTCCGAGGAATACGCGCGACAGCACCCGGCGGATGTTGGTGTCCACCACCGCGATGCGCACGCCGAAGGCGAAGCTCAGCACCGCCGAGGCGGTGTAGTCGCCGATGCCCGGCAACGCGGTCAGCTCGTCGTAGGTTTGCGGAAGCCGGCCGTGGTATTGCTCGAACACCACGCGGGCGCACTCCTGCAGCCGCAACGCCCGGCGCGGGTAGCCGAGCCGCCCCCACGCGGTGATGACCTCCGCCGTGGAGGCCCCCGCGAGCGCGGTGACGTCCGGCCACACGCGCATCCAGTCAGTCCAGTACGGCACCACCCGACTCATCTGGGTCTGCTGGCTCATCACCTCGCTCACCAGCACGCCCCAAGGCGTCGCGCGCCCGAATCGCCACGGCAGGTCGCGGGCGTTGGCCTCCCACCATGCGGACAGCAGCGCCCGCACGCGAGGCACAGCGCACTCGCCCACAGGTTCGGCCGGCGTATCGTTCCGTATCTCTGGCATCGCTCCATTGTGCACGGCGACCGCTACATCATCACGGCGCCGCGCGATTTCGCCGATTCGGCGGCACAACCTTACCTGCAACGGGTCGCTCGCTGCGGGTAAAAGCATTCGCCCGGATTCGGCAGAGTGTTTGTGGGCCCGCAAGCGCAGGGCGAATCGGCCCTGCATCAGGGGCACGGCATGGGAACGGCTGGTCTCATACCGCGGCTGTCCGCCGTAGTAGAAGTTGTTCTTGTTCTGCCAGGCGGCGTCACCGTTGCTCACTGCGGTCAGCCCCTCGGTCCGTGAGGCGGGGGCGATCCGGTACGCGCCGCTCTCGGCGCCGTACAGGTCGTCGAAACGCGTCACCGGCTGCCCCTCGGATTGGTACACGCGCACCCAGTCGACGAGGAAATTGCTGTCCTGCTTCGTGGCCTGCTTCGTGTAGTCGACGTCGCCGACCCAGCCGTCGCCGACCTGCGTCTCCGGAATCGGGAACATCGGTCGCGAATGCATGCCGTCGACGTCCTTGCCGGCCGACGTGGGCGTCGACGACACGCCTATGCGGACCAGCGGATAGGTGCCCGGCTTGAGCCCTCGTGGATGCGGTAGCGGTTCTTGTATTCGAACTGCAGCCACCGCTCGCCGGTGCTGTTGTGCACGGCGTAGTTGTCGTCCTGCTTGCCGTCGCTGATCGCCGCGATGTTGGTCGGGTCGAGGCCGTACACATACGGCAACTTGCCGAGCGCGATGTTGCGCGTCTCCTGCGCGTCCGGCAGGGTCTCGCCGTCCTTGAGCTTGGCGATGACCTCGATTTCGCGCAAGCCCACGCCGTTGCCGTATCCCTTCCATGAGGAGTTCGTGTTCTGGATGCAATGGCCCTTCTGCCAGATGCGCACGTACCGCGCGGTGACGGGCGTGGTCAGGTTGATGGTCTGCTCGGTGAGCTTGGTCGCGGCGGTTTCCTCGACGTCGGCGGTGCCGAACAGCACGTTCGAGTCGGAGAAGTCCTCGTTGGGGGACGCTTCGACCTTGATGCGCTTGAACGTGTTCAGCGCGTTCTCATACCCATTGCGGTACAGGTTGATGGAGTGTATCTCTCTCGGCTCGCCGAAATCATATTGCAGGTATACGTCGTCCCAGCTGGCGTATCCGTTGTTTTCCGCGCTGCCGTTCTCTTCTCCGGCGATGATTTTGGTGATGTTGCTGTCGGTCGGGCCGAATCCGGTGTCGCCGTCGCCGATCAGATGCGTGCTGTTGGTTGTGGGCAGTTTGCCGGTAAGTATGTTGCCTGTGGTGGGTTCGGCGGCCAACGCGCATGTGGCGGATATGGCCGTGATACGGCGGAATAATTGTCTCATGGTCTCTCCTTCGAGCAGCTGTTACGGGTATGGGCTGTTTTAAGCTCGAAGGTCGAAGACAACCGGCAGAGACAAGGCGGGATGATGAGCGAAACCAAGGGTGCGGAAGAGGCCGAGGCGAAGGTCGAGAAGATGTTCGAGTACGGCTACCGCAAGTCGAATTATGGTCCCGACGAGCTGGTGACCGACGCGCACGGCAATCCGATCAGCGTTGTGGACGCGATGCTGTCGGCCGAGAAGGCTGCCGCGACGGAGACGGTCACGCCGCATCTGTGCTATTACAGTCCGCGCATCCCCGGCAATACCGGGTCGGCGATTCGCCTGTGTGCGGTGACCGGCACCATCCTGCATCTGGTGGAGCCGCTGGGGTTCAATCTTCGCGATACCAAGCTGCGTCGTGCCGGGCTTGACTATCATGACATGGCTCATGTGGTGTTGCATCCGAACTTCGACAATCTGGTCGAGTCGATGCCGAATTCGCGCATCATCGCGTTCACCGCGCATGCGACGAAACTGTATACCGAGGTCGAGTACAAGCCGACCGACATTCTGCTGTTCGGGCCGGAGCCGGGCGACATTCCCGACCCGATGGACATCATGGCCGGCCCGCACGTGGCCGAACAGGTGCGGCTGCCGATGCGCCCGAGCCTGCGCAGCCTGAACCTCACCAACTGCGCCTCCATCGCCATCTACGAAGCCTGGCGCCAACTAGGGTTCAAGGGCGGAGCGTAGGGAGGAAGCCCAGTGGGCTTCCGAGTAGCGACGCCGAGCGAACGCCGACAGGCGCGAGCGAGGAAAACACTGAGACTCGCGCAGCGAGACCACAATTGCAGGACGGAGCGTAGGGAGGAAGCCCAGTGGGCTTCCGAGTAGCGACGCCGAGCAAGTCCCGACAGGGACGAGCGAGGAAACCATGAGCCTCGCGAGGCAAAATCACAATTGCCGGCAGTGCGCGAGCACGAAGTGCGTCACTGTGCGTGGGAGTCGTCACTGTGCGTGGACGCACACTCAGTGACGATTCCTGAAAAACATTGCAATATCAAGGGTTTGCCGGTACGTCACTGTGCGTGGGCACACGCACAGTGACGCTGCCCACGCACAGTGACGCGTTGTTAGCGTATGTGTAGCCCCTTATACCTCGCAATCCATGACGATTTCCACGTCACGATGCATTTCCCGGTCGGCATGAAGCCCTCGGAGGCGTGGTTTAAACAGCGCAACCATTCCACTCACCGCTTGAATCAATATCCGATATATCTTGTCTCGATCCATGAGACAAGTCGCGGATTGCGTGCCATACCAGGGCAAAAACACCCATTTTTGCCTTGGTATGGCACAGGCGATTTCGGCATCAATTATCTACGGCATACGGTTTCGGCCATTTTCCAACAATATCGCGAAACAGCCAACTGCCACGACATGGATTCTAAGCGCTTACATCTCATTCTGTGGCACAAATTGTGCCACACTAGGCTCAAAACACCCATTTTCGCCCTGGTATGGCACACAATCGAGGACGAGACCGCTCCATAAATCACGCCCGGCCATCTGCGAACCCCAGCCGAGCCCACGACCATGTCAGAGCCGCGCCTGGTACAGGGCAAAGTCAGCAAGGCGGCGTGACGACAACATCTACCGATGCACGTCGAAGACCCACAAGGCCCACGTCTCATGGTCATACGGCCGCACGAACACACGATGTTCGCGCAGGCTCTTGCGGGCCGGAAAGGCCTCTCATGAATCCACCCAATTTGACCTCGCCATTGCCCGGTCTGGCCTCTCCCGCAGGGCCGGCCGGCAACGAGCGAATCACAACGACTTGCCTGGTATCAGACTGCACGGCCATATCCCAGCTGTGGCAGACGCGAACCCGGTCCAGATACGCCGGCAAAGCCCGCTGATCCCACCATGCGTCTTCAGTCCACAACGCGTAGCGCAGCGGAATATCCCGGCGCCCGGATGCGGCGAGCACGCCAAGTATGCGGGGACTGTCTGAGACGATGACGGCATTGCGGTGCACGTTCCCGCCGACGGCCTTCACGATATAGTCGGCAGGCATATCGTTCGCCGGATCATAGATGTTCCGCGCACCCTCGCCCATCAGCGGATAATCGATCAGCCGGATCAACGTCATTGGGAACTCGAAATGAATCCAATACCCCGACGACACACTGCGCACCTGCGACAGCATCTGCGCGATCCACGGCGCGTGCGCATACGACGGCGAGCACGATCGCATTGATGATGGTCACGACGAGCACCGCATAGTAATGCAGGTACGCGCCGGCGAGGGAGAACAGCGCGAATCCGATCCACTCGTTCACGCGCACGGGCCCACTGCCGCGCGCCTTGATGCAGATGCGCATCGCGAACAGGAAGCACATCGCGACGGCCAGCACCGCCCATGAGTACATGCGAATCTGGAACGCCATGCGCATGAACGGCGGGGCGAAGCACGCCAACGCCGCGAACAGCCGTGCGGCGCGCGCTCCCCAGTCCCGGCGCATCATCGCGTATCCGGCGACGACCAGCGCACATGATGCCGCCGCCGACATCAGACGGTACGCCACCACATGTTCGCCGAACACGAGCCGCACCAGATTGAGCAGCATGTAGTAGCCGATCGGATGCACGTCAAGCGAGCCCAGATTCCATATGCCGCTCCACCCGTGCGAGGTGAGCGCCACCGAATAGATCCGTCATACCAAATCGCGTGGCCGAACGCAGGAATCAGTAGGTACGCACAACCGACGGCCAGCAACGGAACCGCACTACCCGTCAGCAGACGGCGCAGGCGACACGGAGGCACGGACGGCACGGCAGCGGAGAACGGGACGGATGCCCTATGCCGGATGAGGCCAAATCGGATGATGCTTGTGTCTGATGCACGTCATGCGCCTTCTGCCGACATCATAAATTCAACGTCGTTTTTCTCTATTCCCCTACGCTGCAAGTGTATGCACAGTAACCTGATGCCCAGCAAATTCCCCGCCGATATTCATCAGTACTCCACTGCTGGAATCGGCGACGGGGAGGGGAAGAAAACGTCAGGCGGCTTGGATGGGGATAATAATGAAAGCGGCCGTTCCCGCGCACATGCGGAAACGGCCGCTTGAGATATCGGCACTATCAGCTCAGCGATATCGCTGCGACACCGGCTCACCGAGGAGCGCCGCGCAGCCCGTCAGTTCTTGAAGCTGTGGATCGGGGCCGGGATACGGCCGCCGCGGGTCACGAACGCCTCGCAGCTCGTCTGGTTCACCGGCATGATCGGAGCGTAGCCCATCAGACCGCCGAAGTTGGCCATCTCGCCAACGCCCTTGCCCGCCACGGGGATCACGCGCACGGCGGTGGTCTTCTGGTTTACCATGCCGATGGCGGCCTCGTCGGCGATCATGCCGGAGATCGTGGCGGCGCTGGTGTCGCCGGGGATGGCGATCATGTCAAGGCCGACCGAGCACACGCAGGTCATGGCCTCCAGCTTCTCCAGCGTCAGGCAGCCGGATGCCGCCGCGTCGATCATGTTCTTGTCCTCGGAGACGGGGATGAACGCGCCGGACAGACCGCCGACGTAGCTCGACGCCATGATGCCGCCCTTCTTGACCTGGTCGTTGAGCATTGCCAACGCCGCCGTGGTGCCGGGAGCGCCGACCTGCTCCAGGCCGATCTTCTCCAGCACTTCGCCGACCGAATCGCCGACCGCGGGCGTCGGAGCCAGCGACAGGTCGATGATGCCGAACGGGACGCCGAGGCGGCGCGAGGCCTCCTGCGCCACGAGCTGGCCGACGCGCGTGATCTTGAACGCAGTGCGCTTGATTGTCTCGCACAGGAACTCGAAATCACGGCCGACCGCCGCGTCGAGCGCGCGAGACACCACGCCGGGGCCAGACACGCCGACGTTGATGACCGCATCGCCTTCGGTCACGCCGTGGAAACCGCCCGCCATGAACGGGTTGTCGTCGGGCACGTTGCAGAAGGCGACGAACTTGACGCATCCGTAAGAGTCGTTGTCGGCGGTGCGCGCGGCGATGTCCTTGATGATGTGGCCGAGCAGTTCGACGGCGTTCATGTCGATGCCGGTCTTGGTGGAGCCGACGTTGACGGACGAGCAGACGATGTCGGTCTCGCTCAGCGCCTTGGGCAGCGAGCGGATCAGCAGCTCCTCGGCGGGGGTCATGGACTTCGACACCAGTGCGGAATAGCCGCCGATCAGGTCGACGCCGACTTTCTTGGCGGCACGATCGAGCGCGTGCGCGATCTTGACGAAATCGTCCTCGCTCTTGCATGAGCTCGCGCCGACCAGCGAGATCGGGGTGACGGTGATGCGCTTGTTGACGATCGGAATGCCGTAGTCCCGCTCGATCGCCTCGCCGGTGGCGACCAGGTCCTTGGCGTAGGTAGTGATCTTGTCGTAGATGTTGTCGCACACCTTGTCGACGCTGTCCGCCGCGCAGTCAAGCAGCGAGATGCCCATCGTGATGGTGCGCACGTCAAGCTTCTCCTGCTCGATCATCTGGTTGGTCTCACGGACCTCCATGATATTCAGCATGATTCGTTCCTTTCGAGACTCAGACGCGGTGCATCTTCGTGAAGATCTCCTCGCGCTGGCAGCGGATGCGCACGCCGATCTGCTCGCCGAGCTTGTCCAGGTCCTCGACGATCACGCCGAACTCGTTGTCCGCGCCGGAGTAGTCGACGATCATCATCATGTTGAAGAAGCCGTCGATGATGGTCTGTGAGATATCCAGCACGTTGACCTTGTGATCGGACAGGTACGTGCACACGCGCGCGATGATGCCGACCGTGTCCTGGCCGACGACGGTGATGATTGCCTTGTTCATGGGACTCCCCCGCTCGAAACCGATTACTGCAAGTAGTGTCAAGTATATGGAGCGGGCGTGAAATACTGCCGAACCGTCCATTTGGGCGTGTCCGCAGGCCATCGGCCGAATCCGCCGTCGGCATTGTTCACGCGGGGATCATCCAGGCGCAAACGGACAATCGTCCACAATGTGAGCAGTATTACCATCGCTTTCATAAGTCGACTACACCTTTACATCAAGCACAGCGGTGTGTGAGCGCATCGCTGGGGCCACAAGCTCGGGCGACGACGCCCACGCACCCCGCTACCCGCGAGCATATCGACCACGCACCGCACAATCGGCCGCCGCGTCGGCTCGTATCAGAGATTGAATGAATTAGAGGGGTTAGACTTTCATGTCTGCTACTGCTACCGCGGCCGTGTCCAAGGCCGGCGCGGTGAAGAAGGACTCGGTTCCCGAGATCATCGCCGCCTCCATGGTCGGCACCGCCATCGAGTTCTACGACAACTACTGCTATTCCATCGCAGCCGCCAGCTATTTCGGCACTATTTTCTTCCCGGCCGCATCGAAGGCCAATCCGGCGCTGGGCACGATGTACGCGTTCCTGACGTTCGCCGTCTCGTTCCTCGCCCGCCCGTTCGGCTCCATGCTGTTCGGCCACTTCGGCGACAAGATCGGCCGCAAGACCACGCTGGTCGTCGCCCTGATGACGATGGGTATCTCCACGTTCGTCGTCGGCCTGCTGCCAGGCTATGAGCAGCTGGGCGCCTTGTCCATCGTCATCCTGTGCATCTGCCGCGCCTGCCAGGGCGTGGGTCTCGCCGGCGAATGGTCCGGTGCCGCGCTGGTCGCTACCGAGAACGCCCCGGCCAACAAGCGCGCCCTGTACGGCTCCTTCCCGAACCTCGGCGCCCCGATCGGCTTCTTCTGCGCCTACGGCCTGAACCTGCTGCTCGACTCCACGCTCGGATCCACGGCCATGCAGGCCTGGGGCTGGCGTATCCCGTTCCTGTGCTCCGCAGTGCTCGTCATCATCGGCCTGTACGTGCGTCTGCGCATGACCGAGACCCCGATCTTCCGCAAGGCAGTCGAGCAGGACCGCGTGGTGAAGCACCCGCTGCGCTCGCTGCTGCCGTACTGGAAGGAAGTGCTTCTCGGCACCTTCGCCATGGGCATCACATACTCGCTGTTCTACGTGCTGGGCACATGGTCGCTGAGCTACGCCGTCAAGATCATGAAGCCGCCCTTCAGCCAGAACGAATACCTGGCCATGCAGATGGTTTCCGTAGTGTTCTTCGCGATCTTCATCTTCGTGACCTGCATCTACTCCGACAAGCTCGGCCGCAAGACCGTGCTGATCTCCACCACGCTCGCGACGCTGGTGTTCAGTCTGTTCGCCATGCAGTCCCTGCAGCACAACGTCCTGACCGTGATGCTGTTCCTATGCGTCGGCTTCGCGCTGATGGGCGGCCTGTTCGGCCCCTGCGGCGCCTACCTGCCCGAGCTGTTCCCGACTCACGTGCGTTACTCCGGCGCCGGCCTGAGCTACAACCTCGCCGCCATCCTCGGCGGTGCGTTCGCCCCGGCCATCTCCACCGCACTGGTCAAGTCGACCGGCGCCGTCGAGTCCGTCGGCTGGTACCTCGCCGTGATGTCCTTGCTCGCCCTGATCGCCCTGTTCCTGATCAAGGAAAGCAAGGACGAGGATTACGAGAAGTGATCTGAGATAGATAAAAAAGGGAGCGGCAAAGGCTCGATTTCTTTTTAATTCTAATATACTTTTTCTATCGGTCGCATCCGCCACACAAAATTCAATTTGTTTTGCATATTGTGATTGCCGTCTTTTAGCCAATTCTATCATTTTTTTGCTGTAATCAAAAGCGACAACCGA
>ERZ772902.1738-NODE-1738-length-14882-cov-15.576988_pt1 | contig 14882 bp, 9 predicted proteins | sample MGYA00511470_ERZ772902 | MGnify/ENA primary metagenome ERZ772902 (study PRJEB29015, sample SAMEA2737717) | human gut metagenome | biome: human gut; feature: human-associated habitat; material: faeces | place: China | collected 2012 ... | reverse complement strand
CATGGCCTTTATCATCGATCAGGGCATTGAAAAGGGCGATATGAACGCCATCATCAAATACGGTCTGCTCACCTTCTTGGTGGCGGCGTTGGCGCTGCTGCTGGGCGTGCTGGCCGGTAAATTCGCCGCAGAGGCTTCCACCGGCCTTGCCGGCAACCTGCGCGATGCAATGTACGAGAACATCCAGCATTATTCCTTCTCCAACATCGACAAATACTCCACCGCGGGCCTTGTCACCCGCATGACCACCGACGTGACCAACGTGCAGAACGCCTTCCAGATGATCGAGCGGATGTGCGTGCGCGCCCCGGTCCATCTGGTCTTCGCCCTCATCATGGCATCGGCCATCAGCGGCTCGCTGACCATGGTGTTCGTGGTGGCCATCCTCTTCCTCGTGGCGGTGCTGGCTTCCATCATGATCCCCACCTTCGGCATCTTTGACCGGGTGTTCAAGAACTACGACAACCTGAACGCCTCGGTGCAGGAGAACATCTCTGCCATCCGCGTGGTCAAGAGCTTTGTCCGCGAGCACTTCGAGAACGAGAAGTACACCAATGCCTGTGAGAGCCTGTACAAGCAGTTCGTCCGCGCCGAGAGCCGCCTGAGCTTCAACAACCCCGCCATGCTGGTCCCGGTTTATGGCTGCAACCTCGCTCTGAGCTGGTTCGGCGCCCATTACGTGCTGAACGGCTCCATTACCACCGGCCAGCTCAACGCCCTGTTCGGCTACATCATGAACATCCTCATGGCCCTGATGATGCTGAGCATGGCCTTCGTCATGATCTCCATGTCCGCCGCTTCCGCCCGCCGTATCGTGGAAGTGCTGGACGAGACCACCGACCTGCCCGCCCCCAAGGCCCCGGTCAGCACCGTAGCCGACGGCGGCATCGAGTTTGACCACGTCACCTTCAAGTATAAGCACGGCTCCGGCCAGCCGGTTTTGAACGATATCACCTTCACCATCAAGCCCGGCGAGACCTTGGGCATCATCGGCGGCACCGGCAGCGCGAAATCCAGCCTTGTGCAGTTGATCCCCCGCCTGTACGACCCGGAGACCGGCAGCGTCAAGGTCGGCGGCGTGGATGTCCGGGATTACAACCTCGACGTCCTCCGCCGGGAAGTCTCCATGGTGCTGCAGAAGAACGTCCTGTTCTCCGGCACCATCCTCGACAACCTCCGCTGGGGCGACGAGAGCGCCAGCGAGGAAGAGTGCATCCGGGTGGCAAAGCTCGCCTGTGCCGATGAGTTCATCGAGCGCTTCCCCGACAAGTACAATACATGGATCGAGCAGGGCGGTTCCAATGTGTCCGGCGGCCAGAAACAGCGCCTGACCATTGCCCGTGCTTTGCTGCGCAAGCCCAAGGTGCTGATCCTTGACGACTCCACCAGCGCCGTGGATACCGCCACGGACGCCAAGATCCGCAAGGCATTCCGGGAAGAGATCCCCGGCACCACCAAGATCATCATCGCACAGCGCATCTCCTCCGTGCAGGATGCGGACCGCATTCTGGTGCTGGACAATGGCCAGATCAACGGCCTTGGCACCCACGAGGAGCTGCTGAAGAGCAATACCATTTATCAGGAAGTTTATAACAGCCAGACCCAAGGCAGCGGCGACTTCGACAAGCAGGGAGGTGAGCAGTAATGGCACAGGCAAAAGAAGTACGCGGCCCCGGCCCCCGCGGCGCAGGGCAGCCCCGCCCGAAGGTGGAAAACCCCGGCCTTCTGCTCAAGCGGATCATGGGCGAAGTGTTCCAGCACTATCTGCCCCACTGCATCATCGTGCTGATCTGCATCGTGGTCAGCGCACTGGCCAATGTTCAGGCCAGCCTCTTCCTCAAGAGCCTCATCGACGACTACATCGTCCCCATGACCCAACAGGCCGCCCCCGACTTCGGCCCCCTGACGGCGGCTCTGCTCCGGGTGGGCTGCATCTACGCGGTAGGCGTGCTGGCCGCTTGGCTCAATGCCCGCATCATGGTCAACGTAACGCAGGGCACCCTGCGCAACCTGCGCACCCAGCTTTTCACCCACATGGAAAGCCTCCCCATCAAGTACTTTGACCAGCACCCCCACGGCGACATCATGTCCGTGTACACCAACGACGTGGATACCCTGCGCCAGATGCTCAGCCAGAGCATCCCGCAGCTGGTCTCCAGCGCTATCACCATCGTCTCCGTCTTCGTCAGCATGGTGATGATGAGCTGGCAGCTCACCGTCGTGACCATGTGCATGGTGGCCCTGATGCTGTTCTGCACCAAGAAGATCACTTCCATGAGCGGCAAGTACTTCATCGCCCAGCAGCGGGACCTCGGCAAGGTGAACGGCTACATCGAAGAGATGATGGAGGGCCAGAAGGTCGTCAAAGTCTTCACCCACGAGCAGAAAACGCTGGCCGGTTTCCGCGAGCTGAATGATAAGCTCAAGGACAGCGCAAAACAGGCCAACGCTTACGCCAACATCATCATGCCCGTCACCGCCCAGCTGGGCAATATCAGCTACGCGGTCTGCGCACTGGCAGGTGCAGCCATGGCCGTCGGCGGCATCGGCGGCACCACGCTGGGCACCGTCATGGCCTTCCTCGCCCTGAACAAGAGCTTCAACATGCCCATCAGTCAGGTGTCCATGCAGGCCAACAGCATCATCATGGCACTGGCCGGTGCGGAGCGCATCTTCAAGCTGATGGACGAACCCAGCGAGACCGATGAAGGCTACGTCACCCTCGTCAACGCCAAGTATGACAAGGACGACAACCTCGTGGAGACTTCCGACCGCACCGGCATCTGGGCGTGGAAGCACCCCCACCATGACGGCACCACCACCTATCACAAGCTGGAAGGCGACATCACCTTCACCGACGTCGATTTCGGCTATGTGCCGGAAAAGACCGTCCTCCATGACATCAACCTCTATGGCCGCCCCGGCCAGAAGATCGCCTTCGTCGGCTCCACCGGCGCGGGCAAGACCACCATCACCAACCTCATCAACCGTTTCTACGACATCTCGGATGGCAAGATCCGCTACGACGGCATCAACATCTCCAAGATCAAGAAGGACGACCTCCGCCGCTCTCTCGGCATCGTGCTGCAGGAGACGCACCTGTTCACCGGCACGGTCATGGAGAACATCCGCTACGGCCGCCTCGAAGCCACCGATGAGGAGTGCATCGCCGCCGCCCGTCTGGCCAACGCCGATGGCTTCATCAAGCGTCTGCCCGACGGCTACAATACCATGCTGACCAACGACGGCGCCAACCTGTCGCAGGGCCAGCGCCAGCTGCTTGCCATCGCCCGCGCGGCGGTCGCTGACCCGCCGGTGCTGATCCTCGACGAGGCCACCTCCTCCATCGATACCCGCACCGAAGCGCTGGTCCAGCGCGGTATGGACGGCCTGATGTATGGCCGCACCTCCTTCGTCATCGCCCACCGCCTGTCCACCGTCCGCAATGCCGACTGCATCGCGGTTCTGGAGCAGGGCCGCATCATCGAGCGCGGCAGCCACGACGAACTGATCGCCAAGAAAGGCAAGTATTACCAGCTCTACACCGGCAATCTGGCCGAGAACTAAAACGTTCAACAACAACGCCCCGCAGAGTGGAAAACCCTGCGGGGCGTTGTGCTGTTATTGTAACGCTTATTCCAACCCGATCTGCTGGGCGTATTCCTCCAGCAGCTCCCGCTCAAGGAAGGGGGTCTTGACGCCCATCCGGTCGCGGTAGGTCTCGTGGCCCTTGCCGATGACGGCGATCAGGTCGCCCTCCTGCGCGTGGTCCACGGCGTAGTGGAGCGCATCCAGACGGTCGGGGATCTCCACGAACTTGGCATCCGGGTTGCCTTTGTTCATGCCCACCCGGATGTCGGCGAGGATGTCCTCGATCTTCTCAAAGCGGTTGTTGTCCTCGGTGAGGATGGAGAGATCCGCCATCTTGGCGCAGATCTCGCCCATGCCGTAGCGGCGCAGCTTGGAACGGTTGCCGCCGCAGCCGAACACCACCACCAGCCGGTGCGGCTTGTAGGCCCGCAGGGTGGTGAGCAGACTCTCGGTGGAGACTTCATTGTGGGCGTAGTCCAGCAGGATGGTGAACTTCTTGCTGATGGGCACCAGCTCCACCCGGCCCTTGACCACGCACTTGCCGAGGCCCTCGTGGATGGCGGCGTCGGGCAGCCCCAGCACCTTGCCCACGGTCAGGGCCGCCAGCGCGTTGTAGACGCTGAACTCGCCGGGCATGTTCACCTTCACATCCATATTGTCCCTGCCGGAGACATGGAAGGCCACACCCAGAAAATCGTGGGTGCGGAGCAGCTCACAGCCCTCGGCGCGGTAGTCGGCGGCTTCGCTGCGGCCATAGGTCACCAGCTTGCAGCTGTGGCCCTCCAGCAGGGCTTCGGTGTTCTCGTCGTCGATGTTCACGACGCCCACATCGCACCGCTTGAACAGCTGGCCCTTCCAGCTGCGGTACTCCTCAAAGGTCTTGTGCTCGCCGGGGCCGATGTGGTCGGGCGAGAGGTTGGTGAAGACGCCGATGTCGTAGTGGATGCCGGCCACACGGTCCATCATCAGGCCTTGGCTGGACACCTCCATCAGGGCCACATCGCAGCCCGCATCGAGGAACTGGCGGAAGGTCTTCTGCAGCTCGTAGCTTTCGGGGGTGGTGTTGGCGGTCTCCTGATGGCGGCCCATGAAATAGATGCCGTTGGTGCCGATCATGCCCACCTTTTTGCCCGCGGCTTCCAGCACGCTCTTGATCATGTGGGTGGTGGTGGTCTTGCCCTTGGTGCCGGTGACGCCGATCATGGTCATCTGCTTGGCCGGGTTGCCGAAGAGGTTGCAGCTCATCAGGGCCATGGCATAGCGGCTGCTCTCCACCTTGACGACGGTGGCCTCCGACACGGCGGACAGGTCGATGTCATGCTGGATGACCAGCACGCTGACGCCCTTGGCGGCGCAGTCGGCGGCGAACTCGTGGCTGTCCCGCTGGGTGCCCACGATGCAGACGAAGGCAAGGCCCGGTGCGGCCTTGCGGCTGTCATAGATGATATCGGTCACTTCGGTCTCCATACTGCCCTGCACAAGGGTAAAGGGGATTCCTTCCATCAATTGTTCCAGTTTCATAGATGAACCTCGCTTTTTTGTCAGTTTGCGGCCCCGGTACCCGCCGGTTCCTGTGGGGCGGGGGCGGGGTCTGCTTCTGCGGAAGTTTCGGCTTCGGGGACGGCCTGTTCAGCAGCTCCGTCGGCGGGGGGCTCCGCCGCAGCATCGCCCTCCGATGCAGCGGCCTCCTCTGCCGGGGCGGCATCGTCCGCTGCGGTGCCCTCTGCTGCCGGTTCCGGGATCACATAGCCCGACGGCAGCTTCGGCTCGCCCTGTGCAAAGGTGAATTTGCGGGTGGAGGACATGCTGATGTGGGTGAAGTCCAGCGTGCCGGTGTCGGTGGCCGCGCAGCCGCTGCCGTCCGCATTCAGCAGCACATGCTGGGCCAGTTTGAGCTTATAGTCCAGCTCGTTCAACGTGCCCAGCAGGACGCTGATCCGATCCTGATACAAAAACGCCATTTCCTCCGGGTCGGCGAACTCAATGCGGGTCACGTCGCCGCGCATCCCTAGGGCATCCAGCGCCGCCAGCAGGGTGTTGAGGGAGTCCAGCCGCTTGTCGCCCGCCTCTTCGGCGGTGCCGGAAGCGCTGTCCGACGCAGCGCTGTCCGACGCGGCGCTGCTGGCGGGGGCAGGCTGCTCAAAGCTGAGCTGGGTGCCGGGGCTCTGGCTCACCGGTTCGCCGCCGTAGAGGGTGGGCAGACCGGCGGGCTGCACCCCATCGGAGGAGAGGATCTTCAGGCTGGCCGAGAGGGTCAGCCAGCCGCCCGACGTCTGCATGGTGTAAGCGGGCTGGGCCTCGGTCACCTGAATGACCACGGTGCCGGGGTAGTCCCGCTCCACCCGGATATTCTCCAGCAGGGGGAAGACCTGTTCCAGCGCGGCAGCCTTGGACGCGGGGTCAAAGCTGAAGATGTTCTCTTCGAGGTTGACGCCCAGCGCCTGAACGATCTGCTCGCTGGAATAGCCCCCCGCCTCGCTCACCACACCGTCCGCCGTCCGCACCTGAATGGCGCTGATCTTGAACAGCATGGTCACGGTGAGGTAGATGCCCGCCGCAATGACGCAGAGCAGCATGGCCAGCGCGGTCAGCCGCCGGATGATGCGGCGGCGGCGCAGCACCTTCCGGGTGAGCTTCCGCTTCTTTTTGCCCTCCCGGCGGGCGGGGTCCCGCAGGTTCGCCTCGGTGGGGCGGAGCCGCTGGGAATTCCGCCCCGGCTGGGGGTTCCGGCTCTGGCCGGTGCGGGCGGCGTTCCGGCTGCTGCGGGGGCGCTGCCCGGCCCGCCCATTCGGGCCGTTCTGCGGGCGGCGGTTCTTTTGGTTTCGATTCTGATTCTGGGCGGGGCGGCCTCCGGTGGGGAACTGGATGCTGTTGTCCGGGTAGCCGCTGCCATAATCTACGCTGCGCTCGGTATACCGGCTGGGCCGGGGGGCGTCAGGGTCGAAGTTCGGGTTGGTGATGGGATGGCTGCTGTTCTGGCTGCGCACCCCGTTTGCACTCCGGCGGCGCTGGGCATCCTTGGCCTGATCGTAGGCCGGGCGCTTTTTGCGGCGGCGGTTTCGGTTTTCTGTCATTGGGCCGCACCTCCTTTCCTTTGGATTTTCGCTTCTCTTACGGGGTCTTGACGAGCTTCAGCAGCGCATCGGCAATGCGGTCGAGGCTGTCGTCCACCGAGAGCTTCCGGGCGTTCTGGCCCATGGCGGCCAGCTTGCCGGACTCGGCCAGCAGCTCGGACACGGTGGAGACCAGCTTCTCGCCGGTCAGGTCCTTTTCCTCAATGACCACCGCACCCCCGGCTTTTTGTAATTCCAGCGCGTTATAATACTGATGGTTTTCGGCCACGTTGGGGCTGGGGATGAGGACCGCCGCGCGGCCCACGGCCTCCAGCTCGGCCAGCGTCAGGGCACCGGCGCGGCTGATGACGAGGTCCGCCGCCGCCAGCAGCTCCGGCATGTTGTTGATGTATTCCTTCACCACGAGGCTGTCGCCGGGGGCGAAGCCCTTTTCCTTTTCAAGGTTCTGGAACAGCTCCACGCCGTACTGGCCGGTGGCGTGGAGGTGCAGCACGGGCTTTTGGTTCTTCTGTTCCCATGCGCAGAGGTCGGCCACCACCTCGTTGACGCGGCGGGCGCCCAGACTGCCGCCGAAGGAGAGGATGACCGTCCGGTCCCCTGCCCCCAGCTCAGCGCGGATGGCGTCCCGGTTCTTGGCCTGCGTGAAGACCTCCGGCCGCACCGGGTTGCCCACCACGATGGTCTTTTCGGGGGCACCCAGCTTCTCCACGGCGGCGGGCACAGCGGCAAAGACGATGTCCACGTCCGGGGCCAGCAGCTTATTGGTCACGCCGGGGAAGGCGTTCTGCTCGTGCAGAGCGGTCTTGATGCCCATCTTGGCGGCGCAGCGCACCACCGGGCCGGAGACGTAACCGCCGCAGCCGATGACGAGGTCGGGCTGGATGTCCCGCATCATCTTCTTGGCCACCGGGCCGGACAGGGCCAGATTCCACAGGGTGATGAGGTTCCGCTTGATGTTGTGGAGCGAGAGCTTCCGCTGGAAGCCGGTGATCTCGATGTGGTGGAAGGGGTAGCCCGCTTGGGTCACCAGCCGGTATTCCATTCCCTCTTTCCGGCCCGCGAAGTGGATCTCGGCGCTGGGGTCTGCTTTTTTCAGTGCACCGGCAATGGCCAGCGCGGGGTTGATATGGCCGGCCGTGCCGCCGGCTGCGATCAGAACACGCATCTTGATTCCTCCTTATGATTCGGCCCGCGCTTTCCGCGCGGATGCAAGATCAATGGTCTTTTCCTTCCGGCGGGCCTCCTGCTCCTCGTGGGCGCGGCGGCGTTCCTGCCGGACCCGCTCGCCGTTGCGGCCAATGTTGACCATGACGCCCATCTCGGCCAGCAGCAAGATCAGGCTGGTGCCGCCGGAGGAGAAGAAGGGCAGCGAGATGCCGGTGTTGGGCAGGGTGTTGGTCACGACCGCGATGTTGCAGAACACCTGCCACGCGATCTGGGCCATGATGCCGATGCCCACCAGCGTGCAGAACCTGTTCTCAGCGTGGAAAGCCAGCCAGAGCCCCTGCACGAGGAAGAGCACGAACAGCAGGATGACCAGCACCGCCCCCACGAAGCCCAACTCCTCGCAGACGACGCTGAAGATGAAGTCGTTGGTGCTTTCGGGCAGCCAGAGCTGCTTTTCGATGCTGTTGCCAAGGCCGAGGCCGGTCACGCCGCCGGAGCCGATGGCGTAAAGGCTCTGCAGCGTCTGGTCGGTCATCTTGGTCAGGTCCTGCGTCCAGCCGTCGAGACGGCTTTGCAGGTAGGGGATGGAGTCGATGTGCTGTAGCACCGTTTCCAGCAGCAGCACACCGGCGGCTCCGCCCACCCATGTGATGATGCCGCCGTTGCCGCCCAGCAGCAGGATGGTGCCCACCATGGCGGTGGTCAGCACGATGCCGGACATGTGGGGTTCCATGATGAGCAGCGCCACCACCAGCACCAGCGGCAGCAGGGGCAGGATCAGCTCCCGCACCAGCCGCTGCTGGAGCCACGCCCTCACCGGCACCCGGCCGCTGCGGCTGGGGTCCAGCTTTTCCAGCTTCGGGGCCTTGGCCGCAAGGTGGGCCGTGAGCAGGATCATCTCAAACTTTGCGATCTCGGAGACCTGCACCGTCTGCCCCGCGATGCGCAGCCAGCGGCGGCAGCCGTTCAGCGGCGTGCTGAACAGCACCAGCACCAGCAGCACAAGGCAGACGATGTACCCCGGCCATACCATTTTGCGCAGAAAGCGGTGATCCACATAGGAAAAGGCGATCATCACCAGCAGCCCAAGGCCGAGGCAAAGCACCTGCGATTTGATGTAATGGAGGCTGTCCCCAAAGCGGAGATAGCCGGTGGTATAGCTTGCACTGTAGAGCATCACGAGGCCGAACACCACGATGATGCCCAAGGTCGCCAGCCAGTACAGCAGAAGCGGCGACCACGGGCCGGGGTCCCGCTGCAGAAGGGAAAACGGCTCGGATCTTTTTCGGCGGACGGTTGCCATGTGCAGCACCTCCTCAACTGATTTTTGCCCATTGCAGGGCCAGCGCCGCGCCCAGCAGGGCCGCTGCGCAGAACGCATAGAAAATTTGTACGCTGCCGCTGCCCCGCACTTCCATCCAGCGATGGAGCGGCGCGGTGCGGAAGAGCTGCTTCCGCCCGTGGGAGAGCTTGTAGATCACGATCTGTAAGAATACCATCCCGCCTTCCAGCCAGTAGGGCAGCCCCAGCGGCAGAGCGAGGTCGGGCCAGCCGATGCACAGCGGGATGCAGCCCAGCGCACCGGCCAAGAACAAGCTGCCCACGCTGCCAAGCCGCAGCTTTGCAGGCGGGAAATTCCAGAGCAGGAAGGCCATCAGCGCGCCGGCCAGCGCCGCCGGGAGAACGGCCAGCGGGAACCAGCCGAGGACGGTCATGCAGAGCATCAGCCCCAGCATGGCCGCAAAGGCTGTACCGCAGCAAAGGCCGTCCATCTCGTCCGTAATGCGGACACTCTCGGCCAAGGCCACGAGATCCGCTTCCCACAGCAGCGGGGCCAGCACGCCAAGCCCGACGTACCCGGCCCCCGGCAGGGCCATGCCGCCCGCAAGGCAGCCGTTGGCCCCCAGCAGGACCAGCACCACAGCCCCGGCCCCCGCTTCCAGCAGCAGCCGGGTGCCCCGGCGCAGCCCCAGCGGGGAGCGGCGGCGGATGCGGGCGATATCATCGGCCAGCCCCACGCCGCCGAAGAGCAGCGCCCCGAACAGGGCGATGAGCAGCCGGGTGGAGAGCAGCCCCTCCGCACCCAGCAGCTGCGGCTCGGCCACACAGGCGGCGGTCCAGCCCACGCCTACAGCGGCCAGCACCCCTACCATCAGGCAGAGGCCTCCCATGGTGGGCGGCTGGGCCGGGCGTTCCAGCTCCGGATCCGCGTTTTCCGGTTGATCGGGTCCCGGCGCTTGCTGCGTCTGGGCCGGGCGGTTCCGGTTTTGGAGAGATCGCAGCAGCGGCACCATCAGGTTCCCCATCGCCGCCGTGAGGAGGAACCCCAGCGTCGAAGCGACGATCAAGGCGAAACGGATCATATCACGGCTGCTCCTTGTAGAAGAGTTCCAGCACCTTTTCCAGCGCCATGCCGCGGCTGGCCTTGACCAGCAGCGCGTCGCCGGGCTGCATCAGCTTGAGCAGCGCATCGGCGGCTTCGCGGTAGGTATTGGCGTGCAGGGTGGTCAGGCCCTTGGCCGCCGCCACAACGGCGGTGCGCTTGGCCTGTTCGCCATAGGTGATAAGGGTATCGAGGCCGCTTTCCGCAGCTTCCCGGCCCACCTCTTCGTGGGCTTCCCGGCTCAAGTCGCCCAGTTCCAGCATATCGCCCAGCAGCGCGAACCGGCGCTTGCAGGGGTACTCCTTGAACATGGCCAGTGCGGCCTTCATGCTGTCGGGGTTGGCGTTGTAGCAGTCCTCGATGACATCGATGCCCTTGCTGTGGACGACCTTCTGGCGCATACCGGTCTGCTCAAAATTGCCGATGCCCCGGACGACCTTCCGGGCGTCCAGCCCCAGCCGGGTGGCGGCGCAGTAGGCAGCCAAGGCGTTGGCGACGTTGTGGCGGCCCATGGCGGGGATCTTCACGAGGAAAGTCCCCTCTTCGTGGTCTTCCAGCACGAAGCTCATACCGTCGGCCTCCTGCTGGATGGACAGGGCGCAGACATCCGCGCTCTCGTCGCCGAGGCTGAACCAGACGGGCCGGACGTGCTCCGGCAGCTTCGCTTTCCGCAGGAAGGGGTCGTCGCCGTTCAACACGAGGGGGGCACCCTCCGGCAGACCGGCGCAGATCTCCAGCTTCGCCTTGCAGATGTTCTCCTGACTGCCCAAGTTGCCGATGTGGGACACGCCGATGCAGGTGATGATGCCCACATCCGGGCGGGCGCACCGGCTCAGCCGCTCGATCTCGCCCCGGTGGCTCATGCCCATCTCCACCACGGCGTACTCGGTATCCCTGCCGATGCGGAACATGGTGCGGGGCAGACCCAGCTCATTGTTCTGGTTGCCCTCGGTCTTGATGGTATTCCCGAAGCCCTCGATGGCGGCGTAGCACATCTGCTTGGTGGTGGTCTTGCCCACGCTGCCGGTCACGCCCACCACCTTGGGGTGGAACTGGCTGCGGTAGTTCGCGCCCAGCACCATCATGGCGTGGTAGCTGTCCGGGCAGAGGACGGCCTTTTCCGCCGGGACGCCCTCGACCGGGTGGTTCACCACCACGCAGAGGGCCCCTTCTTCCAGCGCCTTGGCCGCGAAGTCGTGGCCGTCGAATCTTTCCCCCGGAAAGGCCACGAAGATGCAGCCGGGGCACACCTCGCGGCTGTCGGTGGTCACGAGGGAGACTTCCGCCTCCCCGAACATCATGCTGTCCGGCGCAAGGCCGCGCAGCAGCACACTTGCTTTGATACGTTCCATAAATACCCTATCCCCTTTTTCCAATATTGCTCGATCGTCTCACACGCGAGATGCCTGAGAAGGCGTTACCCGCAGGTAATGGTCACGATGGTGCCGCGCTGGACGCTGGAACCGGCGGCCTCGCTCTGCGCTTGGACAAGGCCGTTTCCGTCCCCTTCCACCACGCAGTTCAGGCCCGCCGCCGCCAGCATCTGCCGGGCAAAATCCGCGCTCTTGCCCGAAACGTCCGGCACCTCCGTGTGTTTGCCCTCGTATGTATCCGTATACAGGTAGATGGTCGTGCCATAGGCCACCTCTGCCCCCGCACGGGGGTACTGATAGGTGACCACCGCGCCGGTCTGGCCGGAATCGCTCTCGGCCAGCTGGTGCTTCAGGCCCTTGATGTTCAGCGAGACCTGTGCGTTGCTCCACTCGTTGCCCACAAGGTTCGGCACCTTGACCATGGTGCTGCTGCGGTCGGTGCCGTCGGTGGCGATGCCAAGGTAGGGCGCGATCTCGCTGATGATGTTGCCGACGACGGGCGCGGCCAGAATGGACGAGTAGTCCGTCTTGGCGTTGTTGGGGTCGTCCAGCATGACGTAGACGAGGATCTCCGGGTCGTTGGCGGGCAGCACGGCGGCGAAGGAAGCCACCTTCTTGTAATCGCCGTCGCTGCGGCGATCCATGTTCAGCTGCTCGGACGTGCCGGACTTGCCGCCGATGCGGTAGCCCGCCACATAGGCGCGGCCGCCGCCGCCCTGCGTGCCATCGGCCACCTCATATTCCATGATCTGCCGGATGGTCTCGCTGGCGCTCTCGCTGATGACCTGACGGCGGACGTTCGCGCCGACTTCCTCGATGACGTTGCCGTTCTGGTCGGTGATCTTATCCACCACATGCGGGGTCACGAGGTAGCCGCCGTTGACGGCTGCCGAGATGGCGGTGCAGACCTGCAGCGGGGTCACCGCCATGGCCTGACCGAAGGCCGAGGAGGCCAGCTCCACTTCGCCCAAGCGGCTCTTGCTGTAATACTGCATGAAGCTGGTCTCGTTGGGCAGGTCCACGCCGGTCCGCTCGGTAAAGCCGAAGGCGTCGAAGTAATCGTAGAACAGGCTGGAGCCGATCCGCTGGCCCAACTGGATGAAGTAGATGTTGCAGCTGTTCCGCAGGGCCTCGGCCAGATTCTGCACACCATGGGCCTTTTTGCCCGCGCAGTGGTAGGTCTCCTTGGCGACGCCGTAAGCGCCGGAGCAGTTCAGGGTGGTGTTGAAGGTCGCCTTGCCGGAGTCCACACCCATGGCCGCCGTGATGACCTTGAAGACGCTTCCGGGGTAGTACAGCTCGGTGATGGTCTTGTTCTTCCACTGGATGTCGCGGTAGTAGCCGGAGTAATCGCCCTCCGGGTCAAGAACTTTGTTGCCGTTGGCATCGGTGACGTAGCTGCCGTCTTCATTCTTGAGGTAGACGCCGTAGAGTTCCGGTTCCGCGTGGACCAGCTCGTTCAGGTAGGCCTCGTTGGCGGTGTAGTTCAGCGGGTCGTTGGGGTCGAAATCGGGCTTCGAGGCCATGGCAAGGATGGCACCGGTCTTGACGTTCATGACGATGGCCGCGCCGCGGTTCTCGACATTGTTGGCCGCGATGGCTTCGTTCAGGTAGCGCTCCACCACTTCCTGCACGTTCACATCCAGCGAGAGGACGAGGTTCGAGCCGTCCTTCGCGGCGTAGGTGGTGGCGTTTTCGTCCGCGATGGCGTTGCCGTAGGCGTTGCGCAGGGTGATGGTGCGGCCGTTGACGCCCGCCAGCGTGGACTCGTAGGATTTTTCAAGGCCGTAGGTGCCGTAGCCGTCCGCATCGCAGAAGCCCAGCACCGACGCGGCAAATGCGCCGTAGGGGTAATCCCGCTGGAAGCTCTTGGTGGAGGAAACGGAGATGCGCCCTTTGCGGATGCCCTGTTCGGCGTCCGCCTTTTTGTGGGCCTTGTTGTACTCGGTGACGTACTTCTCGATGGACAGCTTGATGGCGTTGTTCACCTTGGTGGCCAGCGTCTGATAGGCCGAGTCGCTCTTGGAAAGGGCGTCGTACACGGTCTGGTACTGGGTCTGGTACGCCTCGGAGGAGGTGTCCACGCTGTCCAGACTCTCGCCGTCGCCGGAGAGCAGCCGCAGGGTGAGCTGGGTGCTCACTTCCTGCAATGCCGCCGGGTCGGCGGTCTTGGTCACCCCGCCGGTGTCGTCGTTCTTGGTGCTGGTGAACAGGGCCGTGCTGTAGCTGGGGTCGGCCCAGATGGTCCAGACCACGCTGGTGGACGCCAGCGTGATGCCGGAGGTATCGTAAATTTCACCGCGGGTGGCCTGAATGGTGCTGTCCAGCAATTGCTGCTGGGCCGCATACTGGCGGAAGGTGGCGCCGTTCCGGATCTGGATGTTGTACAGGCTGTGGATGACGATGCCCGCCGCCGCCAGCACGAAAAACACGGCGGCCACGAAGCTGAAATGCCGCAGCTTTGCGCTAAGGCGTTCATGCGGGTCGGTGCGGCGCAGCCGGTAAAGGCCCTTCTTGGGCTTGGAGGATGGTTCCTGCATTGCTTGTCTTACTCCTGAGAAACCGAAAAAGCGTGCGCTGCCGCACGCTTTTCTTGTTTTATTTTAGTTTGCGCGGTTCACGCTGCCCATGATCATCATCGCGCCGTCGTGCAGCAGGTCGGTCCACTGCCGCACAGCGGACTCCTTGCGGACGAGGACGCTGCCCCCGTCCAGACGGATGTAGGTGATCTGGCTCTGGTCGATCTTCATCAGGCCGAGGCGGGTGGCCGTCTCTTCCACGCTGGTGATGTTCGTCCGGTTGTTCAGTGCGCTGTTGTAGTAGGTGTACTGGCTCTGGGCGCTCACGAGGTCAGCCTTGGCGTTCTGGATCTGGCTGTTCAGCTCCACCAACTGCGACTCGCTCCACAGCAGGCTGACCGCAAAGCCCACCAGCAGCGCCGCCGAAAGCAGCTGCAGCGCGTGCTGCATAGCGGCCCGCACCGGATTCAGCCGGGGCTTGCCGCCCTTTTCTACCCGCAGCGGAACTTTGCGCTGCGTCTGAGGCACTCTTCTGCGGCGCACCTCTGTCATATCATATGCTGCCTGACCCATGGTACTCTCCTCCTCACTGATTCTCCGCGGTGGCGTTACAGTTTTTCAAGAACGCGGAGGTGTGCGGACCGGCTGCGCCGGTTCTCTTCCAACTCCTGCGTATTGGCTTCGATGGGTTTGCGGGTGATGAGCTTGGCCTTGGCCTTGCCGCCGCAGACGCAGACCGGGAACTCCGGCGGGCAGGTGCAGGCGGTGGACCAGC
>ERZ772902.1729-NODE-1729-length-15001-cov-4.892547_pt1 | contig 15001 bp, 9 predicted proteins | sample MGYA00511470_ERZ772902 | MGnify/ENA primary metagenome ERZ772902 (study PRJEB29015, sample SAMEA2737717) | human gut metagenome | biome: human gut; feature: human-associated habitat; material: faeces | place: China | collected 2012 ... | reverse complement strand
TGAATATAAAGATCGGCAAGATTCGTCATCCCTATCGCATTATTCTGTTTTGCTGACATTTCATAGTATTTCATTGCCTCTTTGATACTTAGTGAAGTACCGATTCCAAATTCATAAGCATAGCCTAAAGAATTCGCATAATCCATATCCCCAGAATCCACTTTATTTTTAAGTGCATTGAACCCCTCTTTCATCAATTTTTCATCTTCTTGAATTTCACCTAATTCAATTTTAGCCGCCTCATTCCCTAACTCAATCGAGCTTTTCGCTGCTTGAACAGCTTCCTTCAAATTGTCATTATTTTTTTGATGAATAGATAAGAAAAATAAAGCATCCGCATTCTCCAACTTTCCAGCTCCCCCAAAATACTCTACCGCTTTCGTACGATTCATGGGGCGCGTAATGCCGTAGAAATAATCATATCCTTCTTCATAAAGCGCGCGCAGCTTTTTCCTGTTTTTTTCGATGCGTCCCACCTCATTTGGGTGGGATGGCTGAATCAAAAACGCAGTGCCATTTTTTACCTCCGCTTCCAGATAATCCAGCTGCTGGTTATAGGCTGCTGCGCGGTTTGCCATCAGCTCGTATACCTTCGGATATTTCGCATATCTGGCTTTGATCAGTTCCAGATGCTTTGGCTGGACACGACGATAGCCCGTCTCTTTTGTCATCACAACGACATTTTTGCGGCATCCGTCCGTCACGGCATGCAGAAGTGGGATAGAATCCGCAAGTCCGCCGTCTAAGTACAGCTTTCCGTTAATCTCTACCGGCCTTGACACAAGCGGCATCGATGCCGATGCGCGCACTGCATCGATATTCCTGTGCATATTCTTCATCGGAAGATACTCGGCCAGTCCGGTTTCAATGTTGGTTACGACCGCGTATCCTTTACTCGGATTTTTATCAAACGTCTCGTAGTCGAACGGATTTAAGCGCTCCGGGATATCGTGATAACACATCTGGACATTGAAATAATCGCCGGTCCTTAACAGGCTCGAAAGTCCCCAATAGTTTTTATCCTCAAGATAGTCGGTAAAAACGCTGTACTGTCTGCCTTTTTGTCTGGAAAGATAACTGCACAGGCAGCACGCTCCCGCCGAAACGCCGTAGCATTTGGCAAAGTCGATTCCTGCATCCAGAAAAAAATCCAGCACGCCGGCGGTGTAAACGCCCTTCATCGCGCCGCCCTCCAGCACCAGTCCCGCCTGATACATCATAGATATGCGCCTCCTTGCTGCAAAACTCCTGCTGTCTCATTTGTCGTTTCACTCTTATGATGATGTCGGGGTCAAAAGCCCCCGACTTGATGCCTACGGATTGTTCCGTGCTGCGCACTCCCACAATCCTGCCCGATAGTCGCATATCGTGGGATTATCATCCCACTTTTATGCTCCTATCGGGGCGGGTCACAAGGTCTTTCACCCACCTATGAGCAAGCTCATGTGGGCTTAGACCTTTTGACTCTGGCATCATAAAATATAAGGGGATCGATACGAATGAAAAGAAAACAGGTAACAGCAGCATGTCTGATGGCGGCAACGATGCTGTTTTCAGGCTGCACGCCGAATATCAGTGAATATGCAGCGCGAGCGCAGCAAGCCGGAAAGAGCTTTGGGGAAGGGAAAACAACAGACGCTATGGCGCAGGACAGCGATGATGCGGCAACAGCAGATGGCGAGACGTATGTAGCAGGTGAAACACAGAATGTCAGTACAGGAACCGGCACCGCTGCAGCGAACGATGATGAGGTGCAGGATAGCACCGCTGCGACCGATGGTGGGACACAGGACGGCATAACAGCGACCGGCGGAAAAGCGCAGCACGGCGATACCGCGGCAACAGCAGACAGCGAGATGCCTGCGACCGGCGAAACGCAGACCGACACTGCTACAGAATCTGCGGCAGCAACAGCTCCTCAAATTCCGGCCCTGATGACAGAAGTGACCGACTCCGTTTATGAAGCATACGCGCAGAAATCGGATGTGTTTACCGGTAAGCTGGCGGGACACGACCGCTTAAGCCGCGCAGAAAACGCAGCGCTGACGGCAGTTCTTTCGCAGAAGGAGTACGGTGACAAGACGCTTTGCCTGCAGAACATGGCGAAGTATGACAGCAACGCAAATGAAAGCTTTCTGCTGATGTTTGAGAGCACGCCGTTGACAGCGCGCGGGCGGATTTCCGGCGATCTCTGGTATTATGACGGCGAGTCGGCAAGGCTTCTGGAAAAAGGAATCGTCGTAACCGAACTGCAGCAGGTGACGGGAATTGGGAATCCGTTTGTTATTCTGGAAACGGAAGTCTCCGGCAAAAAACAGGCGGCTGTCTGGACGGTAAAAGATCAAAAGTGCGAAAAGCTTCTGGAGGATGCCGAGACGATCGAAGCGACAAAGGACGGCGTTTGTACGTTTTATCCTGTAGAGAAGACTGTGTACGATCCGCTTGTTTCGGAATGGGACAGTGCAGAAGAGACGATTCCTGTTTATTATGAAAGAACAGCGGACGGATTTGCAGAGCGTTCGTATCGGGAGCTGACAGCGTCGGAATATTTGGCGTATGTGTCTGCAGAGGATTCGGATGAAGAGGCACAGGCGTGGAAGGAAAAGCTGGAAGAGCAGTTCTACACGCAGACGGATGAAAATACAGAATATACCTATTGGTTTTATGCAATTGGGGAGGACAAAATTGCCTATCGCTGCAGAGAAGCCGGGCAGTCGGTCGGACAGGAAGAAGGAATCGATCATGCGGTTGCGAAGTACAGCTGGTGTATCAGCAGCCTGGATCAGGGAAAGCTGACCAAAGCATCGGAGACGATCAGCGGGGATGGATTTTTCTTTCCGTCGAGATTGGAGCAGGAAGAAGCGCTGGAGAGCCTGGAGGATATTCCAAACGAATTTACGAAAAACCGGTTGGATAAAGTGCAGAAAACAGCCCGCGCGGCGGTTAGTCAGGCGGTTGCACAGATTCTGGAGGTACAGGAGTACCCGGACGATGCGCTGTGTTTTGCAGAGACGGCGGATTACGATGGGAATGGCAAAAAAGAAACATTTGCGGCGATCGGCAGGTATGACGGAGCGTTCGGCGCGCCGGTATGCGACCTGTGGTTTGTCGGCGCGGACGGCGCAGTTTTGGAAGAAGAGAATTTTGCCTTTAAGGAGCTGGAAAAGCTGGGAAGCGCCTTTGTGCTGTATCGTGGCTACGAAGTGTCCGGCGTCAGCGACATGCTGTTTGGTGTGCAGGAGCAAGGAGCAGTGCGCCTGTTAAAACAGATGGGGCACTTTGAGCTGGATGATGACGGCGATCTGATGGCATGGACTGCCGGGACAGAAGCCGCGCCGGGATATTATGACATCAGCCTGCGCACACTGACAGAGTATCGATTAGAAGAAATCCGTGAAAAAGAGCTGTTACAGTATAAAAACGGCAAAGCAGTGTTAAAGAGTATCCTGCGGCAGGTTGGATCAGATTCCGGGAAAATACAGATTTTATCCGGGGAAAACGATAGGATTCATGTCAACTTTTCGGACGCGGAAGGAAGCTGGTACGAGACATGGAAAGTGGAAAACGACAGACTTGTACTGACAGACAGCGGAGAAGGCAGTGTAAAAGAGGTTCATGAAAGCGGTGATGTGTCCGGACAAAACGCAGTCAGTCAAAACAGCGCTGTATCTGACCGGGAAGCAGACAGCATCAGTGAAAACAATGCGGCAGCATCCGACAGGACAGGCAGCATCGGCACGAGGTCTGTGACAAAGAGCGGGCAAAAGTCAGAAAACGGGACAGAAAGCCCTGCCTTCGACTTCTCTGCGCCCGATGGGACAGCAAAGGAAACCCAGACAGAACAAGAATAGGAAATTACAAAAATATGGCATTTGCACATTTGCACGTCCATACAGAGTACAGCCTGCTGGACGGTTCCAATAAAATCAAAGAATATGTAAAACGAGTCAAGGAGCTGGGCATGACGGCTGCGGCGATTACCGACCATGGCGCAATGTACGGTGTGATCGATTTTTACCGTGCGGCGCGGGCAGAGGGTATCAATCCGATTTTGGGCTGTGAGGTCTATGTTGCGCCCAATTCCCGTTTTGACCGGGAGATTACCGGCGGGGATGACCGGTATTACCATCTGGTGCTTCTGGCGGAAAATAATACTGGTTACGCGAATCTGAGCAAAATCGTCAGCCGCGGTTTTACGGAGGGTTACTATTACAAGCCGCGTGTCGATATGGAGGTTCTGGAGGAATTTCACGAGGGAATTATTGCGCTGTCTGCGTGTCTGGCAGGTGAAGTGCCGCGCTATATCCAGAAAGGACTGCCGGAGGAAGCAAAAAAATGCGCATTAAAGTATCAGTCGATTTTTGGGAAGGATAATTATTTTCTGGAACTGCAGGATCATGGGATCCCGGAGCAGCAGACCGTAAACATGGCGCTTTTACAGATGTCGCGAGAACTGGACATTCCGTTAGTATGCACGAACGACGTGCACTACACCTATGTGGAGGACGCAAAGCCCCACGATATCCTTCTGTGTATCCAGACCGGCAAAAAGCTTTCCGACGAAAACCGGATGCGTTACGAGGGCGGTCAGTATTTCGTCAAAAGCGAAGAAGAGATGAAGGGACTGTTTCCCTATGCGTGGGAGGCAGTGGAAAATACACAGCGAATTGCAGACCGCTGTCATGTGGAAATCGAGTTTGGTAAGACGAAGCTGCCGCATTTTGATGTGCCGGAGGGCTATGATTCTTGGGGATATTTGAATAAGCTGTGCACTGACGGCATGAAAGAGCGCTATCCGGAGGACGACGGCACGCTGCAGAAGCGCCTGGAATACGAGCTGGGTATTATCAAGCGCATGGGATATGTGGACTATTTCCTGATCGTGTGGGATTTTATCAACTATGCCAGAGAAAACGGTATTCCGGTAGGACCTGGACGTGGAAGTGCAGCTGGAAGCATCGTTTCCTACTGCCTGCATATCACGAATATTGATCCGATCCGTTATAGCCTGCTGTTTGAGCGTTTCCTGAACCCGGAACGAGTTTCCATGCCGGATATCGATATCGACTTCTGTTATGAACGCAGACAGGAGGTCATCGATTATGTCGGACGCAAATATGGAAAAGAAAAGGTTGTGCAGATTGTCACATTCGGTACGCTGGCGGCAAAGGGTGTCATCCGCGACGTCGGGCGCGTCATGGATCTGCCGTATTCCTTTGTGGATTCGATTGCAAAAATGATTCCGAACGAGCTGAACATGACGATTGATAAGGCACTGTCAATGAACGCAGAGCTGCGCAAGCTCTACGAGAGCGATGAACAGGTGCACGTGCTGATTGATATGAGTAAACGGCTGGAGGGATTGCCGCGCCACACCTCGATGCACGCAGCAGGGGTTGTGATCTGCCCGGAGGCGGCAGATCATTTTGTACCGCTTTCACGGGGGTCGGATGGTTCGATCACAACGCAGTTTACGATGACGACGCTGGAAGAGCTCGGACTGTTAAAAATGGACTTTCTGGGGCTTCGAACCCTGACAGTAATCGACCACGCGGTCAAGATGATTGAGCATGACACCGGTGTGAAGCTCGATATGGAGCATCTGGATTATAACGATAAAAAAGTGCTGGATTCGCTCTGCACCGGCAGGACGGACGGCGTGTTCCAGCTGGAAAGCGGCGGGATGAAAAGCTTCATGAAGGAGCTAAAGCCCCAGAACCTGGAGGATATCATCGCGGGTATTTCCCTGTACCGTCCCGGGCCGATGGACTTTATTCCAAAATATATTAAAGGAAAAAACAATCACGACGAGATCACCTATTCCTGTCCGGAGCTGGAACCGATCCTGTCTCCGACCTACGGCTGTATCGTGTATCAGGAGCAGGTTATGCAGATTGTGCGCGACCTCGGCGGCTACACGATGGGACGAAGCGACCTGGTTCGCCGTGCGATGAGCAAGAAAAAGCAGTCTGTCATGGAAAAAGAACGGGCGAATTTCGTTTACGGCAATCCCGAGGAGGGCGTGCCCGGCTGTGTGGCCCGGGGCATTCCGGAAAAGGTCGGTCTGGAAATTTACGCGGAAATGATGGATTTTGCAAAATACGCGTTCAACAAGTCCCACGCCGCATGCTACGCGGTTGTCGCTTACCAGACGGCTTACCTGAAATATTATTATCCGGTGGAATTTATGGCGTCCCTGATGACTTCTGTAATCGATAACCCCGGAAAAGTGGCGGAATACATTCTGGTCTGCCGCCAGATGGGAATCGCGATTCTGCCGCCGGATATCAACGAGGGAGAGCCGGGATTTTCGGTATCGGGCAAATCAATCCGGTACGGACTGACCGCGATCAAGGGTGTAGGACATCCGGTTGCGGACGCGGTGATCGCAGAGCGGAAGCTGCGGGGCGTGTTCAAAAACCTGCAGGATTTTCTTTCCAGAATGTCCGATACGGAAGTCAATAAGCGCAACGTGGAAAACTTCATCAAAGCGGGTGCATTCGATAGCCTTGAGGGAACACGCAAGCAGTTTATGAGCGTATTTGCGCAGCTGATGGATCAGAATCAGCAGAACCGGAAAAATAATATGGCGGGACAGCTTTCCTTATTCGATCTGGTGGACGAGTCGGAAAAGAAAAACTATGAAATCCGCTTCCCGGATGTCGGGGAATATTCGAAGGAAATTCTTCTGACCTTTGAAAAAGAAGTGCTCGGTGTGTATGTCAGCGGGCATCCGCTGCAGGAATACGAGCAGCTCTGGCGCAGGAATATTTCTAATACAACGGCAGATTTTATGCTGGATGAGGAGACAAACAGCGTCCATATTCAGGACGGAGCAAAGGCGGTTATCGGCGGAATTATTGAGGAAAAGAAGATCAAATATACCAAAAACGATAAGGTGATGGCGTTTTTACAGGTGGAGGATCTGGTTGGAACGATTGAAGTTATCGTTTTCCCGAAAACCTATGAGCAGTACGGCAGCAAGCTGATGGAGGATGAAAAGGTTCTCCTGCGGGGGCGCGTTTCCGCAGAGGAGGACAAAGACGCGAAGCTGATCTGTGAATCCGTGCAGACCTTTGACGAAATCCCCAAAAAGCTCTGGATTAAATTTCCGACGATGGAAGCCTATCAGCAGCAGGAAAAAAAGCTGCTTTCGGCAATCGCAGCTTCCGACGGCAAGGATACCGTGGTGATTTATGTGGAAAATCCGCGCGCGATGAAGCAGCTTGGGGCGAATCAGACCGTTCATGGGGACGAGGCACTTTTAAAGCAGCTGGAAGAGCTGTTTGGAGAAGAAAACGTAAAGCTGATGTAAGTTTCACAAAACCATTGAAAAGAAAGCCCGTTTCGATTAAAATAAAAAATGGTTTTACGGATTTTGAAATCTTAAGATTGAAGTCCAGCCCGCAGCGGCAGACAGGAGGAACAATGGCAGCTAAGATAAAGACAATTGGAGTTCTTACAAGCGGCGGAGATGCGCCGGGTATGAATGCGGCAATCCGTGCGGTTGTTCGGAAAGCGATTTGCAACGGCGTCAAAGTAAAAGGCATTAAAAAAGGCTATCAGGGCCTGTTAAATGAAGAAATCATAGATATGGATGCCCGCAGTGTTTCGGATACCATCCAGAAGGGCGGTACGATTCTGGGAACTGCGCGTTGTCTGGAATTTAAGACCGAAGCCGGACAGAAAAAGGGCGCGGAGATCTGCCGCAGACACGGCATCGACGGTCTGGTTGTTATCGGCGGCGACGGCTCTTACAGAGGGGCGCAGGCGATGTCCAGACTTGGGATCAATACGATCGGTCTGCCGGGCACGATCGATCTGGATATTGCATGTACCGAATATACGATCGGTTTCGACACGGCAGTCAATACCGCGATGCAGGCAATCGATAAGGTAAGGGATACTTCATCTTCACATGAACGTTGCAGTATTATCGAAGTAATGGGCAGAAATGCCGGTTATATCGCACTGTGGTGCGGCGTCGGCACCGGCGCGGAGGATATCCTTCTTCCTGAAAAGTACGACTATGACGAGCAGCAGCTGATTAACAATATTATCAACAACCGTAAAAAGGGCAAAACTCACCATCTGATCATCAATGCAGAAGGTATCGGTCATTCTACTTCCATGGCGAAGAGAATTGAAGCGGCAACGGGTGTGGAAACCAGAGCAACCATCCTGGGGTACATGCAGCGAGGCGGCAGCCCGACCTGTCTGGATCGTTATTATGCTTCTATCATGGGCGCTTATGCGGCAGACATCCTCTGCGCAGGCAGCTCGAACCGTGTTGTGGCTTACAAACACGGCGAATTTGTAGACTATGATATCGAGGAAGCGCTTGCGATGCAGAAAGAGATTCCCGAATATCATTATCAGGTCAGCAAAGCGCTGGCCACCTGACGATACAGGACGCAAAGGGGCGGCTGCACACGAAACGTGTGTGGCCGTTGTGCGTTTTCATAAAGATCAACGGAGGAACCTGCATGATTACTGCAGCATCCAACAGCCGGATCAAAAGGCTGGTACAATTGAATCAAAAGTCGAAGCTGCGCAGAACGGAGGACGTTTTTCTGGCAGAGGGTGTGAAGATGTTTCTGGAAGCACCGAGAGAGCAGCTGCAGGAGGTCTATGTTTCGGAATCCTTTCTGGAAAAGTGCAGCTGCAGGGAGCATATGGAAGAGGTTGGCTACGAAGTTGTTTCCGACAGCGTTTTTTCTAAAATATCGGATACCTGCACGCCACAGGGCGTTTTATGCGTGCTGAAACAGTTTCACTATAATATAGAAGAAATGCTGCGGGACAAAGCACCGCTGTTTCTGCTTCTGGAAAATATACAGGATCCCGGCAACCTCGGTACGATGCTGCGAACCGGTGAGGGCGCAGGCGTTTCCGGGATTATCATGAGCCGGGATACAGTCGATTTGTACAACCCGAAGGTTATCCGTTCGACGATGGGCAGCATCTACCGCGTTCCGTTTTATTATGCGGACGATTTTGCGGCGGCGGTTCATCAGGTACAGCGGGCGGGTGTCAGCGTATACGCGGCGCATCTGCGCGGGAAAAATTCCTATGCCTGTCAGGATTACACAAAGGGGACGGCATTTCTGATCGGTAACGAGGGCAACGGCCTGCGGGAAGAGACTGCAGAGCTTGCGGACTGTTATATCCGAATTCCGATGGAGGGCAAAGTGGAGTCGTTAAATGCAGCGGTGGCGTCTTCGATTCTGATGTATGAAGCGCATCGGCAGAGGGCGATTTGAAAGAAGGTCGAAGCTTGAAAAATAACATTTTTTAAGCTCGAGATTTGTGTCTGCGCGCACTTGACACAAACTCGACATGCGCAAAAAGCGTGCGCAGAAATGAGAGGCACAGATGAAAATCGGTTTTATCGGACTTGGAAATATGGCGCAGGCGATGATTGGAGGAGTTTTGAGAAATCACCTGGCTGTGCCGGAGGAAATTTACGGTTCTGCAAAAACGGCGGAGACTGAAAGCAAAGTACATGAAATGTTTGGCATCACGGTGACAGGCGATAACCTGGAAACCGCGCGGCAGGCAGAGCTTTTGATTCTTGCCGTAAAGCCGCAGTTTCTGGAGAAAGTGATCGGACAGATTAGCGACATTGATCTGACCGGCAAGACGATTCTGAGCATTGCGGCAGGCAAAAGCCTTGCGTGGCTGGAAGAGCAGTTCTGTGCGCCGCTTCCGTTTGTGCGTGCGATGCCCAATACGCCGGCACTGGTCGGGGAAGGCTGTACCGGAGTCTGCTATGGCAGCAGGGTAACTCCTGAGATGAAAGAAAAAACGGCGGCTGTCCTGGACAGTTTCGGCAAGACGGTTGAGCTTCCGGAACGTCTGATGGATGTGCTGACCGGCGTCAGTGGCTGTGCGCCTGCCTGGATTTTTATGCTGATCGAGGCGATGGCGGACGGTGCAGTTGCGGAAGGCATGCCGCGAAGCCAGGCATATGAATGCGCTGCACAGGCTGTGCTCGGCAGCGCGAAGCTGATGCTTGAGACCGGAAAGCATCCGGGAGAGTTAAAGGATATGGTCTGCTCCCCGGCAGGCTCCACGATTCAGGCAGTACGCGTTTTAGAGGAAAAAGGCTTCCGCGGCGCAGTGACCGATGCGGTCATCACTGCGGTGGAAAAGTCCAGAAGCCTGTAAAATAGTTTGTTACAAAAATGTTAAAAACAGGAATAAAGGAAGATCTGATGGAAAAAATAATCCCGTCAGGTCTTCTTTTTTTATAAAAAATCGAAAAAACCGCAGAAAATGGCTGTCCTTTTTATGAAAAGAGAATTTACTATGTTAAAGCGGCATTTGTTGAAAACTTTGAAAAATAGTAAGAAAAAGGCGATGATTTCGGAGGTTTGTTGTAAAAATATCACAATAGAAGAAAAACTTTTGTGGGGAACTAACGGAAATTTGTGGTTCCGGGTGAACGGCTTGACATTTGATTGTAATATTGCTATCATATCATGCGTAACAATTGTTAATAAGTTTGTAACAATTGAAACAGCTCTGTAACAGGGAGCGTCCCACAAAAAGCTCCTGAATTTCACCGGCAGAATGGCTGGGGAAGCAGAGTAAGATTTATGGAGGTAAGAATGAACGGAAAAGGCAGAAAGTTGTTTCGTAGTGCAGTCGGCATTTTAACATCTGTTATGATGATGGGTGCATATACGACAACCGCTATGGCAAGTGGTATCGGTGTCATTGATGCGAAAGACATGCTGGACATTCATGCAGAAGCAAATACAGCGTCTGCGGTGATTGGTCAGGTCATGGAGGACGGTCATGTGGCGATCCTTGCAAAGTACAACGACTGGGTGCAGATCCAGGCGGGAGAAATTGCAGGATGGGTACCGGCTGAAAATCTGGTCGAGACAGAGATTTCCAACGAAGAGGCTGTTGCAGCCAATGAGCAGGTGATCGCTGAACGGACAGGAGAAACAGCATCCGAAGATGAATTCTTTGCAGAGGAAGAAGTACAGCAGGATGAAACAGCAGCTTTACAGGCAGAGGCGAGTGAAGCAGCACAGAATGAGATAGAAGAAGTACAGGCAGCCGAGGAAGCAGCACGCATCGAAGCGGAAGCGCAGGCAAAGGCAGCAGCCGAGGAAGCAGCGCAGCTCGCAGCGCAGGCGCAGGCAAAGGCAGCCGAGGAAGCAGCCCGCATCGAAGCGGAGGCGCAGGCAAAGGCAGCCGAGGAAGCAGCGCAGCTCGCAGCGGAGGCGCAGGCAAAGGCAGCAGCCGAGGAAGCAGCACGTATCGCAGCGGAAGCGCAGGCAAAGGCAGCAGCCGAGGAAGCAGCCCGCATCGCAGCCGAATCCCAGCAGGCAGCTTTGGCTGCCCAGGCGGCGCAGACCGCAGCGATATCCTCAGAGGAATTAAAACTGCTTGCAAATATTATTTACTGTGAAGCAGGCAGTGAATCCTACGTTGGTAAGGTTGCGGTAGGCAATGTCATCATGAACCGCGTCAAGAGTGCATCGCAGCCCAATACGATCACCGAGGTCGTTTACGCAAAAGGACAGTTTTCCCCTGTCAGAAACGGTTCGCTGCAGAGGGCACTGAGCAGTGACAAGGCAGATGCAGCCTGCTATCAGGCAGCAATCGAAGCATTAGCCGGTGCACAGCCGGTCGGCGGCAAGCTGTTTTTCAGAAGAAATAACGGTCGTTCCGGACAGGTAATCGGACATCACGTTTTTTACTAAAACAGTATCATAGCCGGGGCATTTGGCCCAATAGCATTATAAGGGAATCGTCAGAAGAGGATAAGGAAAAACTGTTGTTTCTGACAGAAAAAGAACGAAAAAAGGCATGTGGAAAAGGATTGTTTTTCACACGCCTTTTTTGTAGTCGTGACAATAGAATCCTCACAGGGCGCACACTTGACAGTAATTGACGGATTTGATATGATGACGCTAATCATGTAATATAATTGTAACATTTGATGAGCCGATTTTGGGAGCGCCAAAGGCGCGGAAAATCAATGGAGGTTCAGCTATCGTTACTGTCTGCGGATATGAGGGGATAGAAAGGATCATCGATTTATGGGCTGGAGCAGAAAATGTGAGAAAAGGGGGAAGCACTGGCTGCGGGCTGCAGCGCTGGGAGTTGTCTTTTTGTGGACGGCCGGAAGCAGTCTGCAGGCAGAGGCGGAATCGAGCAAAAGCGCGCACTGGCACAAGGGCGTTGGCGTGGAGGCGTGGCTGACAGGAGCGGATAAGGAACAGGTCAGTCCGAACGCAGCATCCAAAAATGGGGCGGCAGATGCAGCGACCGGTGCAGCCGGCGGGCAGGAAACGGATGCAGCGTCCGACAGTGCGGACAGCAAAACCAAAGCTTCGTCCGGTGATGGAATGAAAATGGACGACCTGACCGGCACAATCGTGATGACGAGCGTTCAGAATGTATTGAATGTCAGGACGGAACCGGACAGCGAGGCAGAGCTTGCAGGGTATTTGTATGCAGACTGTGGCGGTACAGTGCTGGAACAAAAGGACGGCTGGACAAAGCTTGAGTCCGGCGAACTGACCGGCTGGGCAAATAACGGTTATCTGCTGTTTGGGGAAGAAGCTCGGAAAGAGGCAAAAGACGCGGGACGGATTGTGGCAACGACCAAAACAGGCGCTTTGAGAATCCGGAAAGAACCTTCAGCAGATGCTGCGATTTATGATCTGCTGGAAGAAGGTGCAAAGTATGAGGTCGTGGATGAAGAGCAGATCCGTTTCAGCGAGGATCAGGAAATCACGGCAGACTGGGTTGCGGTCAATTACGGCGGAAAGACCGGATATGTGTCTTCGGAATATGTCCAGGTTGATTTTGAAATCGATTACGGAGAGACGGTTGAGCAGGTAAAAGCGCGCGAGGAAGCGGAAACGGCGAGACTGCAGGCGGAAAAAGAAGCTGCCGCACAGAAACAGAAGCAGGAAAAGGCAGCGCAGGCGGAAAAGGAAGCGAACAAGGCTGCTGCACTGGCAGCGGACGACAGCGTGCTTTTGGCGGCGCTCATTCAGTGTGAAGCAGGAGAAGAGCCCTACGAAGGACAGGTGGCTGTCGGCGCAGTCGTGATGAATCGGGTCAGAAGCGGCGCTTATCCGAATACGGTCAAGGGAGTTATCTATGCTTCGGGACAGTTTACACCGGCGGGAAGCGGACAGGTTGGACGCGTTGTCGCAAGTGGAAAGATCAAGGCAAGCTGCCTGCAGGCGGCACAGGAAGCGATGGCGGGAAGCACCCCGGTTGGAATAGCGACGCATTTTAGACGGGCAGGAAGCAGGGAAGGTATTGTGATCGGACATCATGTATTTTGGTAGACGGGGCATGATTTTTGTAGACGGGGCATGATTTTTGTAGTATGATAGTCATAAGTCACAGGAAAGGAGGAGTTACATGACGGAAGTATTTGCCTGGCTGGCTCTGTTGATTTTACTTGTGCTGATTGAGCTTGCGACGATGGGGCTGACGACAATCTGGTTTGCAGCCGGAGCTCTTGTTGCGACGATAGCAGCTGCCTGTGGTGCGCCGGTTCTGGTGCAGGTCATCCTGTTTTTGGTAGTGTCCGTGCTGATGCTTGTTTTTACAAGACCGGTTGCCATGCGCTATTTCAATGTTGGAAGGGCGAAGACCAATGTGGACAGCATGCTTGGGGAACGCGGTATCGTGACCGGCAGGATTGATAACCTGCACAGCTGCGGACAGGTTACGCTCAAAGGCATGGAGTGGTCAGCGAGATCTCAGGAAACTGAGGGGACGATTGAAGAGGGTACCGTCGTCATTGTAAAAAAGATCGACGGCGTGAAACTGATCGTTGTCCCGGACGAGATCGAAACAGAAGAACCTGTAACAAACAGCAGCGAGGCTGCTGACAACATGCGGTAAGACCGCGGAAATGAGGGTAATTATGATAGGTGGACTGGTAATACTCATTATTTTAATTCTTGCAATTGCAATTGTAGCGTCCTGCATCAAGATCGTACCGCAGGCGCAGGCTTATGTCGTAGAACGTCTCGGCGCATACCAGGATACCTGGAGCGTTGGCCTTCACTTTAAAGTGCCGATTGTCGATAAGGTTGCAAAGCGTGTACTGTTAAAGGAACAGGTAGCGGATTTCCCGCCTCAGCCCGTTATCACAAAGGATAACGTTACGATGCGGATCGATACCGTTGTCTTTTTCCAGATCACAGATCCCAAGCTGTTTACCTACGGAGTTGAAAATCCGATCATGGCGATTGAAAACCTGACCGCGACAACCCTGCGTAACATCATCGGAGATCTGGAACTGGACCAGACCCTGACCTCCCGTGAAACGATCAATGCCAAGATGCGTGCATCCCTGGATATCGCAACCGATCCCTGGGGCATTAAGGTAAACCGTGTCGAATTAAAGAACATCATTCCTCCCGCAGCAATTCAGGATGCGATGGAGAAGCAGATGAAGGCAGAGCGTGAACGCCGTGAAGCGATCCTGCGTGCCGAAGGTGAAAAGAAATCTACCATTCTGGTAGCAGAAGGTAAAAAGGAATCCGCAATTCTGGAAGCAGAGGCAGAAAAGCAGTCTGCAATCCTGCGCGCAGAAGCAGAGAAAGAAAAGATGATCCGTGAGGCAGAAGGTGAAGCGGAAGCAATCCTGAAAGTCCAGCAGGCGACTGCAAACGGTCTGCGTTTCATCAAGGATGCAGGAGCGGATGATTCTGTACTTCGTTTAAAGAGTCTGGAGGCTCTGGAAAAGGTTGCGGACGGCAAGTCTACAAAGATCATCATTCCGTCCGAAATTCAGAACATGGCGGGACTGCTGACCAGTGCAAAGGAGCTTTTAAGCGACAAATAAGCTCACATGTACCATCTTCGATGCTATCCGCTGCCTGACAGCGTATTTCATCTTTACAAAAAAGGACCGTACATTCTATAATGGATGTACGGTTTTTTATTTTATGATGCCAGGGTCAAAAGGTCTAAGCCCACATGAGCTTGCTCATAGGTGGGTGAA
>ERZ772902.1717-NODE-1717-length-15101-cov-3.357836_pt1 | contig 15101 bp, 16 predicted proteins | sample MGYA00511470_ERZ772902 | MGnify/ENA primary metagenome ERZ772902 (study PRJEB29015, sample SAMEA2737717) | human gut metagenome | biome: human gut; feature: human-associated habitat; material: faeces | place: China | collected 2012 ... | reverse complement strand
GTTATCGCGGCAGTCGCCAAGGTCTCGTGCAAGCACGGACTTTGGCTCGTTACACACGTAAATAATATGCCACAAAAAATATCTATTGTGGCAGAATGGAGTATTTATGAAAAAATTAGGTTTCGGAACTATGAGACTCCCTCTTATTAATCCAGAAGATAAGACAAGCATTGACCAGAATTATTTTAATCAGCTTGCAGATAAATTTATTGAAAAAGGATTTAATTATTTTGATACAGCATATCCTTATCATGATGAAAAATCAGAAGAGGCGATTAAAAAAGCCCTGACCGAAAGGTATGACCGCAAAGATTACATACTTGCAGACAAGATGCCTACCATTCTTGTAAAATCCGGTGATGAATATCCTATGTACTTTAACAGACAGCTTGAAAGAACTGGTGCCGAATATTTTGACTATTATCTTATGCACAACATGGGAAAAGACAGATATGCAAAGACCACTGAATTCGGTGGATTTGAATTTGCCGAAGAGATGAAAAAAGAAGGAAAAATCAGAAAATTTGGATTTTCATTTCACGATGATGCCGAAACTCTTGACAGAATCCTTACAGAACATCCTGATGTCGATTTTGTACAGCTTCAGATTAATTATTTTGACTGGAATAACAAAATAATACAATCTCATCTGTGCTACGAAACTGCCGTAAGACACGGCAAACCTATTATTGTAATGGAGCCTGTAAAAGGGGGGACTCTTGCAAATCTCCCAAAAGAAGCTGCTGATTTGTTAAGAGATTTTAATCCAGATGCTTCACCAGCATCATATGCTCTCCGGTTTGCTGCTTCACTTGATAATGTTTTTATGGTTTTAAGCGGCATGAATACAATGGAACAGGTACTTGATAACACTTCTGTTTTTGATAATCTCACACCGCTTAATGAAGATGAAAAAGAAATTCTTGAAAAAGTTATTAAAATAATTGAAAAATCGGTTGAAATTCCTTGTACATCATGTGGCTACTGTATGGAGGTCTGTCCGAAAAACATACCTATCCCGCAGCTTTTTGGTCTTTACAACAACTATAAAATTAACAATAATTTTTCAAACATGTACCACAACCGCATAATATACAATCGCGGAAAATCTTCCGACTGTCTGAACTGCCACCGCTGCGAAAAGAACTGTCCGCAACATATTGCAATTCCTGACAATCTCAAAAAGATTGCAGCTTTTGAAAAATAATATGTAAAAAATAATTAATTAATAAAAAGCAAAAACCGTCAGAATTCGTTATTGCACGGATTCTGACGATTTTATGTATACACTAAAATTGATTTTTAATTTTAATCAGCCCATCTCTCCGCGAATGTCCTGTGTAGGCGGATCCATCGGATAATTTCCTGTAAAGCAGGCATCACAGAATCCTGTTCCTCCACAAATCATCTCGCTTAATCTGTCAACTTCAAGATAACCGAGCGAATCTGCTCCTATTATTTTACAGATTTCATCTACTGTCTTTCCTGTAGCGATAAGCTGGTCTTCTGACGGAATATCCGTACCGAAATAACAAGGATGTTTAAACGGCGGTGAGCTTATACGCACATGAACTTCCTTTGCTCCTGAATTTTTAAGGAGACTGACAATTCTTGCACTTGTCGTACCTCTTACGATTGAGTCATCAATCATAACAACTCTCTTTCCGGCAACTGCTTCTTTTAATACATTAAGCTTAACCTTTACGCTGGATTCTCTCTGTGCCTGTTTTGGCTTGATGAAAGTTCTTCCGACATAGTTATTTTTTATAAATGCATTTCCGTAAGGAATACCTGATTCAAGTGAAAATCCAAGTGCCGCCGGGTTGCCTGATTCTGGAACACCCACAACCAAATCTGCATCTACAGGATGAGTTTTTGCAAGAATACGTCCTGCGTTAATTCTTGATTCATATACACCCATTCCATCAATCTTACTATCAGGTCTTGCAAAATAAATATATTCAAATATACATCTTGCATTTTTTTTCTGACAAAGCGATGTATCAGATTCAATTCCTTTGCTTGTAATTGTTACCACTTCACCAGGAAGCACATCTCTTACAAATTCTGCACCTACAGTATCAAGAGCACATGTCTCTGATGATAAGAAATATGTATTATCTCTCTTACCAATGCAAAGCGGCTTAAATCCAAACGGGTCTCTTGCACCGATAAGCTTCCTCGGACTCATTACTACAAGCGAATAAGCACCTTTTATCTTTAACATTGCATTTTTAACTGCCTCTTCGACAGTTCCTACTTTGAGTCTTTCTCTCGCAATAAGATATGCAATTACTTCTGAATCAATAGTTGTCTGAAAAATAGCACCTGTATATGACAATTCCTCACGCAGCTCAACTGCATTAAGAAGATTACCATTATGTGCCATACCGAGTGTTCCCTTGACATAATTAAGAACAAGAGGCTGTGCATTCTCACGGACACTGCTGCCCGCTGTCGAATAACGCACATGTCCGACACCGATATTTCCTTTTAATTTTTCAAGATTTTCCGGATTAAATACTTCATTTACAAGACCCATATCTTTGTAAGACATTACCTTGCCCTTAGGACCATTGGTATCACTTACGGCAATACCGCAGCTTTCCTGTCCTCTGTGCTGTAATGCAAAAAGACCATAGTATATTGTAGATGCAACATCTTCTCCATCAAAATCATATGCACCGAATACTCCGCACTCCTCATGAAGCCCGTCAAAATCGGCTGTATTCATAATATTATTGTTATCCATCAACTTCTCCATACTCTTATTTGTCTAAAATTATTTAGAAAATGGTGTGCCTGTTAAAAGTTCATATGCTTCTTTGTACTTGTCAACAGTCTTTGTTACAACCTCATCAGGAAGAAGTAAATCATTATCAGGATTTGCCTTTAACCAGTCTCTTACAAACTGTTTATCGAATGAAGGCTGTCCCTGACCAGGCTTATAGCCTTCCAATGGCCAGAATCTTGAACTGTCCGGTGTGAGCATCTCATCACCGATCACCATATTTCCTTCTTCATCCAGACCAAATTCAAATTTGGTATCTGCAATGATGATTCCTTTACTTAATGCATATTCTGCACATTTCTTATAAAGTGTGATTGTGCAGTCCTTTATTTTTGTAGCATAGTATTCGCCTTTTCCAGGAAATGCTTTTTCAAGAACTTCAATACTTCTCTCATATGAAATATTCTCGTCATGGTCGCCAACTTCAGCTTTTGTACTTGGTGTGTAGATTGGCTCAGGAAGCTTTTCAGACTCCTGTAATCCTTCAGGAAGCTTAATGCCACAGACTGTTCCGTTTTCTTTGTAACTTGCCCAGCCGCTGCCTGTGATATAACCTCTTACGATACATTCAATAGGAAGCATCTTTAACTTCTTGCACTTCATGCTTCTGCCTTTATACTCATCCTTATGGAAGAATTCAGGCATATCATTAACATCTACAGAAATCATATGATTAGGAACTACGTCCTTTGTATAATCAAACCAGAACTTTGACATCTGAGTAAGAATAGCACCCTTATCAGTAATCTTGTTCTTCAGGATATTGTCAAATGCTGATATACGGTCTGTTGCAACCATTATCAAGCTGTCACCATTGTCATAAACTTCTCTTACTTTTCCTTCATAAAGTAATTTTAAGTTTTCCATTATAATCCTCCGTTTCTGTACATGCCTGTCCCAGCATAAGGACACATGCCATTATATTAATATTGGTTAAGCATGTCACTTTTTAAAGCAACACAGATAAATTATATAACAAAGAAATATCAAAATCAATAATCTGTGTGTTTTATACAAAAATAATATTCATTGTCAGTGTTCTTATATATTACTATGTATGATTTTGGAATCTCACCGTTCTGCGGTTTCTGATATTTTGTTGCACCTTCTATATATCTTGGATAAATAATATAATATGCCAGCAATTCCGCACCAGCTTCAATCATCCAATCCTCATCGAAAATTTTATCCGTATCCGGCTCTGTCTTTTCCTCTTCATAATAATATATCAGACTTCTCATTGCTTTATCCTCTACAACAGTTGCGTTAAGTTCATAAGGATATACCGTTATATTCTGATATGATAATGCCTTATAATCTCCGATTCTGCTTCTGTCAAAAGCATTATCAAGCTTTTTAAGCAATTTATCCGAAGTACGTCCGCTTATTTTAAATTTTCCGATATAACCGCCTGTATTTTTGTCATACTCAAATCTCACTTTTTTGCAAAATATCGGTATTGTGAAATCTTTTTCATACCACATTACAGTCTGCTTCATTATATACATAGGACTTTTCACATAAAATATTCTTCCTGCTATCGTCAATGCGGCTGCAACAATCGAAACAACCGATAATATTATTATTTTTTTCTTTTTATTCGATTTAATAAAATCACCTCCTGCTTCATCACTTGATTTATGTATTCTTATTCCATTTCAAATTTGGTCCTCCCCAGTCCTCCAATTCTGTATATACAACATGCTTTATGCTTATATAATATTTATTTTGTTTATTTTTATATACTGTCACAAAACTGTCTCTTTCTTTTCCATCATATTGATATAATGTATAATTCAAATATTTATCCGCATAAATATTATATATCGCCAGAATCTCTGCATCAGCTTCTGTAAGCCAGCTTTCTTCAAATAATCCCTCTGATTTTATATCTTTTCTGTTATGTAATATTTCACCTGTATCTTCAGATTCCAATAACAAATTCCATATTATTGTACTGTTCAATATAGTTGAATCTAAAATTTGTGCATATTTATCTTCCATTATTTTTTTCTTCCAAAAATAAACATAACTTCTGTCATACAGATAATTTAATCTTTCCAATATCTTGTCTGCCTGCCTTTTGCTGATTTCATATTTTCCGCAATAGCTTCCTGTTTTTATGTCATATTCAAATCTTACCTGCCTGCAAAATACAGGAATTGTAAAATCTCTTTCATAACGCATTACCGTTCTTTTTATTATCTGTCTCGGGCTTATAAAATACAGAACCGCAAATACTATAACAGACAGACAAACTAACAATTTTATTAATATTCTTTTCTTTTTATTCATCTGACCACCTTATGATTTATATATCAAGCATATTTATCAGTTGATATAATCTATACATTTTTCCATCAGGTGCAGCACCTCATTTTGATTTACTACACCATCTCCAGCCAATACTTTTCCTGTGACTGACCTTGCAAATGCCAAGGCTATATTTTCTCCTGCTTTTTCTATTTTCCCTACACTACACTGTAATAAAACAAGTCTCTGTACAGGTTTTGTTTTTAATTTTTCTACATCCTGTATTGACATTCTCATTGGACTTGAACCAACATCACTTCTAACATATTCACGTCTACTATCCATATAAAAATAATATACTATATTCTTATACTCACACACTGTATGCATTCATTCCCTCCATACAATGCACCTTTTGTATGCGGACACAATTCACTGTTAAAATCATGCCAACATATATTACATATTTCAACTTTATGCAAAACACACTCAACTTCCATTTCTGCAGCACAAACTCTTTCCTGACTTCTAAAGACACACCCAATTAAAAACAAACCCAAAAGCACCATTTTAAATAATAATTTAATTTTTTTCATAACCATCCTACTTGTCTTTTGCATTAAAAAAATCAGTTATACCAATACTTTAATATACAAAAAACATATATTTTTGTATTTATACAAGTACAGTATAACTGATAAATTTTAGTATGTCTATTAAATTTTAATATTCAAAAATATTCTTATCTGCTCATTCCAACCTTTCCAAGCCACTGCGTAACATCCGCTTCACAACCGGCTACATCTGCATGCTCTACAATTCCGTCATCATAATCTGGTGAATATTGCTGTTTTGTGATAATCTGAAACACATCTGCACCTGTTTTTTCCTTTAAATTCCTTCTGTGGCCGTCTGGTCTGATAATCCCATATTCGTATTTCCTGTTTTGCCTCCGCACGCAGATAAATTAAGTAACATTAATAACGCCATCACAGATGCGGCAATTCTTTTTGTTTTTAACATAAAATTATCCTCATTATTATTAACTTCATTTACATTATTCATAGCATTTAAAGCTAACTTTAAGTCAATAATTTTTTATAATTTTATATAATAACTATATTCTCCCCATTCACCACATTCTCTTTATTTGCTGCAAACACCGAATCTTTTATAGTAATATCGGAAATTGTATTTTCACGGCCACTTATTGGCTCGATTTTTACCGCTGTATCACAGCCGTTACATTCTATCTGCTCAATTAGGATATTTTTGAAATACGGCACATCGCTCTCATCAACCTGTGCAATCGTCTCATTTTTATCAAGTAAATTGAGCACATATCCCATCGTGAGGATTACAGCTTCGTTTTTTATGTCTATCATATTAATATTACGGATTGTAATGTCTTCTACAACACCGCCGCGTCCCATTGCACTCTTTATGCGGATGCCGACGTCTGTACCTGCAAATGTACAGTTTTCGACGAGTATATTTTTTACATCACGCGACATCTCACTTCCGATTACGAATCCGCCATGGCCTTCATTTACTATGCAATCATGTATATAAAGATTTTCGCATGGGTCTTCAAATGTTCTCGCCTCAGCATTTTTTCCTGATTTTATGCAGATTGCATCATCACCTGTTTCAAATGTGCTGTTGTATATTTCAACATTGTGGCACGATTCAACGTCTATTCCATCACCATTTTGTGCATAATACGGATTGCTTACCGTAATGTCACGCACAGTAAGATTTTTACAGAATATCGGATGTATGTTCCATGCAGGAGAATTCATAAATGTTGCCTGTTCCAGAAGTACATTGCTGCAATTTTTAATTTCAACCATAACAGGTCTGTAAAAATCATAATAATCTGCCGCCTGTGGCAATATGTCATGTGTTTTTCCCTGAATATTTGCTTTGTTTCCAAGATATGCACTTTCTGACGGAAACCATATGCCACCCTCTTTTGTTTCAATAACATAATCGCTCTTTTTAAGGAGTGCATTCCACTGTCTTTCTGTAAGCTTGAACTGTTTTACAGGACGCCATAAATCGCCGCTTCCATCTATAACACCATATCCGCTTATTGCGATATTTTCAGCTCCGTCCGCTGAAATAGGTGAAACTGTTCTTATACATTCCTGACCTTCATAATTAGTAATAACTAACGGATAGTCTTTCTTATTTTTTGTGAATTTAAGAACTGCTCCACGTTCAAGATAAAGACGAACCCCGGATAAAAGCCTGATTGGTGATGTCATCCATACCCCCTGCGGAATTACTACCGTACCGCCGCCCTGTGACGACATACTTTTTATTGCCTCATTTATGACTCTTGCATTTATTCTTCCTGTATCGTCATCATATACATTTTTAACAGCACCATATGCTGTAATTGATGTCTTTCTATCAGGAAATTCAGGAACTGCCACTTTAAAATTTTCTTTTAACATAAATTTCTCCTTATAAAATTTTTCTCATCTAATTATTCTTGATTCTGTACTTACCGAATTTATTTTCTAACAAAGCCGGACTGCATAACCAGCCCGGCTTTTCATGATTTTATTATAAAAGCTCTTTTAAAATTTTATTTACAAGACCAGGATTTGCTTTTCCTTTCATTGCTTTCATCGTCTGCCCGACAAGGAAACCGATTGCTTTATCTTTACCATTTCTGTAATCTTCAACTGACTGCGGATTGTCTGCAATCACTTTTTCAACTACCGAACGAAGCTCGCCCTCATCGCTCACCTGTGCAAGACCTTTTTCTTTCACATAGGCTTCAGGGTCTACATCTTCGTCAAATATAACGGCAAATATGTCTTTTGCAACAGAACCGTTGATAGTACCTGCCTCTACAAGCTTGATAAGCTTTGCAAGATTTTCAGGTGAAAATGTAATATCTTCAGGCTCCATGTCCTCATCTTTAAGAATTCTCATTGTCTCGCCGAGAATCCAGTTAGAAACTTTCTTTGGCTGATTGCAAAGTGATGTTGTTGCCTCAAAAATATCAGCAAGTTTCTTGGAATCTGTAATAAGATTAATGTCATATTCAGGAATTCCATACTCTGTGGCATAACGTGCCATTTTTTCTGTCTTAAACTCAGGCTGACGGCTTCTGATTTCACCAAGCCACTCATCGCTTATGTTAAGCGGAACAAGGTCTGGGTCTGGGAAATATCTGTAATCCTGTGCATCTTCCTTTGAACGCATTGCATATGAATACGCCTTATTGTCGTCCCATCTTCTTGTTTCCTGAATAACGGCTTCTCCCGATTCAATCAAATCAATCTGTCTGTCACGCTCTGCTTCAATAGCTCTTGAAATAGCAGAAAATGAGTTAAGATTCTTTGTCTCTGTTCTTGTGCCGAATTCTGTACTTCCGACTTCCCTTACCGAAAGGTTTACATCGGCTCTCATTGAACCCTCCTGAAGTTTGCAATCAGATGCTCCGAGATACTGTATTATAAGTCTTAATTTTTCAAGATAAGCGATTACTTCCTCTGCACTTCTCATATCAGGCTCAGATACGATTTCGATGAGCGGAACGCCCGAACGGTTGTAGTCAACATATGAAACATCTTCCCAGTCATCATGGACAAGTTTTCCGGCATCTTCTTCCATGTGGATTTCATGGATTCTTATTGCCTTCTCTGTTCCATCTTCAAGTTTAATATCAACATGTCCGTTACGGCATATCGGAAGATATAACTGTGAAATCTGATAATTCTGTGGGTTATCAGGATAGAAATAATTCTTTCTGTCAAATTTGCAGTGCTGTGTTATTGAACAATTTGTAGCAAGACCAACTGCTGCTGCATACTCCACAACCTGTTTGTTAAGGACAGGAAGTGAGCCCGGCATACCTGTGCAGACAGGGCATGTATGTGTATTAGGTGCACCGCCGAATGCTGTTGAACAGCCGCAGAAAATCTTTGTTTTGGTAGCCAGTTCTACATGAACTTCAAGGCCAATAACTGTTTCGTATTGTTTCGACATATTATTTTTTCCTCCTTACTCAAATTTACCGCGTGCCTGCTCATATGCGTAGGCAGTCTGAATTAATTTCTTTTCATTAAAGCAGTCACCGATAAGCTGGACACCTATAGGAAGACCGTTATCGTCTTTTCCGCACGGAACGCTTATGCCCGGAAGTCCTGCAAGATTTACGGAAATTGTATAAATATCACCAAGATACATCTTAATAGGGTCTGCAAGTGATGAACCGAGCTTAGGGGCTGTTGTAGGTGCAACAGGTCCGAGTATTACGTCATACTTTGCAAATGCCTCATCAAAAGCCTTCTTTATCATGGCTTTTACACGAAGTGCTTTAAGATAATAAGCATCGTAATAACCTGAACTTAATACGAATGAACCAAGCATGATTCTTCTCTTAACCTCAGGGCCGAATCCTTCTGAACGCGTCTTTTTATACATGCTGTGAAGTCCGTCATAATCTTTTGCACGGAAACCGTATTTTACACCGTCGAATCTTTCAAGATTTGAACTTGCTTCTGCTGCTGCTATTGTATAATAAGTCGGAATAGCATACTCTACAAGACTCAAATCAAATTCTTCAACAATAGCACCTTTTGACTTTAAAACTTCCGCTGCCGAAAGAACCGCCTCTTTTACCTGCGGGTCAAGACCTTCTCCAAAATAATCTCTCGGAATACCGATTCTCATTCCCGCAACATCATCTACAAGTGCTGATGTAAAATCTGTATCTTTTCTTTCAACTGATGTTGAATCTTTCTTATCATGTGATGCGATTACTTCCATGATAGTTGCACAGTCCGTAACGTCTTTACAAAGAGGTCCAATCTGGTCAAGAGATGAACCGTATGCGATAAGTCCGTAACGTGAAACTGTTCCGTATGTCGGTTTCATGCCGACAACACCGCAGTATGATGCAGGCTGTCGTATAGAACCGCCTGTGTCAGAACCAAGTGCACAGAAACACTCATTTGCTGCAACTGCCGCAGCCGAACCGCCTGAAGAACCGCCCGGTACATGCTCTGTATTCCACGGATTCTTAGTCGGACCGTAAGCTGATGTCTCGGTTGTAGAACCCATGGCAAATTCATCCATGTTTGTCTTTCCGATGACAACAGCTCCCGCTTCTTCTATTCTTTTTACAGCTTCACTTGAAAACTGTGGTATAAAGTTTCCTAATATTTTTGATGAACATGTTGTAAGAACACCCTCTGTACACATGTTATCTTTTATTGCAATCGGCACACCTGCAAGAGGTCCTGTAAGTTCCCCTGCCTCAATCTTTTTCTGGGCTTCTTTTGCTGCCGAAAGTGCTGCTTCCCTGTCAAATGTAACATAACAGTTAAGCTCTTCTTCTTTGCTGTCAATGTTTGCAATAACAGCTTCCATTGCCTCTACCGCTGTGGTTTTTCCCGACTTAATCTGCCCGGCAAGTTCCACTGCTGTCAAATCCAACAATCCCATGGCCGCTCCTTTCTATTCAACAGTTTTTGGTACAACAAATGTCTTGTCTTTTCTTTCAGGTGCGTTGAAAAGTGTTTTTTCACTTTCATCACCGTTAGTAACAACATCTTCACGCATTACATTTTCAATAGGAAATACGTGTGACATAGGCTCAACGCCTGTTGTATCAAGCTCATTAAGCTGGTCAATATAATCAAGCATGCTCGCCATATCTTTCTTAGCCTGTTCTTTTTCTTCGTCAGAAAGTTCAAGCTTGGCAAGGATACCTACATAATCAATCGTTGCGTCATCAATTACGTTTGCCATATAATCCTCCTTGTTTGCGAAGCAAATGCAACTGCCCCTGCAGGAGCAGAGGATTTGTCCTCCTTGTTTTGCGAAGCAAAATCCGAGCCCCTCACGGCGAGGAGAGGATTTGTCCTCCTTGTTTTGCGAAGCAAATGATACGAGTTGCGTAAGCAATCTTGTAGCTGCCGGTTCCGGCAGCTTGTCCTCCTTGTTTGCGAAGCAAAATGCAAGCTGCCATTCCCGGCAGCTTGTCTGCCTTGTTTTAATCACGGACTTTTATGTGAACTTCTCTAAGCTGCTGCTCTGTTACCTCATTAGGAGCACCACACATAAGATCCTGTGCAGTACCGCTCATTGGGAATGCGATAACTTCACGGATATTTTCCTCATTTGTAAGAAGCATAATCATTCTGTCAATACCAGGTGCCATACCTGCGTGTGGCGGTGCACCGAATTGGAATGCGTTATACAACGCTCCGAACTTCTCCTTTAATACTTCTTCATCATATCCTGCAATTTCAAATGCCTTAACCATTATCTGCATATCGTGGTTTCTTACAGCACCTGAAGAAAGTTCTACACCGTTACAAACAATATCATACTGATAAGCAAGAATATCAAGCGGGTCTTTTGTATTTAATGCTTCAAGACCACCCTGTGGCATAGAGAATGGATTATGTGTAAATCCAATTTTCTTTGTCTCCGGGTCTCTTTCAAACATTGGGAAATCGTTGACATAACAGAAACGGTAAGCATCTTTTTCAATAAGGTCGAGTCTTTCACCGAGTTCTGTTCTAATCTGTCCTGCATAATATGCAGCTCTGTCTTCTTTGTCAGCCATGAAGAAAATTGTATCTCCTGCCTGAAGTCCTGCAAGTTCTCTGATTTCACCCTTTAACTCATCTGGAATAAACTTATCAATTGGTCCCTTATATGAAAGGTCATCCAATACTTCAAGATAACCGAGGCCACCCATTCCGAGACCTGTAGCAAACTTGAGGAGCTTTTCATGCTGTCCCTTTGAAAGCTTTGCATGAACATTGATAGCTCTTACCGTCTTATTCTGGAACGGCTTGAAAGTACATTTATTAAAAAATTCAGAAAGGTCTATAATTCTTAACGGATTTCTGAGGTCAGGCTTGTCTGAACCAAACTCAAGCATAGCCTGCTTGTAGCTTATGATTGGATAAGGAGCCTGTGTAACCTTGAATCCCTTTGGTGCAAATTTTTCAAATGTTTCTGAGAGAACTTCCTCACCTACACGGAAAACATCTTCCTGTGTCGCAAAGCTCATCTCAAAGTCAAGCTGATAGAATTCTCCCGGTGAACGGTCAGCTCTTGCATCTTCATCCCTGAAACATGGTGCAACCTGAAAATATTTATCAAAACCAGATACCATAAGAAGCTGCTTATACTGCTGTGGTGCCTGTGGAAGTGCATAGAATTTTCCCTTATATTTTCTTGAAGGAACGATATAATCTCTTGCACCTTCAGGAGAAGAGGCACAAAGAATAGGTGTCTGAATCTCCAAAAATCCCATATCTGTCATTTTCTGTCGAAGGAATGAAATTACCTTTGAACGGAAAATGATATTGTCTTTTACTTTCTGATTTCTAAGGTCAAGATAACGATATTTGAGACGAACATCTTCTCTGACCTCTTTTGACGTCATAACTTCAAACGGAAGTGTCTGATAAACCTGTCCGAGCATGGTAATTTTCTTTGCTTCAAGTTCGATTGTACCTGAAGGAATCTTTGGATTGTATGTCTCCTCATCTCTCTTTTCCATGATACCTTCTATACTGATACATTCTTCTTTTTTGATTCCCTTTAAAAGTTCTGCATCTCTGATAACTACCTGAAGCACACCATACATATCTCTTAAATCGATAAATGATACACCGCCGTGGTCACGGATATTCTCTACCCAGCCCGCTACTCTTAAATTGCTGTCAATATCCTGTTCACTGACCTGATTTAATGTTCTGTCTCTGTAAATGTTTGACATCGTAATCTCCTTTCTTAACTACGCTCTTTTTGAAAAAGCCTTATGTGCGGCAAAATATGTTTTTAATTTTGTCACACACAAAAGCCCCGGAATACATTAATTGTATCCCGGGGCGAATAAACTTATTATCCGCGGTACCACCCGCATCAGATATGCACTTACAAAAATTACATATCTCTCATTAGCACTTAACGCGTGCAACGAAATAACCTAGCCGCCAAATTCAAATCATATCCGTCGGTTCAGCTATCCAACTCCGGAGTGTTCCCTCAATCAATTCCCTGCGGGTGCTCTCAGCCGACGACACCACTTTCCTGTCAGGTTCCATGAAAAAGAGTCTCTTTCACAGTCTTTATAATATATTCTGTTATTGCCTTGAAGAGCTGTCCGCCCACTAAAGACATTTTGATATTGGTATCATAACATACGAAAATATTTTATTCAAGGACTATTTGAAAAATTTCACAGGCTTTCCGGTCCATCCCAATCATCAAAATAAGTTCTTTTTACACATAAATAATATTTTCCTTCTGTATTTTTATATATAACTATATAGCAATATGGTATTTTCCCGTATTCATTTATATCCTGAAACAGTGTCACACTTTCTATATATCTTGGAGATGTCCAATAATACCCTATAAGTTCTGCATTATCCTCCAACATCCAGCTTTCAGGATATATTTTTTCTGAATCTATATTCTGTTTTTCTGCATGATTATCCGAAACTACAGTTGTATTCAATACAACTTCTCCCAATTTTCTTATTGAATCTCCCTGTTGTTGAAAAAATATATACTGCTGCTCTTTGGACCTTTCGTGTGCATTTTCAAGCTTATCCATTAACTTATCTTTGTCTGCCTCATTTATACAAAATTTTCCTGTATAAGTATCTGTTTCACGGTCATACTCAAACCTTATTTTTTTACAGAATAACGGTATTGTAAAATCTTTTTCATACCACATAACAGTATCTTTTATTATATGCCTCGGGCTTTGTTTGTATATGTTTAAAATTATAAATATAAACATTACAGCTACAATTATTACTAATATGTTTATTAATTTTATTTTAGGTCTTTTCATAATTTTTTTAATATAAATCATTCCCTTCTCTCTTTATGCAAAGATAATATTTTCCTTTTTTATCTCTGTACACCATAATATGACATATCGGTCTGTGTCCATCAACCAATTCCGAATCGTTAAATAATGCACCATATCCTGTTTGTGGCTGTGTCCAATACAATAATAAAAACTCGTCTTCATCTTCTATCATCCAATTTTCAGGATATATTTCATTAAAATCAATATCATCTCTCTTTTTTACTTTTCCCATATATGTCTTATACATCAGATTGCTAGAAACTGCTGTTGTATTTAATATTTTTTCACTTAATTCACGTATATCCTCCCCTTTGTACTCATTTTCTGCATGTGTTGAATTTCCTGACCTTGCTCTCGCACTAGTTAATTTCTTTTTAATTTTATCAGCCTGTTTTTTAGTAATTAAAAATTTACCTGCGTACTCTCCAGTTTCATCATCATACTCAAACCTCACTTTTTTGCAGAATAACGGTATTGTAAAATCTTTTTCATACCACATAACCGTATCTTTTATTATATATCTCGGACTTTGTTTGTATATATTCCGACATATTATTATCATTAACATACTTAATACTAATATAATGCCTATTTTTGTTTTATCGCCTTTTATGTTTTCTGCTAAAACACTGTTACCAAACATCAGGTCCATCCCAGTCGGAATAATCTGTTCTTTTTATACAAAAATAGTATTTTCCGACTTTATCTTTATATATCACTATGCAACACCTTGGCACCTTTCCATTAATCAAGTTACTATAATCGGATAAAACAGTTTCGTCACAACTGTCTTTTATATATCTGGGTTCTGTTAAATAAATTGCTATTAACTCATCACAGTTTTCCAGCATCCATTCTTCCGGATATATTTTATCTATCTGTATGTCGTCTCTCTTTTTTTCTTTTTTAAAATAATACTTATATAAAAGATTATATGATACCATCGTTGTATTAAGCGTTTTTTTATCCAAATCTCTTAAATTGCCTTTATATTTATCAATACTATTTGTTACATTTACGCTTCGTTCGTTAAATTCTTTTAAATTATCAAATAAGCTATCTTTTTGTTTTTCACTTATTGCAAACTTTCCTGTATAATTACCGCTCTTTTTATCATACTCAAACTTCACTTTTTTACAGAATAACGGTATTGTAAAATCTTTTTCATACCACATAACAGTATCT
>ERZ772902.1707-NODE-1707-length-15175-cov-12.201786_pt1 | contig 15175 bp, 20 predicted proteins | sample MGYA00511470_ERZ772902 | MGnify/ENA primary metagenome ERZ772902 (study PRJEB29015, sample SAMEA2737717) | human gut metagenome | biome: human gut; feature: human-associated habitat; material: faeces | place: China | collected 2012 ... | reverse complement strand
TCATTTTCGTAAAATCATACCCGAATTCTTCCTTGATTTTTTTTGCTGTTCTTTGGCTAATCATATACAGTCCTCCTTTATAATTTTGATAAAAAAGATATGACAGAAAAAACAGCAGATTGAACTTCAACCTGCTGTTTTGTAATTAATATATTATTTATTTTTGCTTGTATTAACGAATATCCTGATTAGGTGATACACGCAATTTAATCATCATTCTTGATCCTTCATAATATCTAAGTGTTTCGGGAGAGCTGTAACAATTGCATATACCGTTTGTGATACTATAATACTTCCAAGGAGCATTATATTCGTGATCTGTATTTATAATTCCCGCTTTTTTCAGTTTATTCATTAAAATCTGCTGTTGGAACTCATCTTCCACAATAAAAAAGATTTTTCCATTAATAAAAGCATTGAAATCTATTATTTTATATTCTGAAATATCCTTTTCGGTCTTATCTTTTTCACTGAGAATTTTGATTTTACTGTCAGGGAATCTGTATTTTAAATTTTGTTCTACAAGAAGTGCTGATTCATGTAGCGGAATGCAGTCCTCTTTACTTTCTGCTGAGATTTTAATAATAATCTCCCGTTTAGTTAAAAAGTGTTTCTTAAGATATGTTTCACCCTCTTCCTTTGACATGAAAGTAGGCGCTGTACCATATTCATCCACATAATAATTGCCATCTTCATCAGCCAGATAATATGGTTCTTCAAAAGCATCTGATGTTTCCTGAACGGTATATACTGTACTAGTAGTTTCTTCTTTTATAGCATCGCAAATTCTTAAAATTTGTGAATATCCATCTGACTGACTTCTTGTACATTTAGCTGCAATTTTTTCAATTTCCTTAATATAATTTTCGATGTGATTTTCCATCATTATTTTTCCTTTCTATGCATTTAACTGTTTTTCTTTTTAGTGATATTGTAAATTGCCTCAAGAACAGTTTTACCGGCCTTATTAGGATATATATAAGCGTCTCCGTATTCATAGCCGACATAATCGTTTATACTTACAAAGCCAACTTCTTCCAAAACTTTGTTTTCTCTCTGAATTACCTCCCTGTCATTAATAACAGACTTACCTGCATTTTCCGGATTATTCTTCTGGTAATCCAGACAAAACTTCTCAGGTGGGAATTCTGTTTCTGAAATTAAGCTGCGTGTGAGAAGCACTACATCCTCATTGCCCTTAATGTAAGTATTGATAAACTGCTTATATTCAACCTTTTTATCTTCCTTATTAGGATTAAGGTTAAATATTTCAGCTATCCTGCTTTTAGCAAATGGCGTACCTTTTAATAATCCTCTTACATCCTGCTTAACAAAAGTGTCTCCTGACATTATCTGAATCATATTAGATCCTCCTTTAAATATTTGATGTAAAGAATATGACAGAAAAATACCCGCTAAGAAAAACTTAACGGGTACATAATGTTTATTATTTAGTTGGTTTAGTTGGTGAACCTTACAGATATTCTGCAAAAATCTGAAGGTTAAATTTGTTGCTTAACTTTTCAATGGTCATATCTTTGAGTTCCTTTGCAAGTGATAATTCATTTGCATTATAAGTCTATTCCATTTCACACCCATTTGGTGTTGCAGGGAATTTTACTTCTACACAAATTTCATTTCCATAGTCCGTAACTTCTGTTACTGTACCAAAGAAACTTTTATGAAATCGTACGCCATATTCTTCTTCGTACTTTGTATCTGAATTAGATATATATAGTGAATCGCCAACTTTAAGCATTTGCCTTCACTCCTTGTCTTGAATTCTTAGTTTCATTCTTTGTTCAATGCCTCAAGGATTATTTCAGAGAAATATTCTCTTTGTAGTTCCAATGACCCGTATTTATCCCAATCAAAATAGTCTGCATCTTCATCAGTGATTATTTCTTTATTGGCAACCATTTTTAATCTACGTTCTATTTCTTTAATAGAAGGAAATCTGACAGCTCTATCATTTGTGTAAAACAAATACATATAACCTCTTGATTTTGATATTCCGTTTGTGTTGCCAATGATAATTGCCTTAAATGATGCATCATTTTCTACGACAATTTCAGAAGTAATGTTAAATACCTTGTAAATTTCATCTTTTTTTAAATCGTTATATGCGTTTTTTATATTTCTTGCTAAATCTTTACAACTCATATTCTTCCTCCAATCTTCCATTGAAACACGTATTTACAAGTAGATCTTAGTTTCAATGACCCATAGATTTTATAAAGTCTATTTCTTCTTCAAATTTGTAACTGCCTTCATTTTGTTTTAATTCATTAAGCCAATCAACAAACATATCATCAATATTTTTATACTCAAGATGACCGCAATCGTCTTTTCCTCTCCATTCCGATTCTTCTTCTCTTGTGTTAGCCAATATCATTTGCAATACTAATCTACCATCAGGATAAAATCTGAATAAATAGCCGTACCAATCACAAATTCGTGTTAAGACTTCAAGTTTGTCATTCCATTTATGAAATGCATTATTTGTAATATCTTCTACAAGATACTTTTCATTTTCCGTATTATCTTCATACAAGTTATTTTTCAAATATTCCTGCTTCATTCTATATTCCATAATATTTTCCTCTAAACTTTCTATAAATATGTTTTTAGTGTTTCAATTTCAGTTATTGCAGTGTTAAGTACAGAAATAATTCTTTCCATTTTATCTTTATACTTTAATTTAGCTTTACAAGCCTTCATCTCTACAAGAAATTTTTCAATTGTCTGTAAACAGTAATTTCTTTCCGCTTCTGCTTTTGATTTCTTCTGAGTTTTTTCATAAAAACTTACCAGGACATCTTCCGGCATCTGATCTGCTGCATTACTAAGTTCTTCCTCTAACAGCTGATTATTATTTAATACCTCATCATCTGGCCTATAACCAAGGAAACCTGTTATTGTTTCAGTGTCTTCACCAAGCATCGCTTCAATTGTCTTGTCGATTAATTCATCAATTGACATATTATTTTCCTCCTTTATAATTTCGATACAAGAAATATGACAGAAAAAAAGCGAGACTAGCGTCCCGCTTTTACAAGATTATTCAACACTGGTATTTTCAGCAACAATATCTTTAAAATCTATAACTTTATTAGCTTTGCAACCACAATCCATCTGAAGTCCAAACTTTATGCCATATTCGCTTATGCTTTCAATATGATCGCGAACCATAAAGATATATGGAAACTGAGCTCTATACTTCCATTCAATTTGTTCTAATATTGAAGGTAAAACAGGTGAAAAATTACTTATGTATCTTATTAATTCCTGTTTAAGAATATTGAGCTGATACTGATTGTGTATTTTGATAATAACATTTTCTACGAAAAAATCCATTATAATATTATCAGGAATAACATTCTCGTTATCCTTATTTTTATTCTTATCATCAGAATGTTCATCATCAGTCTGTCTTGCATTATTAACTACAGATTCAGTTTCTTTTGCTTTATGTTCATAAGAGAATATTGGTGCTGTATCAATAAGTTCCTTACTGAGGCTTTCGAACTTTTCATATCTGCTAATAAGAAGTTTAAGTTCTTCAATAGTTGCCTTTCTCTTATCGCTGCCTTCATATACCCAGAATATGTGATTAGCACGTTTTATATTCTTTCCTAAATATTGAGAACTATATCTGACAACAAGCTGATTAAGTCTATCCTGAAGTTCATTATATCCATTATGTTTCTCGTCATATATCCTTTCCTGTCTTTCCAGATTTGCAAGAAGTTGATGAAATGCTTCAGTGACATAATTCTTATGAGTGTATCCACATCCTGGGATAGGAATATTCAGTGCATCTATGAACCTATATGGTGGGAACTTGGTTCTTCCTAGAATTTTTCTTCCGTCTAAATTTCTGTGATAGACAATACCTGCAGGATCATTTTCATCAAGCCATGCAGCAAACGCCGACTCCATATCACAAATAAAATGTTTACCATTTAAAAACTGAGCTTTAAAATCCTCGCACTTACTTGCAAAAGCAAGAACGCTGGCTATAGGTTTTTTGCCATATTCACAAAGAAAATCAAGTTTTTCCTCTACAGACGTTGCTAGTTCAGCAGTGTAAATAAGTTTTTTTTCTTTTGTAAACCTCTTATGATCATTCATCAGTTTTCCCTCTTCAATATTCCATGTAAATTTCATATGAAATTCCTCCTTTATAATTTTGATAAAGAATATATGACAGAAAAAAACTGGTCAGTTAACACAATCTTTCTTGTTTAAGTATTATCAAGCTATTCCTTCAAGTACAATATCGGCTTCCGGATTATGAAAATCACGATTTCCGTATGCGTATTTTTCATCTTCACTGGCTAGATTCATATTTTTATAATCTGTCGTCTTGATACTCAGATTGTGCTTTTCTGTCCAGATCACCATAGCTTTAGCCGTATCTCCACTAAGGTAACTGTTATGATATCCCTTAACCTGTCTGAGTGATTTGCAATCGGGACTTAATTCTATACAACCCAGATATTTGTTCTCTGAATCTGTAATTTCAGCAATAATACTTATTTTATGAATAGCATTATCCCTATAAGCCGTTCCGACACAAATTCCAAGTGCCTGTCCTATCTGTATCATTTCATTGGTATTTTTAACTAAATTGAAATGATAAATTTTATCAGAAACTTGAATATCATCATTAACAGTCAGATTTTCTTCTGTATATAAATTTTCTAGTTCAACATTTTTATATCTCAATGACTGTGATACAAATGATACCTCATCATGTAGTTCTTTTATAGGTAGTTTGTAAAGACTTCTACCATTCCTTGCTACTGCCACATCTTCCGAAAAATGTTTATCTATAACATCAAGCATTTCTATAGCGTCTACAAATTTATGTAATTCTGATGAGGCTGTATTAAGCATTTTTTCAAAATCTGCTGCAAAAATAACTTCTCCACGATACTCAATAATTTTCTTAATTATTTTTAAACTATATTCGTTAAATATCTGTACAATAGGTGTATCAAACGAATTTAATGGTCTCTGTGACATCATAGTTATATTAGCATTAACCATCCTCCTTAAGCAATCTGGATTAATAAATCCAGCATCCTGATACATGTTATATAAAAAAATATATATAGGATCCTGCATAAACAATTTTTTATTAGTTTTTGTCATTGGGCATCTGCATGCTTTGAAAAGTTTTTCCAGGTAATTTTTGCTGTTTTTGTCTGGCAGTTTATGATATTCCATATACTTTTTTAAAATGTCATTACATTGAACCAGATATTCGTTTATGGAATATTGTTCCTTATTATTTTTAAATTTTAAATCTTTTGGGGCATTCCATTTATCTATGAAATAAAAAGCTAATTCTTCTGGAAAAATATCAACATATTTATTAAATAAAGACCTGTTCATTACGATGAAACTTCCACCTTTTGTAATATCTTTTTTTGGATAATTTGGAAATTTAGCGATATATTTTTTAAATATATTTAAGTTTTTGCTATATACTGATCTGTTTTGTCGCAATACCCCAGCTTCACTTTCTGGAATTACCTGGTTTTTATTATATGGATTAATACATTTTCTTTTAATGAATTCTTTGAAATTTAATACATCTTCTTCGCTGACATTAGGCGTTTTCCGTAATTCTTTTATAAGACTACTGTTGTATCTGTTTAATTCATATGTGATATCTGTATTACAGATAATTTCTCCATTAACTACATTGCAGGCGTAATAAATAGCATTTTCTATAATTAATTTCTGTAAAAGTCTTTCTGATTTCTTTGATAGTTCTTCTGCATTAATATCATATTTATATGCAATAGCCCTGATTACTGCTCCTTTAATTTTATATGGAGTAAAACTGTTTGTGACTTTGTATTTTATGACAGATATAATATCAAACGTCAAAAGTATATTATCTTTAAGATGTTTAAATGTTGCATTTGATACTTTGTTGTTACTAAACGTGTATATCTGTTTCTTTTTGTAATTAAAAATTCCTGTAGTATATCTTTTCTGGCACACAGCTTTACATCCGGATTTGCCTGCGTATTTTATTTCCTGTACCCTTATGCTTAATACATCTGTATCTGGATAATAACTGACAATTACACAATCTGCTTCCCAGTCAGTATAAAATGTCCCTGTAGTACGGTTTTGATGTAAAAAAATATGTTGTTTTTCATTTGTCAGCTGCTTTCCACAACAGATGCATTTATTCTTTCTATTATTTTTTTCTAAGGATGTCTCAAGATTATCAATTGTATTTATCGTATTACATTTTCTGCAGATATAATGGTTACTGCCTGATATTTTGTAAGAATGATTATTTGAACTCTTTTTATTTAAATATATAATTTCTCTAAATTTTTCTTTTCCCCCCATAAACCTCACAACCTGCCTCCATATTTTTTGCTATAAAGAATATGACAGAAGAAAAGATATTTCTTATAGAAAATCAGCATCTGTACATCTAAAACAAAAAAAATCGGCCTGACCCACGAAGCTAAAGCTTCGGGTTTTGCCAATAATGTTGGAAATTATAAAAAACGGGCTTTCATCTCGGATATAAGTAACCGAGAATTCCTGTCCTGAATTCTTAAAGTTTAAAAACTTCTATGCCAAGAGTACGTAATGCATATATGTATAAATTAATTATGTATATTATAAAATTTAGTTTTTTCTATAGATTTCATTATTTTTATCCTGTCATCAGCAGAAAGACTTTCTGTAAGCTCTGCCAGTTTCTTAAATGAGCAATATTTCTGACAATCAATAATAATAACGTCATCATTTTCAATATAATCACAATCAGAACTCAAATCATTATATATAGTTTTATTAAAATTTTCAGGGCTTTCTGCTATTTGTTCATTGCTATTTTCTTCTGCAGATAAATTTTCATTTTATTTATTAAATTTCTGTTTATCTTTATTCTGATTGTTACTTCTGAATTTATTTACAGTAATATTTGCTTCTCCATCTATTACTGAATAAGTTATTTCAGCAGTATCATCAGTAAATATTACTTTTTCCCAGAAAATTCCATTTTCAAAATCATTTACTACACTTTTTAAAATATTTTCAAGACATTCTGTCTCTGTTTCATATTTATCTGCTATATCCCCAAGCAACTCTGCGTCCGGACATTCAAAAAAATTATTATCTGACTTTTCAACATCTCCTAAATTTATCATGCAAGATCTGTCATTTGAATCTTTTATTTCCATATATTCTGGAATTCCTGCATAGTCATATGTATAACACTTTATAAACATATTTTTACACCTGTGCCAAATATGGCGTCCTTTCTAATTTTAGACTTTTTATTAAATATGACAGAGAAAAAATATTTTTATAATGCAAAAAAAAGAGCCTGGCGTAACTAGGCAGGTCAATGCCTGCTTTTACCGCCAAACCCTTTTTAAAAATATTAATATCTGCTAACTTTGTATAACAAAGTAGAAACAGTATCCTGAAGTTTGTTGTCATTATAAACAGCTATATCTATCATATCTGCTATAAACTCTCTGCTGAAACTTTTGTTTTCTATTTCAATTAAAGATTCCCAGATACTTTTCAATTCAGGTGCTTCTCTTATAGCTCTTTTCTTTCTGATATTTTCTGAAACAGAAACATACGCAACAATGATGTTATCTCTGTTTCTATTAGAAATAGTCTGCTGAGCCATATCCGGGTTCATCACTCCTACATACTTGCCAGTCTTTATTTCATCATCACCCGATTTATAAATAGCTGGTACCCGTATTCTTCCATAAGTTTGTGCATGATGCTGAACTTTCCAACACCCTTCTTTCCAATTAATATGATAAGCATTTATTTCCCTCCTTAAGTGTTATTGTCTGTGGCATATCAAGAGATAAGTCATGAGCTCTCATATCCTCATAATCTGAATATACATACTGTGAAGCTTCAATATCCAGATAATCTTTTAATGGAATTGTTCCCATATTAGTTTTTACAGCTAACATATCGTTCCCTCCTTTAAATTTTTGATATAAAGAATATGACGAAAAAAATAAAAATACAGACCTGCGATTGACTTCACAGATCTGTATTAGGTTATTATTTAAGTAGCAATGAGTTAAGTATTGTTATCTTATATAATCATCAACTGAAGAAATATTATGTTTACTTTCATTTTCAGCTCTGTTTGCACTCTGTTTTTCTGCTAATAATTCTTTAGGCTCTTTATGTGTATGAAGCACTGTATCTTCATTTACATCAGATTCGTCTTCATCGAGAAGATTACTGAGTGAAGCGATAAGAGTAATATAGTTAGGATTTTCAGTAGTTTTTGTACGGACATATAATTCTTCATCTTTTGCTAATTTTATTAATACCTCTGGCGGTGTATTTGGATTTCCAGCTACATCCACGCGAACACTTTTATCTTTATCTTTTGCTAATTCAGCTAATGTTTCTGGTGGTGTATTTGGATTTCCAGCTACAGCCATGCGAATAACCCAAATTTCATCTTTTGCTAATTCAGCTAATGTCTCTGGTGGTGTATTTAAATTATTAGCTACAGCCATACAAGTATCTTCATCTTTTGTTAATTCAGCTAAAGTTTCTGGTGGTGTATTTGGATTATTAGCTACAGCCATGTGAACTCCCCAGCCTTCGCTTTTTGTTAATTCAGCTAAAGTTTCTGGTGGTGTATTTGGATTTCCGGCTACTGCTTTACGAATATCTAAACTTTCGTCTTTTGTTAATTCAGCTAAAGTTTCTGGTGGTGTATTTGGATTTCCGGCTACTGCTTTACGAATATCTAAACTTTCATCTTTTGCTAATTCAGCTAAAGATTCTGGTGGTGTATTTGGATTATTAGCTACAGCCATGTGAACTCCCCAGCCTTCGCTTTTTGTTAATTCAGCTAAAGTTTCTGATGGTGTATTTGGATTTCCAGCTATAAGCATACAAACATCTTTATCTTTTGCTAATTCAGCTAAAGATTCTGGTGGTATATTTGGATTTCCAGCTACAGCCATGCGAATAACCCAGCCTTCGCTTTTTGTTAATTTGGTTAATATCTCTGGGGGTGTATTTGGATTCCCGGCTACTGCTTTACGAATATCTAAACTTTCGTCTTTTGCTAATTCAGCTAATGTTTTAGATGGTGTGTTTGGATTTTTAGCTGTATAAAATTTCTTTAATTCCATAATTATAATTCCTTTCTGTAGATATAATTAAATATTATTATCATTGTTACAATTTTTATATGACAGAAAAAAAAATAAACTCACAAAGTTTAACTTTGAACACACTCCGAAGTTTTAGCTTCGGAGATTCTCACTTTCTGTTTTTAAGACAGAAATTATATCCATCATCTTTTAATGTCAAACTTAGCATGCCAGTGATTAATCTTTGGAATACCACATCTGATTAAGTTAAGACAACACCTTAACAGATGATGTCTGAATCCATACCCTTAAGCACAAGCAGCTAAATACTCATGTATAGCTGTTAACGTCTTAAGGGTATTTTGTGTTCTCTTCTGAAATCCAGGAACTTTTGCTCGCATTTCAGACAGCAGACTTATTTTTTTATCTGCTGTTTCAGAGTTGTCAGTTGTCGACTTGGCAGAATGAATTAAACTACGGGCTGCTGCAGCCTGATACTTTGAGTTATCAATATCTTTTAAGAAGTCCCATTCTTGTTCAAACGCATTAACACAGAACTTGATTGCAGATCTATAGATTCTGATAGTCTGGCTGAAAATCTTATCAGCATTTTTAATTCTAATTGTATAACTTGATGTAATTTTCATATCCGGACCTCCAATCATTAAGAATCAGTTTCTAATATCTATATGACAGAAGGAAAGATATTTCTTATAGAAAATTAATATCTGTACATCTGAAACAAAAAAAATCGGCCTGACCCACGAAACTAAAGCTTCGGGGTTTTGTCGATAATGTTAGAAACTATAAAATTGCAAGTATTTATTATTGTGCTGTTGAAAAATTTCTTGCATTCTGCACAACTTCTGTCGGGATATTCTGGCAACACCAGATAATTAATATCGCAGCTACAGCAATCATGATTATATGTACCACAACCCAGAACCCCTTAATGCTTCCGATATAAGCTCTTGGAATCCAAAGTCCCATATTGGCACTCTTTTTTGAATTGCATCTTCTGCATGCTGCAACAAGATTCTGGTATGAATTTACGCTTTCTGCGCCTTTCTTTTTCAGTTTTTCCTGGTAATAAGTACTTTCGTTCACTTTCTTTACCGGGTATATATGGTCTATGGTTATATTTTTTCTTGTATGGAGCGTTCCACAATATACGCATCTGTAAAATTTCCCATATATTGGTTTATTATGTGTAAAGTATTCTTTTCTATATGTCGCTGAACGCTTACCAAATGAATTGTCTATTGAATATGTAAGTCTGCATGTTTTACGGACTTTATATATAAACCGCTTTATGCTGTTGATTTTGAATTTCGAGAGCTTCCCTGTATATACAATGTAATCCTGATATTCTAATTCATGCAATTTGTACTTTCTTCTAAGTTTCCTCCGGATATATTTTGGAGTCCAGTCTGGAGTTGTTATCTTAACTTTAGTCATACATTCACCGTCCTTTATTTATGGTATTTATATGACAGATGAAAAGATGAATTGGGGCAGTTTGGTAGTTTTAAAAGAATATTTCAGAATAATATAATGAGATTGATGAATGACATATTAAAAATAATACGGTAAAATATATAGATGCCGAAATACAAAAAAATAGACATCTGCAAATACAGATGTCTATGATTGAATAATATTAAATTATTTAAAATAACATCATCACAAGTGGAGCTACAATCAAAATATATATAGTATAAAATACTGTTAATGTTATTCCCATTTTGATATTAGCTTTTTTGCGTTTCTTTATTAAGTCTACAGGGTCAATATTTATATTACACTTTTCTTTCATATAATTAACAAATCCCTTAGTTAAATATTTGCTTTCAATAAATTCATTATAGCCATAATAGGCGTTCTTAAAACTTAAAGTTTCGTTATATTCTACTCCATACTTTTTTAATGCTGTTTTAAAGTTATTAACAATAATTCTTGCATTCTTAGCATCAGAAATGCTAGATATATTGTTAATTTTTTCTAATATTACATTAAATTGATCTAAGTTAATAATGTCAGAACTAGGTGCAGGCATTTTTAATAAAGCTGCATTATTTAGCAAATCACGAATTTCTTCTATTGTGCTGTTAAAATCAATTTTTTGGAAATAATTTTTAGCATCATTATCTTTCTCAAAAATCTTGTCATACAAAGGACTGTTAATTGTATAATAAATACTTCCCAACTTTTCGTAAGCTGATTGAATATACTGGGAGTATTTTTTTAGATGTTCACATGGAAGATTTAATTTTCCCATGAAATATCTTTTTATTTTTATTGTTCCTTTATAAGGTCCGAATAATATAATAAAAATTCCAGCTATTGAAATGACTGTTATTAATAAAAGTAAAAATTCAAAACCTACAGTATGGAAGTAGTCAATCCAGCTATTTCCTCGTCCAAGGTGCTTAAAGCTGTCTATTGCCTGAGTTAATAAATTTAAATATTTTTTTATCATAGTCTTGTCTCCTTTATAGTTTTCTTAAGAATTTATCCATTTTCCCAAAGGATTATTTTTTATCCATTGTTCCCGTTCTTCATATGGAACATTCCTAAGTGCTTCGTTTCTAGCCAGTATTGCTTTTTCTTTTTCAGGTGTCATTAACCTGCCTTCTTCCTGAAACCATCTTAAGTTCAAAATTCCATTATCATGTGTAACAGGATATGAATTTCCTTTGGTATAGAATGGTTTATTACTTTTCTTTTCTTTCATAAGCATAGCTTTCCTTCCTTATATAATTTCTGTTTGTATGCTCTATGTTTTTTCTGGATCTCATTCCATTCTTCACCAGTTCTCTGCCATCGTCTCCAGTTATCTTTTCTATACTGCTTCGCCTTAGCTGCTGATTCTGGATTTACAATCAGAAGAATTGTCTTTTTACTTACTCCGAACTGCTCTGCTAATGATTTCAGTGAGTACTGGCCAGTTGCGTATAGTTCAGCAATTTTTTCCTTCTGCTCTTTTGTGAGCTTTATACGCCTATCCTGTTTTTCAGACAGAGGTATATGTTCTGATTTTCTTGGCATATATTTCCTCCTTCAGCAAATGCTTAGAATATAGTGTCATCAGCTGGGTCATACTTAATGTCGTTCTTAATATTATACAAAGTTATTTCGTAGATATCTTTATCAAACTCAGATGCATTCGTTAATCTGTATTCCAGAGCATACATATCCAGATATGGATTTCCATACATCTCAGGATATTTCATCTTACTGACTATAAAGCTGTTGCTGTCAACTCCTGATGTTCTGAAACCAAAACATATAACATTTTCTGTCTTTTTTTCAAAAGTTAGCTCATAAAGCAGCTTGCTATATGTAATAAAGAAATCATTCTGGTTTGTTGATACATTATCAAGTGCTTTGATAAGTGGTTTAAGGATTTCTCCTGGCATACTTGCGGAAATTAATCTTTCAAACTCACTTCTGTTATTCCACGGCATGTCAATCTGGATTGATACGGTAGCAACCTTGTTTTTCTCCATAAGAGTATTTAAGATTGTCTTTGCGATATTCATAATTTGCCTCCTTTATAAAATTGATATAAGTTATATGACAGAAAAATAAAAACAAGAAAAACAGCAGGATGATTATCCTGCTGTTAATTGTTTATATCAGATGTTTAAAATAGCTAATTTAAAACTGTTATTCTCTTACATCTGAGTTTATTACTGTCATGAACTATTGCTGTAACATCAGCATAATTTATTTTTAATTTTACAACCATACCATTACCACTATAGTCGTAAGCCTTTGTCTCTGTCCATGCAGATAATCCGAAAGAATTTTCATCATTTGAATAATCTGAGAAACACTCATAAGTTTCTCCTGGCAAATACTGGTACTGAAAATTAAAATGACTGTATCTGTCACTTCTTATGTTCTTGTAAGCATAGAAATAATCTTCGTGGCATTCATATAAACCGGTCTTTTCAATCATTTTTTTCCATTCATCTGCAGGTCTCAGAGAGTTGTTATTAATTTTTATATTATGTTTGTCTGCAAATTCAGGTGTAATGACCTGATATTTGGATACACAATACCAGTCAACTTTATCTGCATACTTTTCAATAATATTTTCAGATAAATGCTGGTACTTAGATATACTAACCCAATTAACTTTACCTGCGTATTTTTCGATAAAGTCTTCGGGCAACTTTTGACACTCAGATATATTACCCCAGATAACTTTATCTGCATGTTTTTCAACGAAGCTTTCTGACAGCTTCTGGTACATGGATATAGCATTCCAGTCAATCTTATCAGTATGTTTGTCAATGAAATCTTCTGACAGCTTCTGGTATATGGATATATAATTCCAGTCAATCTTATCAGTATGTTCCTCAATAAAATCTTCTGACAGCTTCTGGTATATAGATATGAAGTACCAATTAGCCTTATCAGTATGTTTGTTAATAAAGTCTTCTGACAGATTCTGGTATATAGATATTTGATTCCAGTCAAACTTATCAGTATGCTTATCAATAAAGCTTTCAGATAAATGCTGGTCCACGGATATATAATACCAATCAACTTTATTTGCATATTTTTCGATAAAATCCTCGCATAAGTATTTATATTTGGATATTTGTATCCAGTTCATTTGTATTGAAAAATCGTATCCAAATTCCTTCTTTATTTCTTTTGCTGTTTTTTGACTAAGCATATGCAGTCCTCCTTTATAAATTTGATATAAATTATATGACAGAAAAAACTAACATAAGAAAAACAGCAGGATGATTATCCTGCTGTCAATTGTTAATATTAGTTGCTTAAAAACAACTAATTTAAAATCGTTATTCTCTTACATCTGATTTTATTACTGTCATGGACTATTGCTGTAACATCAGCGTAATTCACTTTTAATTTTACAACTATACCATTATCATTATAGTTATGAGCTCTCGTCTCTGTCCATGCAGATAGTCCAAAAGAATTTTCATTATCTGAATAATCTGAGAAACAATCATAACTCTCTCCTGGTAAATACTGGTACTGGAAATTAAAATGACTATACCTGTCACTTCTTATACTCTTATAAGCATAGAAATAATCTTCGTGACATTCATACAAACCAGTCTTTTCGATCATTTCCTTCCATTCAGCTGCAGTTCTCTGGGAATTATTATTGATGTTGATATTATATTTGTCAGCAAATTCAGGTGTAATAACCTGATATCTGGATATACAATTCCAGTTAACTTTATCTGCATATTTCTTAATGAAGTCTTTAGACAACTTCTGATACTTGGATATATAAATCCAGTCAACTTCATCTGCATGTTTCCCAATGAAATCTTCAGACAGCTTCTGATGCACGGATATATAATTCCAGTCAACTTCATCTGCATGTTTCCCAATGAAATCTTCAGATAAATGCTGGCGCATGGATATATAATGCCAGTCAACTTTATCTGCATGTTTCCCAATGAAATCTTCAGATAAATGCTGGCACATGGATATATAATTCCAGCCAACTTTATCTGCATACTTTTGAATAAAATCTTCAGACAACTTCTGGTATGTGGATATAAAATTCCAGTTAACTTTACCTGCATACTTTTCAATAAAATTCTCGCATAAGTATTTATATCTGGATATTTGTTCCCAGTTCATTTTCGTAAAATCATACCCGAATTCTTCCTTTATCTCTTTTATTCTTTTTTGACTAAGCATATGCAGTCCTCCTTTATAATTTTGATATAAAAGATATGACAGAAAAAACCAACATAAGAAAAACAGCAGGATGATTATCCCGCTGTTAATTGTTAGTATCAGATACTTAAAACAACTAATTTAAAACTGTTATTCTCTTACATCTAATTTTATTGCTGCCATGAACTATTGCTGTAACATCAGCATAATTTATTTTTAATTTTACAACCATACCATTATTGCTATAGTCATAAGATTCTGTCTCTGTCCATGCAGATAATCCGAAAGAGTTTCTTTCATTTGAATAATCTGAAAAACAATTATAAGTCTCTCCTGGCAAATACTGGTACTGAAAA
>ERZ772902.1688-NODE-1688-length-15420-cov-11.896974_pt1 | contig 15420 bp, 10 predicted proteins | sample MGYA00511470_ERZ772902 | MGnify/ENA primary metagenome ERZ772902 (study PRJEB29015, sample SAMEA2737717) | human gut metagenome | biome: human gut; feature: human-associated habitat; material: faeces | place: China | collected 2012 ... | reverse complement strand
AGCTGGGACAGGCAGGTGGCCATCTTGCCGCTGCCGGGGCCGGGGGCCGTGATGACCACCAGCGGGCGCTGGGTCTCGATGTAGTCGTTCCGGCCGTAGCCCTCGTCGCTGACGATGCGGGCCACGTCGTTGGGGTAGCCGGGGATCTTGTAGTGGCGGAAGGTGCGGATGCCAAGGCCGTTCAGCCGCTTTTCAAAGGCCTCCACTTCGGGGGCGGCGGTGTACATGGTCACGCACACGCTGCCCACGAACAGGCCCCGCTCCTGAAATGCGTCGATGAGGCGCAGCACGTCGAGGTCGTAGGTGATGCCGTAATCGCCGCGCACCTTGTTGCTGACGATATCCTCGGCGCTGATGACGATGACGATCTCAGCCTGATCCTTGAGCTGCAGCAGCATCTGCAGCTTGGAGTCCGGCTGGAAGCCGGGCAGCACGCGGGAGGCGTGGTAGTCATCAAACAGCTTGCCGCCGAATTCCAGATACAGCTTGTTGTCGAACTGCGCGATCCGCTCCCGGATGTGCTCCGACTGCATCTGAAGGTATTTGTCGTTGTCAAATCCTTTTTTCATTCGTTGCTCCTATTCTTTGTAACAAACCCGGCGGCGGCTGTTACACCGTGGGCCGCCGCCGGAAGTTTCAACACATGGAATCAGTATACCATACCAAGCCGAGCAGCGCAATGAAAAATCAGTGCCAAAAACGGAAAATCAGCCCGCACCGTGCGGAATAGGCAGTATAAGGCTGGATGCAGCCCGGTGGGGAGATGGAGTGGTCAATGCTTTGCTTCCAGCTTTTCAAGATCCTCTTTGATCTCTTCCACATCTTCTTTCAGGAACATCAGGCAGAAGCTGACGGTCAACAGAAGGCAGGAGAACCAGATGGCCTTGGCACTGCAGAAATTCAGCGCCACGCTGCCGAGGGCTGCGCCCAGCGCAAACAGGAAGATGATGGCGAAGTAGTGGAGCGCCTTGTCCTTGGCGGCGCGGTTGCCCGCCACGAGCCAACTGCACAGAGAGTCCATGCCGCTGCGCAGATTGCCGATGCACATGGTGCTGGCAAAGGCGTAGCCGTTCACCTTACGGAAGGCCTGTACCTGCATCGCACAGGCGAAGGAGACAAGGGCGTTGGCCACCAGATTCCATTCCTGCGGGAAGAAGCCCACCACGAAGAGCATCAAAATTTCGCACAGCACCACCAACTGCCGCCAGTGGAGCCGCTGCATCTGCCGGAATTTCTGGCGCAGCAGTTCCGCCGCAAAAACGCCCAGCGCGAAGAAGCAGAGCGGCACCAGATAGTGCAACACGGCCCCCCAGTCGCCTTCGACCAGCTTCACGCTGCACAGCACGATGTTGCCGGTCTGAGCGTTGGCGAAAACTTTGCCGCGATACAAATAGGTGTAAACATCCTGCAATCCGCCGGAAAGCGACAGGAACATCGCGGTGCAGAACGCTTCGGACATCTGCCCGTTGTGGGACAGTTTTTTGCTGATGGACACGAAAATTTCCCCCTCTTCACAAGTTCCAGTCTATGATAACGCAATTTGTCGGATTTGTCAAAATCTGAGCGCAATTTTTGGCAAGAACGACCATGTAAATCCCACATGGCAGCCATGCTTTTGCAATGGAGCGCCGGTTGTGCTACAATAGGAGCCATCAAGGAACCGAAGGAGAAATTTTTATGCCGAACATCGTCGAGATCACCGATTTTCACGCGCCGGAGCTGGACCCCTACGCCCGCCTGACGCAGAACCAGCTCCGGAACCGGCTGGAACCGGAAAAAGGCATCTTCATCGCCGAGAGCCCCAAGGTGATCTCCCGTGCGCTGGATGCCGGATACCGGCCCGTTTCGCTGCTCATGGAGCGCAAACAGATCACCGGCCCGGCGGCGGAGATCCTGACCCGCTGCGGGGATGCGCCGGTCTACACCGCAGACCGGGAGCTGCTGGCCGCGCTGACTGGCTTTGAGCTGACGCGGGGCGTGCTCTGCGCCTTCCGCCGCCCGTCTCCCCGCAGCGTGGAGGAGCTTTGCCGGGACGCTAAGCGGGTGGCGGTGCTGGAAGGCATTGTGGATTCCACCAACGTGGGGGCGATCTTCCGCAGTGCGGCGGCGCTGAACATGGACGCCGTCCTCATCAACCCCTCCTGCTGCGACCCGCTCTGCCGTCGCGCGGTGCGGGTGAGCATGGGCACGGTGTTTCAGGTGCCGTGGGCGCAGCTTGGCGAAACGCCCGCCGACTGGCCCGAAAAGGGGCTGGCGCAGCTCCATGCCCTCGGCTTTAAGACCGCGGCCATGGCCCTGAGCGACCGCTCGGTGAGCATCGACGACGAGGCTCTTGCCGCCGAGCCGAAGCTTGCCATCGTGCTGGGCACCGAGGGCGACGGGCTGGCCCGCTCCACCATTGCCGCCTGTGATTACACGGTCAAGATCCCCATGTCCCACGGCGTCGATTCGCTAAATGTCGCCGCCGCCAGCGCCGTTGCGTTCTGGCAGCTGGGGAAGCACTGAGGAAGCTGCTGCCGATCACCCGGCACTGGAATTCCGGGTGTGGATCCTGCGGATGGTATCCAGTGCGGGCTGCGCGATGGGGGCAGGCACTGCAGCGGGGCGGCTGAGGTAGAAGCCCTGCAGCAGGTCCACGCCGAGGTCGATGACCTTGCGCAGTTCAGCGTCGTTCTCAATGCCCTCCGCAATCAGCTGCATACTGCGGGCGTGGGCATAGTCTACGATATTGGAAACGATCTGCTGTTTGTCGCGGTCGGTGTCGATGCCGCGGACGATGGAAATGTCGATCTTGATGTACCGGGGAGCCAGCGCCAGAAGGTTCAGCTCGTTGCTGTAGCCGCTGCCGTAATCATCCAGCGCGAAGGAGCCGGAGAAGCCCGGCACGTTCCGCTTCCGTTCCAGAGAATCGCGGTCCAGATCCTCCTGTTCGGTGATCTCTACCACCAGATACTTGAGCAGTTCGGGGAAACGGCGCTGATACTTGGCCACGTCTGCGGGGGTCAGGCTGACATTGGCGATGGAGTTGACGAAGAGGAGGGCCCCATTCTGGAGCAGACCCTTCTGCTGCAATTGCTCGTAGGTCTCGCCGGATTTGAACAGGGTGATCCGCTCGATGTCGTACAGCCGGTCGAGCTCGTGGGCCAGCGTCATGACCTGCGAGGGGGAGGTGATGGTGGGCATGTTCACCCGCATCAGCGCCTCGTAGGCGGCGACCCGCCCGCTGTGGGCCGAGAAGATGGGCTGGAAATAGTAGCTCACCAGTTCCTCCCGCAGCAGCTGTTCGAACTCGCGCTGGGTCTGGGCGGCGTACTCCTCCCGGTGGTACACGCCGATGTCGAAGTCGCCGGTGTGGCCCTTGTGGGACTGCTTGACCTGATACATCGCAAAGTCGGCGTACTTCTTCAAGGTCTTGAGGTCGGTGCCGTCCTCCGGGAACCACGCCACGCCGCCGGAAATGCTGATGTTCAGCGTCTTGCCGTTGGGCAGGGTAGCACAACTGGCCCGCAGGGCCGCGTTCAGGGTGTTCAACTCTTTGCGGATGGCGTCCTGCGAGTCGTACCCGTAGAACAGCAGCAGGAACTCGTCGCCGGACAGGCGGGAGCAGATGGTGCCCTTGGGGGTGTTGGCGGCGAAGCACTGACCGGTCTGGCGGATGTACTGGTCGCCCCAGTCGTGGCCGTAGGTGTCGTTGATGTGCTTGAGGTTGTCGAGGTCCATCATCAGCAGGGCCGCGCAGCGCAGCCGGTCGGGGTGGGCGAAGAGATCGGCGCAGACCCGGTCGAAGGCCTGACGGCTGTACAGGCCGGTCAGGATGTCGTAATCGCGCTCATGCTCGATGCGCTGCTGCTCCAGAATGGAGGAGGTGACATCCTCCAGCAGACCCACCTCCGAGGGCGTCTGTGCCACAATGCGGGTGACGCGGAGGACGATGTACTGCACATTGCCGTCCGGCTGCGCAATGGTGAAAACGGAACTGCCGATGGAAGTGGTGCGGTACAGGCTGCTGTGGGCCACCGCTGAGAGGGCGGCGCGGAAGGAAGAGGGGGTCAGGGGGTCAGGCGTTTGGACGCCGAGCATCCGGAAGAAATTGTCGGTGACATAAACGCTGTCGCTGCGCAGCTCATAGCCCGCCAGCTCCACACTGGCCATCTCCATGATCCGCAGAAAGCGGGTGGAGGAGGCCAGCATATCCGAAGAAAGCTGGCTGATGGCGGAAGCAAACTGGTCCACCTCGGCGATGCCGGTGGTGGAAAGCTGGGGCAGTGCCGCCGCGTTTTGCGCCTTGGCCACTTCCGCCGAGAGCTGGGTCACGGGCTTGGACATCCGCTCGCTGACCAGCCAACTGGCCGCAAAGCCCGCGATGAGGGTGAGCAGCACGATCAAAAACAGCATCTGCTGCACCCGCTGGGCAAAGGCGAAGAGGGCGGAGGAGGGCACGATGCCCACCAGACACCAGTGCTCCCCGTAGAAGGGGGCGTTTCGGCTGTAGACCTCCAGCGGAACGAGGGAAGCGATGTAAGAGATGTTGTTCTTGGAAAAGCGGAAGCAGTCCGCCTCTCTCCGCTTCAGTTCGAGGGCGGTGCTGAGATCCAGCCCGCCGCTGTTCATCACCGGAAACGCTGTGAGCGTGAGGGTGTCTGCATTGAGGGTGGTGCCCGAATAGCACAGGGCGTAACTGCCGGAATTGGATGTGTGCAGCTCGTTGTAGGGCATTTTTTCGACCAGATAGCTGGTCAGAAGCTCTACGCCCACCACGCCGTAAACGGTGCCGTCCGGCAGGATGAGGGGGAGGCTGTAGGCGATGGCCTGACGGTCATCGCCGTTTACGACATAGGGGCTGGTGGTCCAGTGGCCGTAGGCGGTGGCATCCAGCTTGGTTTCCGCGTCATAGGCGGTCTGGAACGCCGAGTAGAGCAGCCCCTCTGCGCCGAGGGAGCGGTAGGTGATGGCGGGCCTCCACGCCTTATCCGTGGCGATGTTCTGGGTCTGCACCAGTCTGGCGGGGGCGCGCTCGAACATCAGGTCCGAGTTGTTTTCCGTCGGCGGCGCGTCGGGGTCAAGATCCCGCAGATAGACGGAGGGCAGCCGGTCGCCGCTGGCCCGCTGGTTTAGGTCGTGGGTGTTCAGGACGAGGTAGATGCCCGTCACCGGCTTGGAGCGCAGGGTAGAGATCAGCTTGGGGGTGACGGCCGCCAGCAGGGGGTAAGCCGCGTTGCTGCTGCTGTCCAGCGTGGCAAGGTCGATGGCACCACTGTCCAGCAGTTCCTGCGTCAGGGTGTTGATCTGGCTGGTCAGGGAGGAAAGCTCCTGCGCGTCGTTCAACTGGGACTGGATGTAGCCGCTGCGGGTCTCTACCTGCATGGCAAGGATATCCTCGGCATTCTGGTTCAGCTGCGGGCCCACCTGCATGAAGTGGATGAATGCGACCAGCAGCAGAACTTCGACGAGCACCACCAGCATCATGGCGTTGAAGATGGAGCCGAAGATGGAACGCTCGCGGCGTTTCTTCGGCGGGGTGCGCTGGGATGAGATCCCCATAGGGCGGGTGCTCCTTTCAAATCAAATGATCCGTTCAGCCCGCAAAGGCTTCCAGCGTGGTGCGGGTGGTCTCGTACCACTGGTCAAAATAGTCGTCGGTCAAGAATTCGGCCTCGGCTTCTTCGGGGGTCTGCCCGGCGGCGATCCGCTCCTCCACCGTGGCGCGGTCGGCTTCGGCGGCGTCCTCCATGGCGGACTGCAATTTGCTGCGGGCCGTGGAACCCTTCGGGAAGGCGTGGGTGGTGTACAGGTGGTCGTTCTCCACGGTATTCAGCGAGAGACCCAGCACCGTGGTGATGGAGTCGGACAGCTCCAGCCCGCTGGACCGGATGGCGTCGAGACTGGCGGCGGCGTGGGTCACGGGCAGGTAACCGGAGCTGACCGAGAAGGCAATGTTATTTTCCGGCTGGGTGAACCACTTCAAAAATTCCACGCTGGCTTCGATCTGGGCATCGGTGCCCTTGGTCACGATCATGCCGGCACCCTGCTGGGCGGCGACGGGGGCGCAGCCAGAGAAGCTGGGGCAGGGAAGGACAGCCATCTCAATGTCGTGGCTCTCGGTGTCACTGGTCAGCACCTGCTTGGGAAAAAAGGTGAAACCGGACGAGGAACCTACGTAGGAAAGCAGATTTCCGGTCTTCACGTCATCGCTGCGGAAGCGGCCGCTGGCCCCGAACCAGCCCTTGATGAAGGGGATATAGTAGTTGTCCCACAGCTTGCGCATCACGTCTTTGTCAAGGTTCAGGGTCATGACGCCGTTCTCGGCATCAAAGATGGTCACGCCCAGCTCCTGCGCGCCGCAGAGCAGGTAGTTCGCCAGCGCGTCGCGGCCGAAGAAAGCCTTGCCGTCGTTGGGGGTGTCGGTCTGGGCGTCGGTCCAGTCGTAATATTTGTGGGCTGCTTCGGTCACGCCCTCTACGGTGGCAAGGTCGTCATAGGTCACGCCGGTGGCGGCGGCGAAGGGAGCCCAGTCGGTCGCGTTCAGGTAGAACAGCTCGGTGGATTTCGCCACGGGGAAGACCTTCAGCTCGCCGTTGTTCATCACGTCACCCTCTTTCAAAAAGCCGTCCACGTAGGCGGCCTTTTCCTTATCCGTCAGGTAGGGGGCCAGATCCACGACCTCGCCGAGCTGGTCTAGGTCGTAGGCCATATCCGCATAGCCGGAGTAGATGTTGGGCAGGGCGGCGGCGCCCACTTCGCCCTTGGCAGCGGCCAGCACGTTGTTCTCAAGGTCCGTCACGCTGCCTTGGTTGGAGCTTTCGACCACGATGTGCTTTTCCTGCCCGACGGTGGAATTGAATTCGTCCACCAGCTCATTGAAGCTGGTGAGCTGGTCGCCGCTGTAGTAGGTCCAGACGGTGATGGTGGTGGCTGCCTTGGGGGCACCGCCGCAACCCACACAGCCCAGCAAGAGCGCAGCACTCAGTGCGATGCTGACCAAAGAACGAAAATGAAGCTTCATACGGTTTCCTTCCCCTGTGCGGGGCGGGCATCTCCGGCCCGGACCCCGTAAAAAAGAGCCCCGGTGACCCCGCGGCTCAGAATGCGCACCTTAATCAAGGGCCTTGATGGCCTTGATGGTGCGATCGTATTCGGTTTTCACGATAGCATACTGCTCCGCAGCGCCCTCAAAGGTTCCTGCGCGGAGGATCTCCGTCAGGGCTACCGCCGGGGAGCTGAGGTTGTCGAAGCCGAGGTTGAGGCAGACGCCCTTCAGGGTGTGCGCGGCACGGAACGCCTCTTTCACGTCCTGCTTGGCCATGGCGTCGGTCAGCAGACGGAAACTGTCGTCCTGCAAAAACATTTTGACAAAGCGGCGGATCATATCCGGCTTATAGAACCGCTTGAGCACATCCTGATAATTCGCGCCCATGGCGGTGTAGCATTCTTCGAGCGTCATGTACAAAAATCCCCCTGTATCGTCAACGGTGATATATAAATTATTATAGCACCTTTTCCTCTGCGGGGCTACTGTTTGCACCGAAAAAATTGGCCTTTTTTCCGAAAAACCCAACAAAATCCTCTCTTTTGCGGAAAAGTTTCAAGAAAGCCCTTCCATTTGCCGGAAAACCGTTTATAATGAATACATATCATAAAAATACCAGAGATTTGCTTTGCGTTTTGGCAAAGCAGCATAGAAAGGCATGGGGAGCGGCAAAGATGAAGACGATGCAGGAAGTTCAGGCGATGCTCCGCGACTTACAGCAATTGTACACCGATGTGCGGCTGCTGGACAGGGACGCCATTGCACGGATCGAGGAGGGAGCGCGCTCCGACCCCAACGGCGAAGATCTGTGCTATGCCTGCCGCCACAAGAGCCGCCGCTGCCGCCACTGTGCCGTGAAAAGCGCCTATGAGAACCACGATCAGCGTGTAAAACTGGAATACTTTGCACCGGATATCGTACAGGTGACGGCCAGATATCTGGAAGTGGACGGGGATCCCTTCGTGCTGGAACTGCTGCAGCGGATGCACAGCGATACCATCATTGACCCGGACGACACCGAGGCCCTGTTCAGCGCGATCTCCGGCTACAACACCAAGCTTTACCACGATGCCCTGACCGATGTGTTCAATCGCCGCTACTATGAGGAGATCGTCCGGGGGATGAAGGGCCCCACCGGCGTGGCGCTGATGGATCTGGACGACTTCAAGGTCTACAACGATACCTACGGCCACCACGCCGGTGATATGGCGCTGAAGACCGCCGTCAACATCGTGCGGAGCTGCATCCGCCAGACCGATGCACTGGTGCGCTTCGGCGGCGACGAATTTCTGCTGGTGCTGCCCGGCATCCCGGAGGATTACTTCAAAGTCAAGCTGGAGCTGATCCGCGAAAAGATCCACGATGCCATCGTGCCCGGCTACAGCCACATGCGGCTTTCGGCCAGCATAGGCGGCATCGTCCAGATGCCCGGCGGCTCCATGGATGCCGTGGTGCGTCAGGCCGACCGGCTGATGTATCAGGCCAAGCTCCGCAAGAACAGCGTCGTGATGGCCGGTGCGGAGGACCTGCCCGATGAAGCAAACTCCAAGCGGGAACAAAAGCAGCAGGTGCTCATCGTGGACGATTCCGAGATGAACCGCGCCATCCTTTCGGAGATCCTGCGGGGGGACTACCGCATTCTGGAAGCTGCCGACGGCGAGGAGTGCCTTGAAAAGCTGCATCAGCACATGGGGGATATCGCCTTGGTGCTGCTGGATCTCGTGATGCCCAAGATGGACGGCTTCGAGGTGCTGGACTTCATGAACCGCAACCACACCATTGAGGACCTGCCCGTTATCATGATCTCCAGCGAGGACAGCGAAGCCTCCGTCCGCCGTGCCTACGAAATGGGCGTTTCGGATTACGTCTCCCGCCCGTTCGACTCCCGCGTGGTCTACCGCCGGGTGTTCAATACCATTAAATTGTACGCAAAACAGCGGCGGCTGGTCACTTTGCTGTCGGAGCAGATCCGTGAGCGGGAGAAGAACACCACCATGCTGGTGGGCGTTCTGAGCCAGATGGTCGAGTTCCGCAACGGCGAAAGCGGGCTGCATGTCCAGCACATCCAGCGCCTGACCGAACGGGTGCTGGAAAAGCTGCTGGAACGGCCCAACCGCTACCACATCACCTCCGAAATGCAGGATAATATCCCGCTGGCTGCAGCCCTGCACGACATCGGCAAGATCGCCATCGACGAGAAGATCCTGAACAAACCCGGCCGCCTGACCAAGGAGGAGTTCGAGGTCATCAAGACCCACACCACCATCGGCGCGGAGATGCTGAGCAAGCTGGAGAACTTCAACACCGAGCCTCTGCTCCAGACGGCTTACAGCATTGCCCGCTGGCACCACGAGCGGTGGGACGGCTGCGGCTACCCGGACGGGCTGAAAGGAGACGAGATCCCCATCGAAGCGCAGGTCGTTGCGCTGGCGGACGTCTACGACGCGCTGACCAGTGAGCGCTGCTACAAAAAGGCGTACCCCCACCGGAAGGCTGTGGACATGATCCTGAACGGCGAGTGCGGTGCCTTCAACCCCATCCTGCTGGAATGCTTTGTGGAGATCGAGGGCGACCTTGAGTCGGAATTGGAAGAAAAACATGGCTGTGGGCCGAAAGCGTGATACAACGAAGAAAAGCCACCCGAACGGGTGGCTTTTTCTATGGTTGGGAGAAATTCAGCTCTGGGGCTGGTCCTTCTTGAGGAGGCTCAGGATCACCGCACCCACGATGCTGCCGGCGGCCAGCGCCACGACATACATCAGCGCGTGATCCACGACGGGGAAGACGAAGATGCCGCCGTGGGGAGCGCGCAGGGCACAGCCGAAGGTCATGGACAGCGCACCGGAGAGGGCCGCGCCGATGACGCAGCTGGGCAGGACGCGGAGCGGGTCGGCGGCGGCGTAGGGGATGGCACCTTCGGTGACGAAGCACAGGCCCATGACGTAGTTCACGATGCCGTTGCGGCGCTCGTCGGGAGTCCACTTCTTCGGGCAGAAGGTGGTGGACAGGGCGATGGCGATGGGGGGCACCATGCCGCCGACCATGACCGCTGCCATGACCTCATAGTTGCCGGAGGCGAGGGCGGCGGTGCCGAAGACGTAAGCTGCCTTGTTGCAGGGGCCGCCCATATCAATGCTCATCATACCGGCGACGATGGCACCCAGCAGGACCTTGGAAGTGCCGCCCATGGCGTTGAGCCAGTTGGTCATGGCGGTGTTGATCATGCCCATGACCGGGTTGATGCCGCACATGACTGCACCCATGATCAGGATGCCGCCCAGCGGGTAGATCAGCATGGGACGGATACCATTCAGGCTGGTGGGGAGCTTCTCGGTGATCTTTTTCAGGAACTCGACTACATAACCGGCCACGAAGCCCGCCAGCAGCGCGGCGAGGAAGCCGCCGGAGATGCCGGTGGTGCTGCCGGAAGCAAGATCTGCGAAGTTGGTGCCGTTCATGGCAAGGACGCCGCCCGCGAAGCCGACTGCCAGACCCGGACGGTCCGCAATGGACATGGCGATGAACCCGGCCAGAATGGGCAGCATGTAACCGAAGGCTGCATTGCCTACCGTCTTGAAGAAGGCGGCGAGGGGGGTGTTCATGCCGAAGTTGGAGGGGTCGATGGTGTAATCGTCCAGCAGGAAGGCCAGCGCGATCATGATGCCGCCGCCTACGACGAAGGGCAGCATGTGGGAGACGCCGTTCATCAGATGTTTGTAAATGGTGTGGGCTGCGCTGTCGGAAGCGCCGGTGCCAACGTCAGCAGCCTTTTCCTTGGCGTGGTACACGGGCACCTCGCCGCGCGCCACCTGCATAATGAGCTGTTCGGGCTTGTGGATGCCGTCGTCCACGCGGGTGAAGAGGACGGGCTTGCCGTCGAAGCGGGCAGTCTCCACGTTCTTGTCCGCCGCCACGATGATGCCGTCACAGGCGGCGATCTCTTCCTTGGTCAGCACGTTCTTCGCGCCGTCGGAGCCGTTGGTCTCGACCTTGACGGGCAGTTCCAGCTTGTCCCCCGCCTTGGCCAGCGCCTCGGCGGCCATGTAAGTATGGGCGATGCCGTTGGGGCAGGCGGTCACGGCCAGCACCCGGAAACCGTTCTGGGGGATGGGCTGGCTGGTGAAGCTCTCGTCGCCGAACTGTTCCTGCTCCTGCTGGTCGATGCAGTCGAGGAATTCCTTCGGCGTCTTGGCGGTACGGAGCTTTTCCACGAAGTCCTCGTTCATCAGCATCTGCATCATCCGGGCCAGCATATCCACGTGGAGGCTGCCGTTCTGCGGGGCCGCAATGGCGAAGAGCAGGTCGGTCTTGCCGTCGTCATCGGGGTTGTACTGCACCGGCTCCTTCAGCCGCAGCACGGCCAGACTGGGGTGGAGCACCACGTCGCTCTTGGCGTGGGGCACGGTAATGCCGTTGTCCACATAGGTGGAGCCTTCCGCCTCGCGGGCATAGAGCGCCTTTTTGTAGGCGGCCTTGTCCATGATGTTGTCATGAGTGGCTTGCAGCTCCACCAGCTCGTTCAGAATCTCCTCCTGCGTGGAAGCGGTGGAATCCAGTGCAATGGCCTTGAGGGAAAATAATGTGGTGATGCGCATAGGGGTTCTCCTCTCTTTGTTTTCTCCTGCTCTTAAAGCGCTGCAAGCAGCGTTTCGATCTCACTCCGTTTGGCAAGCCCAAGGCTGAAGGCCGTGGCGCTGCCGCAGGCGGTGCCGAGCCGCAGGGCCTCGTCGTAGCGGCCGGTCTTGAGATACCCGGCCACGAACCCGGCCACCATGCTGTCGCCCGCGCCCACGCTGTTCACGACCTTGCCCTTGGGGCAGCCGATGCGGTGCACGCCGCCCGCTTCGTCCACCAGCAGGGCTCCGTCGCCCGCCATGCTGACCAGAACGTTCCGGGCACCCCTCTCCTGCAAGGTGCGGGCTGCGGCGGTGATCTCGGCGTCGCCGGTCAGTTCTCTGCCCACCAGTTCGCCCAGTTCGTGATCGTTGGGCTTGATGAGGAAGGGATGGAAGGGCAGGACGTTGGCCAGCAGGGCGCGGGTGGCGTCCACAACGCAGCGCACGCCCTTGCCGTCCAGCCGGGCCAGCAGCCGCTCGTAGGTGTCCTGCGGCATACTGGACGGGATGCTGCCCGCGAGGATGAGCACATCGTTTTCGGTCAGCGCATCGAGCTTTTCTTCCAGCTGCTGCAAGGCCGCCGCCGGGATGGCGGGGCCCGCGCCGTTCAGCTCGGTCTCTTCACTGGCCTTGATCTTCACGTTGATGCGGGTCATGCCGTGGTCGAGGTGGATGAAGTCGGTGCACAGCCCCTGCGCGGCCAGCCCGCGTTCCAGCCACGCGCCGGTCTCGCCCGCCACAAAGCCCAGCGCCACGCTCTCGCAGCCCAGCTCCCGGAGCACACCGGACACATTGATGCCTTTGCCGCCCAGCACGCAGTCTTCGCCGACGGCGCGGTTCACCTCGCCGACTTCCAGCGCCTTGTCCAGCCGGACGACATAATCAATGGCAGGGTTGAAGGTTACAGTGTAGATCATAATTCCGTCTCCTTTATCAAAGTAAATTCTCGGTATTTGGGGTTGGGGCAGCGGTTGGTCAGGATGGCTCCGCTGTGCAGGTCGGTGATGACGGCGGGGTAGACCTGCGCGAACTTGGAATCGTCCACAAGGAACCATGCCTCCCGCGCCCGGCGGACGGCAGCAGCCTTGACGGCGGCTTCCTCCGGGTCCGGGGTGGTGAACCCGGCCTCCAGCGCCACGCCGTTGGCCCCCATGAAGGCTTTGGTGAAGTTGTACTGCTGCAAAGCCGTCAGCGCCGCCGCCCCGATGATGGCTTCGGTCTGGGGGCGGAGCAGCCCGCCGGGCAGGAACACCCGGCAGCCCTTCTGGGCCAGCAGCCGCGCGTGGGCCACGCCGTTGGTCACATAGCTGGCCTTGAGCGCCGGGCCGCTGAGCAGCCGGGCCACCGCAAGGGTGGTGGAACCGGCATCCAAAAAGATGAAGTCCTCCGGCTGGATGAGGGAAGCTGCCGCCTGTGCGATGCTCTGTTTCTGGTCCACGGCCAGCGTTTCCTTGGCGGCCATGGTGGGTTCGTCGGTGCGGAAGGGGCTGTCCGGCAGCGTGGCTCCGCCGTGGACTTTGTTCAGCTTGCCCAGTTTGTCCAGCTCGTTCAGATCGCGCCGGATGGTGGACTCGCTGGCGCTCAGCGCCTCGCACAGCTCCTGCACGGTGGCAGTGCGCTGGCGGGCCAGCAGGTCAAGGATGAGGGCGAAGCGTTCTTCTGCCAACATGAGGAAAGGTCACTCCTTTGGTGTTTTGTGATTGGACTTGAAGCTTTATGAAGCTTTCCGTCCTTATTATAGCAAGAATTCCGTCAAAATCAATCACGAAATGCCAAAAAGAATCAACAAAAATAAACGGCAAAATTTGAGCATCTCGCACAAGAAGTGGGACACATGAAACGATTTTGCAGAAAAATGGAGCCGATTTTCACGCAAAACGCGGAAAACAGCTGCTTCGTCTGCTTCTTTGTGACGGATTTTGACGGAATTGTGATTTCTGGATCGGAAGGAAAAAGAATCTTTGCCAGCCGGGTTGCGTGTGCTATAATAAAGGTGTTCTATATCTGCATCTGCGCAAAAAGAGGAGCGATACGATGAAGCCAAGGATCATCTTTTTTGACATTGACGGCACACTGGTGCCTCTGAAAGAGGGCATCCGCCCCAGAACGGTGGAAGCTCTGCAAAAACTGCGGCAGAACGGCATCAGGCTCTGCATTGCCACAGGCCGTGCCCCCATGGAGGTGCCGAAGTTCGAGGGGGTGACGTTTGATGCGCTCCTGACCTACAACGGCTCGTATTGTTTTACGCCGGAACGCGATATTTTCAAGAACCTCATCCCGAAGGAGGACATTGTGACCCTCCGCCGGAATGCAGCTGCACTGGGGCGGCCCCTTGCACTGGCCACGGACAGCCGTCTGGTGGCCAACGGCACCGAACCAGACCTCGAAGAATATTTTGCCATCGGCGGGGTGAAGCTGGTCGTGGCCGACGACTTTGACGAGGTGGCGCAGGGCGAAGTTTTTCAGGTGCTGATGGGCGGCCGGGAGGAAGAGTATCCCACCATCCTGAACGATGTCACCCATGCCAAGATCGCCGCTTGGTGGGACCGCGCAGTGGACATCATCCCGGCCAACGGCGGCAAGGGCATCGCGGTGGAAAAGGTGCTGGAGTTTTACGGCATCGACAAGGCCGACAGCATGGCGTTTGGCGACGGCAACAACGACATCGAGATGTTCGGGGCCGTTGGCACCGGCGTTGCCATGGCCAATGCCTCTGACCGGCTGAAAGCCGTTGCCGCAGATACCTGCCGTGACGTAAAAGAGGACGGCGTCTACTGGTACTGTCTGGAACATGAGCTGTTCTGAAAAGACTTGCAAGATCGTTTGTTTTTATGTCTGTGGCAGATTTCGAGGCTGCGATAAAGAAGCTGGCATAAGGAACGCGGAATAAAAAAACAGAGGTGCTGCATCGCAGCACCTCCACTTTTTTATAGGGCCGGTTTACTTATTCTGAATGTACTCGTCGATGGCCTTGGCGGCAGCTTTGCCGGCACCCATGGCTTTGATGACGGTGGCAGCGCCGGTCACGGCGTCGCCGCCCGCATAAACGCCCTCGCGGCTGGTCTTGCCCTCGTCGCCTTCGGTGACGATGCAGCCGTGCTTGTTGGTCTCCAGACCGGGGGTGGTGGAGCGGATGAGGGGGTTCGGGCTGGTGCCCAAGCTCATGATGACGGTGTCCACATCCATGGTGAACTCGCTGCCCTTCTTCTCGATGGGGCGGCGGCGGCCGGAGGCGTCGGGTTCGCCCAGCTCCATCTCCACGCAGGTGATGGCCTTGACGAAGCCGTCGTCATCGGACAGGATCTCCACCGGGTTGCACAGGGTCTTGAAGATGATGCCCTCTTCCTCGGCGTGCTCCACTTCCTCCTTACGGGCGGGCAGTTCGGCCATGCTGCGGCGGTAGACGATGTAGACGGTCTCGGCACCCAGACGCAGGGCGCTGCGGGCAGCGTCCATGGCCACATTGCCGCCGCCCACAACGGCGACCTTCTTGCCGGTGCGGATGGGGGTCTTGCTGGTGGGCAGGTAAGCCTTCATCAGGTTGGAGCGGGTCAGGAACTCGTTGGCGGAGTAAACGCCCTTCAGGCTCTCGCCGGGGATGCCCATGAAGCGGGGCAGGCCGGCACCGGAACCCACGAAGACGGCCTCGTAGCCGTACTCGCCCATCAGCTCGTCGATGGTCAGCACCTTGCCGATGACCATGTTGCACTCGAAATCGACGCCCATCTTCTTCAGGCCGTCGATCTCCTGCTGGACGATGGCCTTGGGCAGACGGAA
>ERZ772902.1639-NODE-1639-length-15817-cov-3.604048_pt1 | contig 15817 bp, 8 predicted proteins | sample MGYA00511470_ERZ772902 | MGnify/ENA primary metagenome ERZ772902 (study PRJEB29015, sample SAMEA2737717) | human gut metagenome | biome: human gut; feature: human-associated habitat; material: faeces | place: China | collected 2012 ... | reverse complement strand
GGACGGGACTTCGGCTTCTGCTTGGTAAAATGGATCAGAAATTTGAAATCACAGAGGCCGTAAACGGAAAAGAAGCGCTGGAATGGCTTTCCTGTAACCACGCCGATATTCTGGTGACGGATATCCGTATGCCGTTTGTGGATGGACTGGAGCTGGTGGAGCAGGCAGCGCGGCTTTATCCGGATATGAAAGCCATGGTTTTTTCCGGCTACGGAGAATTTGAATATGCGCGCAGGGCGATGCGCTTTGGAGTAGAGGAATATATTTTGAAGCCGGTAAATCCGACAGAATTTCAGAACGCGATAAAAAAGATTATACGTGTATTGGAAGAGAGCAAACAGGAAAAGAGCCGCAGGCAGACAGAAGGCAGCCTGTTTAAGGAATATATTCTGAATGCGATTTTTAACGGGACGGACGCGGGAGAGCTTGAAAAACGCGCGGCCGGAATTTATCCGATGGATTTTCTGGACAGCTACAGACGTCTGATGCTTCTGGAGGTTAGCGGGGATTTCTTTGAAAATAAGAGCAGTCAGCTTCTGGAGGGACTTAAGCTTGCCGGCTTAAATGCAGACTATCTGAATGTGAGCCCTCAGCAGGGAATCCTTTTATTTAAATCGGAAAGCGACGAATGGAAGGAGACGGCGAGCCGGGTGCTTGAAATTTTGGAGGAGTTTGGCGGCAAGGACGCAAAGTGTTATGTTGCGGTTTCCTCCGGTCTCAAGAACAGAAGTCAGCTGGCGGAGCGCTGCAGGGAGACGGAGCTTTTGATGGAAAACCGTTTTTACGGTCTGGACAGCCATATTTTCATGGCGGAATACGATGTGGAATGCGCGGACGACGTGCAGCTGGACGACAACACACTGATCAAGCAGATCCAGCAGGATGTTCGAACGAAGGATATGTTAAGCCTTTCCGAGCATGTGGACAGACTGTTCCACAATTACCGACAGAACGTCGGATTTTCCCAGATTTATGTGAAATTCGTCTTTTCCAGCCTGTTGAAGGTTTTATATGAAGCGATTCCGGGTAAAAACGACAGGGACTTAAATGAAGAAATGGAAATGCTTTACCGGACTGCGGACATCGATGAGATCCGGCGGATCATAGAAAAAAACATTCAGCTTCTGGAGCAGGAGACCCAGACGGACAGTGGCAATATTCATCGGGAGGTAGAAGAGGTCAAGCACTATATCAATACGCATTACGGGGAAGAGATAAGCATCGAAATGTTGGCAGAGCGCGTTTTTTTGGCTCCCAGTTATCTGAGTACGATTTTTAAAAAGGAAACCGGCCAGAATTTAAGCAAATTTATCAAGATCTGCCGAATGGAAAAAGCACGCGAGATGCTGGAGGGCACGAAGGACAAAATCGTGAGCATCAGCGAAAAGGTAGGATATCCGAATGTTTCCTATTTTTGTCAGAGCTTTCGGGAGTATTATGGGATGACGCCGCAGAAGTATCGCGATCAGGGAGAGAATGCAGGACAAGATGCAGAACAAGATGAAGAAGCTGTTGCATTGGTTTAACGGAATCAAGCTGCGGTATAAGCTGGCGATCTTTTATTCCCTGTTTTGCTTTTTGCCGGTGATGCTTTTGTTTTGGCTGAGCTTTCTGCAGATGCGAAGTATTATTGACGATAAGGGAAAAATGAACCTGCAGTCCTATCTGCAGCAGTCGGTGTCGTCGATGGACCGAACTCTGGACGGCTATAACAGCCTGTCGGATTATATCGCCTTTGACCGGACACTGGCAGAGGTATTTTCCATGGAATATGGGACACCCTACGAGCAGTATGAGCAGCTGACACAGAAGGTGGATCCGATCCTGCGGACAGCGAGCTATTTTCATGGCGGGATGCAGCAGATCACGATCTATACGGATAATGGAATGGTCAAGCATGACACGACGGTTGCGCCGGTGTCAGAGATTGAGGAGACGGATTGGTATCAGAAGACATTGGAGCACCCGGGTCTTAACTGGTTTGCAAATTATCAGGAAGAGACACTGTTTTCCGCCCGGAAGCTTGCCTTTTCCGGTGCCAGAGAGGGCGTGAACATCCTGTATATGGATGTGGATTATCAGAAGCTTTTTACGCCGTATGCAGAGACGCTGATCTCAGAATGCGGGCTTTATATTACAGATCAGGAGGGGAAGCTGGTCTTTGAGGAAAGCAGATTTTCCGGAAAGAATCAGAACTATGATTTGACGTATTCCGAATTTCTGGAGCAGCGGGATAGGGGCAGTACAGATTATATCATTCTCTGTGAGCAGTCAAATACAACAGGATGGACGGTGTGGCTGTATCAACCGGTTGGACTTGCAGGAGAAGCGATGCGGCCGATCGGAGTGATGGCGGGAGTGACGATCCTGATCTGTATCTTAGCAGCAGTGCTTGCTTATTTTATCACTTCCGGCATGGTGAGCGGCAGGATTGAACGGCTGACGTGCCTCATGCAGGAGGTGCAGGAGGGCAGCATGGATATGCAGATGGAGAGCGATGATCGGGATGAAATCGGGATGCTTTACCGTGGCTTTGGCAGCATGATGAAGCGAATACGGACGCTGATCAATGAAGTTTATCTCAGCAAGATCACCCAGAAGGAGGCGGAGCTGAAGGCACTGCAGGCACAGATCAATCCGCATTTTCTGTATAATACGCTGTCTTTGATCAACTGGAAGGCACTGGCGGCAGGAGAAGAGGATATCAGCAGGATGACACTGGCTCTGTCTACCTTTTACCGCACTGCCTTAAACCGCGGGCGGAATGTGCTACAGGTAGAGGCTGAGCTGAGTAATACCCGTGCCTATCTGGAAATTCAAAGCATGCTGCATGACGGGGATTTTGATTACGAAATCGAAGCACAGCCGGAAATCCTGCAGTGCGAGTCTCTGAATCTGATCCTGCAGCCCCTTGTTGAGAATGCGATCCATCACGGAATCGAAGAAAAAACAGACGGACGAGGTAAAATTACTGTCCGGGGATGGAAAGAAGACAATTGTGTATGGTTTATGGTAGAGGATAACGGTGTCGGGATGGAGCAGGAGGTTGCGGATAAAATCCTGACAATGGAATCCAAGGGCTATGGAGTTCGTAATGTTGATGAACGAATCCGCCTCTGTTATGGAGAAAAATATGCGATGAAGGTAGAAAGTGTTGTCGGCAAAGGTACAAAAATGACAATTCACTTCCCTGCAAGACGGCTTACGAATATACAAAAATCACAAAGTTCTTAAAAAAATGATATTATTCTTAAAACTTTGATATATACGGTTGCTCTTTTGCACTTTATAATGATGTTATCAAATGAACACGAAACACCGAAAAGGTGTGGTGTATAGGAGGAAAAAGCTATGAAATTCAAAAAAGTGACAGCACTGGCGCTTTGCGTAGCAATGTCTGCAACAGCTCTTGCAGGTTGCGGATCTAAAGCAGCTACAACAGACAGCCAGACAGCAGCTCCCGCAGAGAGCACAGCAGCAGATGCAGCAGATGCAACAGAAGCAACAGAAGCAACAGAAGCAGCTCCTGTTGAGACAAAGGATGTTACCCTGAAGGTTTGGGCACCTCAGGAAGACCAGAACCCGAATGATACTTATGATAAGGGTATGCTGGCTGCAATGTGTGATGCATTTAATGAAGCGCATCCGGAATGGAACATTACATATGAATATGGCGTATGCGGTGAAGACGTTGCAAAAGACGAAGTAACCAAGGACGTTGATGCAGCAGCAGATGTTTACATGTTTGCAAACGACCAGCTGCCGATTCTGGTAGAGGCTGGTGCCATTGCAGAGCTGGGTGGCAAAAACCTGGAAGAAGTTAAGGCAACCAACTCCGAATCTATGGTAAATACTGTTACCTATCAGGGTGGTGTATATGGTGTTCCTTATGCATATAACGGCTGGTTCATGTACTATGACAGCAGCAAGTTTACAGAAGACGAAGTGAAGGATCTGGATGTCATGCTGGCAAAGGATCTGGGCGATGATGTGACCAACGTTTGCTTCCAGCTGAGCAATTCCTGGTACATCCCTTCCTTCTACTACGGCGTTGGCGGCACAATGTTTGGTCCTGACGGCACAGATGGTTCTTCTCCCTGTGATTTCGATGACGAAAAGGGTCTTGCAGTAACCAATTACCTGATTGACCTTGCTGCAAATCCGAAATTCACAAACCAGGCCAACGAAGAAGCAGGTAAGGCAATCAACCTGTTTACCGAAGGCAAGTTGGGTGCATTCTTTAGCGGCTCCTGGGATCGTGAGGCAATTGAAGAAGCTCTGGGCGACAACTTCGCATGTGCACAGCTTCCTTCCTTCAAGGCTGGCGATTATGAAGGCACAATGAAGTCTTATGCAGGCTCCAAGGCAATTGGTGTAAATCCTACCTGCGAGAACATGGACGTTGCAGTTGCACTGGCTGTATATCTTGGCAACGCTGACTGCCAGAAGATCCGCTATGAGGTTCGTGGTGTAGTTCCGCTGGATTCTACCGGTATCGACGATGTAATGTTAAACGCTATTACTGATACTGTAAACAACACTTCTGTTGCTCAGCCTCTGGTTTCTGAGATGAACGGTTGGTGGAGCCCCGCAGAAGCATTCGGTAAAGCAATCGTAGCTGGTGAGGTTAACCACGACAATGCACAGGATAAGCTGACCACTTTCATTGCAAACGTAAATGCAGGCGGTTCTCTGGATTAAGACTCTGGCTTGATTTTAAGGCTTCACCCGATCTTCCGGTGAAGCCTTTCTTTCAGAAACGGACATTTTGGGGTAACACAGTGTCTGCCTGAAAATGTATAAGGGAAAGGAAGAATACGATGGCAGCTTTTGGAAAAAAGAAAAAAGCTTCTGAATTTCCGGATGTGATACCGGTATCTGAAGCAATTCGAAAAGGTGATATTTTTACAAAACTGACCTGTCTGATCATGGGCGCTGGCAATCTTGCAAGAAAACAGATCATACAGGGACTTTTGTTCCTGACAGGAGAACTTGCATATATTCTCTATATGGTTTTCTTCGGGGCAAAGGCTCTGCAGAATTTCGTTACGCTGGGTACCGAAACACAGAAAAAGGTTTTCAATGAAGCAACACAGGTTTATGAGTATGCGACAGGCGATAACTCCCAGCTCTGCCTGCTCTATGGTGTTATTACGATCTTTGTGACAATTGGATTTATCCTGCTGTGGAGAGGTGCAATCCGCTCCTCCTATATTGCACAGAAAGCACAGGAAGCAGGAAAGAAGCCGATTACCTTCGGCCAGATTTTAAAAGACTTGAAAGATAACAGGATGTATCAGCTCTTCCTGTTTTTCCCGTTCCTGGGAATTATATTGTTTACGGTAATGCCTCTGGTATTTATGATCCTGATGGCATTTACCAATTATGACCGAGATCATTTGCCGCCAGGTCAGCTGTTTGACTGGATAGGCTTCCAGAACTTTGCCAGAGTATTAAATGCAGGCGGAGCACTTGGAGAGACCTTCTGGAAGGTGCTTGGCTGGACGATCATCTGGGCTATTTTTGCAACCTTCTTAAACTATATCTTTGGTATTATCCTGGCGATCATCATCAACCGGGAGGGGACGAAGTTCAAAGCCTTCTGGCGTTTTATCTTCGTGCTGACTATCGCTGTGCCTCAGTTTGTATCCCTGTTGGTAGTCAACACCATGATCCAGGAGCACGGTGTAATCAATCTGCTGTTAAAGGAGCTGTTCGGTGTTGGACCGTTGCCGTTTTTGACCAATGCAACCTGGGCGAGAGTGACAGTTATTGTCATTAACCTCTGGGTCGGCATTCCTTATACGCTGCTTGCAGTAACCGGTATTTTGAAGAATATTCCTGCAGAGCTGTACGAAGCGGCAAAGGTGGACGGCGCAAATGCGTTTGTTACCTTCTTTAAGATCACCATGCCGTACATGATGTTTGTCATGACGCCGAATCTGATTACAACCTTTACAGGGAATATCAATAACTTCAACGTTATTTACCTGTTGACAAACGGCGCGCCGGCCTGCGATACCTATTACCGCGGTACTGCGGGTAAGACGGATCTGCTCGTTACCTGGCTGTACAAGCTGACAATTGATAATAAGGACTATAACCTGGGTGCCGTAATCGGTATCCTGACCTTTATCCTGATGGCAACGTTGTCTCTGATAACGTACAGACGGACCGGATCCTATAAAAACGAGGAGGGATTCTCATGAAAAACACCAGACAGAATTCAGCAAGCATTAAAAAGAGAGTCACCAATGTGCTTGTGCATTTGTTTCTGACGATCCTTTCCGTGATCTGGGTATTCCCGATTTTCTGGGTAGTCCTGTTATCCTTCAGAGAACAGAAAGGACAGTATATCACATCGTTCTGGCCTAAAAAGTTTACGACGGCAAACTATGTGAAGCTGTTTACAGATACTGCACTGTTCAATTTCCCGAAGTGGTTTTTGAATACGCTGTTTGTAGCAATTTGTTCCTGTATCCTGACAACATTCTTTGTTTTGGCGATTTCCTATTGTCTGTCCAGACTCCGGTTTAAGATCCGTAAGCCTTATATGAATGTTGCCATGATTCTTGGAATGTTCCCCGGCTTTATGTCCATGATCGCCGTTTATTATATCTTAAAGGGCTTTGGACTGACCAAGGGTCCCATGATCTTCCTGGCGCTGATCATGGTATATTCCGGCAGTGCGGGGTTGGGCTTCTACGTATCCAAAGGCTTCTTTGATACGATTCCGAAGGCACTGGATGAAGCTGCAATCGTGGACGGCGCAACGAAATGGGATGTCTTTTCCAAGATCATTATGCCGTTGTCGAAACCGATCATTGTAAGCACGATCATGACTTCCTTCATGGCTCCCTGGCTGGATTTCATCTTCGCAAAGGTAATCGCAGGTGCGGATCCGAGATATTATACGGTTGCGATCGGTCTGTACACGATGCTGACCAAGGAAAATATCGTAAACTGGTATGCATGCTTCGCAGCTGGCGCGGTTTGTGTTTCCATTCCGATCGCTATTCTGTTCCTGTATTTGCAGAAATACTATGCAGAGGGTATGTCCGGAGCAGTTAAGGGCTGATGGCAGTTTGTAAGGACTGACAGCAGACAGCCGGAAAATAGTTTTACAGCAGGCGAAAACGAATATCGTTTTCGCCTGTTTTGCTACTGAAAACAAAGATCTGCAGAAAGGCGGATATAGGAATGAAAAAGAGATTGAGTTTAATACTATGCGTAGTGCTTCTTTGTCAGCTGCTCTCAGGATGCGGGAAAACGACGGAGACTGTCAGGGAGCCGGACGATGCATACCGCTGCTATTATGAAATTTTTGTCGGTTCGTTTTGCGACAGTGACGGAGACAAATGCGGCGATCTAAGCGGAATTACAGAAAAGCTGGATTACATCGAAGATATGGGTTTTACCGGGATCTGGCTTACACCGATCATGCCGTCACCGACCTATCACAAATATGACGTCACAGATTATTACGGGATCGATCCGTCCTTTGGAACGATGGAGGATTTTGAGACACTGCTTAAGGAATGTCATAAACGCAATATCCGGTTGATTATGGATCTGGTGTTCAATCATACCTCCAGCAGCCATCCGTGGTTTTTGGAGGCCTGTGATTATTTGGAACAGCTTGGAGAAAAGGAACCGGACGAAAACGAGTGCAAGTATGTGAACTATTATAATTTTGCAAAGGATCAGGCACAGACTCCAAACTGGTATCAGATAGGCAGCTCGGACTGGTACTATGAGGGGGTTTTCTGGGATGGTATGCCGGATCTGAATCTGAACAGTGAAGCGGTCAGAGAAGAGCTGGAGCAGGTTGCCTCCTTCTGGCTGGAGAAGGGTGCAGACGGCTTCCGACTGGATGCGGCGAAGGAATATTTTACAGGATACGCAGAAAAGAATATAGAGGTTTTAAACTGGTTTGAAACCTACGTGAAAAGTGTAAAGCCGGAGGCATATCTGGTAGCAGAGGTCTGGGAAGGACAGGGAGTGCTGCAGGAATATTACAAAAGCGGGATCGACAGCTTATTTAATTTCCCGGCGTCACAGCAGGATGGCGCGATCATAAAGACTGCCAAGGCAAGAGTGACTCCCCAGCAGTTTTTCTCCTGGATGGTAAAGCAGCAGACTGCAGACAGACTGGCAAATCCGGATTATATTGATGCACCCTTTATCAGCAATCACGATACCACCAGGATCAGCGCCCAGTGCGTCAACAACGAAGAGCAGATGAAATTTGCGGCAGGGTTGATGATGATGATGCCGGGCAGTCCCTTTGTTTATTACGGAGAAGAGCTGGGGATGAAGAGCTCCGGAACAAAGGATGAAAACAAGCGCCTTCCAATGTACTGGTCTGCACAGGATTTGTCTAAGACACCGGATGCGCCTCAGGCAGCAGATGCAGTGGAGCAGAAGTTCCCGTCTGCGGAGGAGCAGGAAAAGGATCCGGGGTCCATTTTACAGTATTATAAGAACGCCATCGAGTTGCGCAGAAGCAATCCGGAAATCGCGAGGGGAAGTATAAGTGTTCCGGACGGAGAGCTTCCGGAAGATACCGGTGTGCTTTTGACAGAATGGGAAGGAAAGGTAAGTGTAATTTTATGTAATAATGCAACGGAATCTGTGGAAATAGACTTGCAGCAAGCCCTTCCGGAAGGTTATAATTATACTCTAAAGGGCAGTTTAAACGTTGGAGATCAGCAGGAAAAGCTGGAGAATAACAAGCTGGAATTGCCCGCCTATGGAATTGTGATCTTGAAACAAAGCGGGGTGGAGTAAAGAATGAGACGAAAACGCTGGCTGGCTGCTATTTTGGCGGCAGGGACAGCCTGTACAGCACTTTTTGGATGCGGCAGCAGACAGATCGTAGGCACTGAGATGGCACGGTCAGGGGAATCCCCGGAGAAAGAGTTACAGGCATGGGAGGAGGCAAAAAACACGCCTTACGGAAAATATCCGGAGCTGATCACCTATACCCTCGGAAAGATGACCGGCGGCAATCGTTCCAATATGCCGGAACGGGACACCTATGAAGATAACGTTTATACGAGATATCTCCGGGAGTGCTTAAATATCCAGAACAAGGATGTATTCGAGGCAATGGAGGATCAGTATACGGCAAACGTTGATATGGTGATCGCATCGGGAGAGCTTCCGGATGTCATGGTCATAGAAGATCGGGAGACTCTGATCCGGCTTGCCGAGGGGGGAATGATTGCTGATCTGAGCGAGGCATTGGAAAACTGCGCCAGCGACGGGATAAAGGCAATGTATGACAGCTACGAGGTGTCTGCGCTGGATTCTGCGATGATCGACGGAAGGCTGATGGCGCTTCCGGAGCCGAGCTTTGTAGACGGCCCGAATCTGCTGTGGCTGCGCAGGGACTGGATGGACAAGCTTGGGCTTGAAGCGCCGGATACCATGGAGGAGGCTGTAGAGATCATACGGGCATTTGTGGAACAGGATCCCGGAAATAACGGAGAAGGCAACACCATTGGCCTGGTGTGCCATTCCGATCTGACCGGAGAAACAGGATATCGTTATGAATTTCAGCTGAATACATTTTTTGCATCCTATAGTGCATTTCCAAAGCAGTGGATTTTGCAGGAGGACGGCACAGTGGTTTACGGCTCGGTGCAGCCGCAGGTAAAAGAGGCACTTGCCGGAGTGAGAAAATTGTATGAAGAGAAGCTGCTGGATGATAGCTTTATGCTCCGTACGATGACAAATATTGCGGAACTGATCGTAGATGGAAAGTGCGGTTCGTTTTTCGGTCCCTGGTGGGCGCCGAACAATCCGCTGATGGAAGCGATGGAGAAAAACCCGGATGCGGTATGGGAGCCCTATCTGATCCGGACGACAGAGGATGGAAAGCTGCAGTATTATGATCAGAATCCGAGCTACAAATACGTTGTGGTGCGAAAAGACTTTGAGCATCCGGAGATCGTATTTAAAATGGCAAGTGTAATGTTCGATAAAATGCGCACAGAAGAACATAATGAAGAGCTTGCTTATTATTTCCAGACCAATGTGGATTCTACAGCGCGGCCCATCTCCATCAATATTGATTACAGCGATGCGCTGCATCGCTGCTATGAGGATATCAACGCTGCACTGACCGGGGAAACGGATCCGGATGAGCTGCAGGTTCTCGAATATGCCTATTATGTAAAATGCAAAGATTACCTGGATCATTCGCAGTCTGCAGACGCGGAAGCCTGGGCGGCCTATGAGTCCAGGATCCGTGCCTGTGCTCTGCTGGATAATAAGGACCTGGAGGTGTGCAGTACTGTCTTTTCCGGGGAGACGGAAACCATGAAGACGAAATGGTCGAAGCTTCAGGAAATGGAAAAGAAGCTATATCTGGAAATCATCACAGGAGTGAAGGAGCTGGATGAATTTGACAGATTTGTGGAAGAATGGATGGAAGCGGGCGGAGAGCAGATTACGCTGGAGGTAACAGAAGCGGTGCGGGAAGCGAAAGGGGCTTGATTTTACCGAGGGTTTGTGCAAAAATAAAATACGGTAAAAAGGAAAGGTGCCAATGGAGGTAGTCATGAGAGGAATTGATACACCTGTCAGAAAAATGCGGAGAGAGATTTTTAAAGAGATCGCGCAGCTTGCATATCATTCTGACAATCTGAATGATGATGTAGAAGCGTTACCCTATAAAATTGTGAATCCTGAAACTCCGATTTATCGGGAAAGCATTTACCGGGAGCGTGAAATAGTAAGAGAGCAGATCCGGCTTGCGATGGGGCTGTCGCTTCGCCCGGAAGATGCACCGGTGCATGTGACACAGGGGCTGGAGGAGAGCAATATTGACGAAAAATATTACGAGCCTCCGATGATCCAGGTGATTCCCTCGGCATGTAATGCCTGCCCTGAAAATGAATATTGTGTAACAGACCGTTGTATGGGGTGTGTAGCACATCCGTGTCAGGTTGTATGCCCGAGAGGGGCGATCAGCACCGTAAATGGCAAGTCGGTCATTGATCAGAGCAAATGTATTCGCTGCGGTAAATGTAAATCGGTATGTCCTTACGATGCAGTTTCCCATCAGCAGCGACCCTGCAGCGCAGCCTGCGGTGTGGGTGCGATCGGCAGCGATGGGGCCGGCAGGGCGGTTATCGACAGCGAGAAGTGTGTCACCTGTGGCCAGTGTATGGTAAGCTGTCCCTTTGGTGCAATTGCAGATAAATCCCAGATTTTTCAGCTGATCCATGCCCTTGAGTCCGGCAGAGAGATCATTGCACAGGTAGCGCCTGCGTTTGTCGGTCAGTTTGGTCCTGCAGCGACGCCTGGGAAGATCAAGACCGCATTAAAGCAGCTTGGCTTTGCAGATGTTTATGAAACCGCCGGAGCTGCAACAGAAGCAGAGCATTATGTGAAAGAAGTGGCAACCGGAGAACTGCCGTTTCTGCTGACGTCCTGCTGTCCCTCCTGGTCAATGCTGGCAAAGAAATTTTTCCCGGAGACCATCGATAAAATTTCCAATGCCCTGACACCTATGGTAGCGACTGCACGTGTTATCAAAAAAGAGCATCCCGATGCATCTGTAGTGTTTATCGGTCCCTGTGTGGCGAAAAAGCTGGAGGCTTCCAGAAGATCCGTTCGTTCCGATGTGGATTTTGTCATTACTTTTGAAGAGCTTACGGGTATGTTTGAAGCAAAGGGGATTGATATTACAAAGGTAGAGGCAGAAACACCGATACAAGATGCGACTTCAGCAGGTCGTGGGTATGCTGCGTCAGGTGGTGTGGCAAGTGCCATCGAGAAGTGTGTACAGGAGTATTATCCGGATACAACCGTTCATATTGAGCATGTGGAAAGTCTCGCAGACTGTAAAAAGATCCTGATGCTTGCAAAGCTGGGGAAGAAAAACGGCTGCCTGATTGAAGGAATGGCGTGTCCCGGCGGCTGTATTGCAGGTGCTGGTACCAATGTTGCAATTTTGCAGGCACAGAAAGCACTGAGCAGCTTCCAGAATGAGGCAGAAAGAAAGCTCCCGGCACAGAACGCGGTGGACGAGGCACAGTAAATCTTTCGGATGCAGCAGAGCTTTTCCGAAAACTATAGCTCAACAAACAAAAAAAGAGAGACCGTCTCGGGGAAAAGGGACGGTTTCGTTCATGGAGGATGAAAAAGTGACAAAGATCAGAACCCGTTTTGCACCCAGCCCGACCGGACGGATGCATGTAGGAAATCTGCGTACGGCACTGTACGCATACCTGGTGGCAAAACACGAAGGTGGAGATTTTATCCTTAGAATTGAGGATACCGATCAGGAACGTTATGTAGAAGGCGCGGTGGATATTATTTATCGTACGATGGAAAAGACCGGTCTGGTGCATGATGAAGGTCCGGATAAAGACGGCGGCGTAGGCCCTTACGTTCAGAGCGAGCGTCAGGCAAGCGGAATTTATCTGGAATATGCCAAGCAGCTGATCGCAAAAGGCGAAGCTTATTACTGCTTCTGTGATAAAGAGCGTCTGGCAACCTTAAACCGGGTTGTCGCAGGCAAGGAAATCAATGTATACGACAAGCACTGCCTGCATTTATCCAAAGAAGAGGTAGAAGCAAAGCTGGCAGCAGGGGTCCCTTATGTAATCCGTCAGAACAATCCGACGGAGGGAACCACAACCTTCCATGATGAGATTTACGGAGATATCACGGTAGAGAATTCCGAGCTGGACGATATGATCCTGATCAAATCCGACGGCTATCCGACCTATAACTTCGCAAACGTTGTAGATGACCATTTGATGGGCATTACCCATGTTGTACGCGGAAATGAATACCTTTCCTCTTCTCCGAAGTATAACAGACTTTATGATGCCTTTGGATGGAAAGTGCCGGTATACATTCATTGTCCGCTGATCACAGACGAGGAGCATCACAAGCTTTCCAAACGCTGCGGTCATTCCTCCTACGAGGATCTGATCGATCAGGGCTTTGTGACGGAGGCCGTTGTCAATTTTGTGGCACTGCTTGGCTGGAGCCCGGAGGGCGAGAATGAGATCTTTTCTCTGGAAGAGCTGGTGAAGGAATTTGATTATCACCGGATGTCGAAATCCCCTGCAGTATTTGATTATACCAAGCTGAAATGGATGAACGGCGAATATATCAAGAAGATGGATCATGAGACCTTTATGGAGCATGCAAAGCCCTATCTGGAAAAGGCTTTGACAAAGGGACAGGATCTGGATAAGATCGCAGACATGGTTCAGACAAGAATTGAAGTATTTCCTGAAATCGAAGAGATGGTAGATTTCTTCGAGACCCTTCCGGAATATGATCCTGCCATGTATGTACATAAAAAGATGAAGACAACCAAAGAAAGCGCCCTGGAGGTTTTAAAAGAACTGCTTCCGCTGTTGGAAGAGCAGGAGGACTATACCAACGACGCACTGTATGCGCTTCTGCTTTCCTATGTGGAGAAAAAGGGCTGTAAGAACGGCTATGTGCTGTGGCCGGTTCGTACTGCAGTTTCCGGTAAGCAGATGACTCCTGCAGGTGCAACGGAAATCATGGAAATCCTTGGCAAAGAGGAATCTTTGTCCAGAATCCGCAAGGGAATCGAACTTTTGGAGCAGGCATAAACAGGAGTATTTTTTGCAGGCAAACAAACAGCAGCAACGGGCGATTGCCCACAATACCGGACCGGCACTGATCCTTGCCGGTCCGGGTTCCGGTAAGACCTTTACAACGGTCGAACGGGTACGGTATCTGATCGAAGTCCATCATGCAGATCCGTCCCACATTTTAGTCATCACATTCACAAAAGCGGCAGCCCGGCAGATGCGGGACCGTTTCTTTGCCCGGATGGACAATCAGTTCTTTCCGGTCACCTTCGGCACATTTCATGCCGTCTTTTTTCACATTTTAAAAACATCCTGTCATTATAATGGGTCGAGCATTTTGAAAGAAAAAGAGAAAAGAGAATATCTGCGTGCGGCTCTGCTTACGCTTCCAAAAAAATTTTATGCCCAAAACGATGGGAAAATGGACCAGGAATGGGAGCAGGGACTTCTTTCAGAAATCGGATTTATCAAAAATATCGGGAAGCTTCCAGCTGATTTTACAAGTGAATACGTCAGCAGACAGGAATTTATGCGGATTTTCGTATCGTTTCAAAAGCAGCTTGCACAGGAAAAGAAGCTTGATCTGGACGATTTTGCGGCGGCGGTCTGTCATTTATTCCGGACAAATCCGGCAGAACTTGCGCGCTGGCAGCGGGAATATTCCTATCTTCTGGTGGATGAGTTTCAGGATATCAACGCAGCACAGTATGAAGCAGTAAAGCTGCTTTGCGGTGGAAAGAGAAATCTGTTTGTTGTTGGAGATGATGATCAGGCGATTTACGGCTTTCGGGGCTCTGACCCGGCGATTATGCGTCAGTTTTTAAAGGATTTTCCGGAAGCAAAGCAGATTTTTCTGTCGGTCAATTATCGCAGCCGCGCCGGAATTGTGGAGACGGCAGGAAAGCTGATCGGGCAAAACCGGGAGAGATTTCCGAAGCAGATCGTGGCTGGACAGAGCACGTCGGATGAGAGGCAGGACGTGTGTTTTGTGCCAGAAGCGACGCAGGGGGCGCGCCGGATGCAGGGAGAAAAAAGCACTCTGCCCATTCCAACCGGCACCGCATCAGGCATTTCCACCGCTGCTTTCGGCACGAGCTGGTTGCCTTTAAGCACGGATCGCAGCGTCTTGGTCTGCGGTTTTCAAGATCGGAGGCAGGAGGCAGAGACAGTCGCAGATGAAATCGGGAAGACGTTCCGGCAGGGAAAAAGCTGTGCGGCGATTTTTAGGACGAATGCGGATGCAGTGTGGCTGGCAACAGCGCTAAAGTGCAGAAAGATTCCATTCCGCTGGAAAGAAAAGCCGAAAAATCCGTATGAAACCCCGGTCTGTCAGGACTTACTCGCTTATTTGCAGTTTGCGATGGAAGGGCGGAAACGGAAGGATTTCCTGAGAATTATGAACCGCCCATGCCGCTATCTGTCTCGCCAGATGCTGCCGGATGCAGAAATTTCATTTTCAGCATTGCGCCGGGCGTATGCGCAGAAGCCGTATATGCAGGAGATTTTGCACCGTCTGGAAGCGGATATCTCACGGCTGGCGAAAATGGATTTATATGCGGCAGTTCATTATATCCGCCGCGGAATGGGATACGATGCGTGGTTAAAAGAAAATGCCGGGCAGACGCCGTCGGCGGGAGAATCACGGCAGGGACAAGGGAGGGCACCTGCAGGAGCCCGGGCATACGCAGCCGGAAAGCTGGAACGGGATCTGGAAGCCGCCGATTTTTTTCAGGAACAGGCGCGGGAATTTCAAAGCCTGACGGAGCTTGAGGAAGCAATGACGGCATATGAAGACCAGATGGATCAGAACATGGCGGACGCAGCAGACACGGCAGCGTGCACGGCTGCCAGCGGCACAACGGATGCAGCATTCACAACACTCCCAATTGCCGAGCTTGTCACTATGCACGGTTCGAAGGGACTGGAATACGACGCCGTTTTTCTTCCGTGCTGTATGGAGGGCGTCGTCCCACACAAAAAGAGCAAGAATCAGGCGGCACTGGAGGAAGAGCGCAGGATGTTCTACGTTGGAATGACACGGGCGAAAAAAGAGCTGTATCTGTCGTATACGAAAGGAACGAAGGAAACGCCGGGGTTTGCGTCCCGGTTTCTTGCTGAGTGTGGGTGGAAGGAGCCGAAACGGTAGAAACGAAGTTTCTTGTGAAATAAAAAAGAATGTGCCTTGGCACATTCTCGCGCCGAGGCGCGGTTGCTTCGGCAAC
>ERZ772902.1635-NODE-1635-length-15849-cov-7.566987_pt1 | contig 15849 bp, 14 predicted proteins | sample MGYA00511470_ERZ772902 | MGnify/ENA primary metagenome ERZ772902 (study PRJEB29015, sample SAMEA2737717) | human gut metagenome | biome: human gut; feature: human-associated habitat; material: faeces | place: China | collected 2012 ... | reverse complement strand
TCGGCGATATGGCCATCTACACCACCTGCAAGAACAACACCTTCAACGGGATGCCCCTGCCGCCCATCTGGCTGCTGGGCGCAGACGGCAATTGCCGGGAGCTGGTGCACTTCGGTTATCAGGACTTCAAAATGCGCTTGGGCGCACAGTAAAATAAAAAGCGTTTGTCACGGCCTGCGGGCTGCGACAAACGCTTTTTTCATGAAAGGGGTCGTTAAGGTGAACGGCAGATAAAACAAAAAGCACCACACATCTCTGTGCAGTGCTTTCTGTTCTGGTGGAGATTACCGGGCTGTTGTAATCACGGTGACCCTCTTGCAGTCCGTGCACGGCGCTCTCCCGGGTGAGCTAAGCCCTCGCTCGTTCGGCGTCAATAAAAAAGCACCGCACATTTCTGTGCGATGCTTTTCTTTCTGGTGGAGATTACCGGGCTGTTGTAATCACGGTGACCCTCTTGCAGTCCATGCACGGCGCTCTCCCGGTTGAGCAAAACCCTCACTCGGTTGGCCTTAACGAAAAAAGCACCACACGTTTCCGTGTAGTGCTTTTCTTTCTGGTGGAGATTACCGGGATCGAACCGGTGACCTCTTGCATGCCATGCAAGCGCTCTCCCAGCTGAGCTAAACCCCCAGATGTCTTGCCTTGTGCCTGACGACGTGTGTAATTATACCAGCCACAGGAGCGCTTGTCAACAGTTTTTTGAAAAAATTTTGCAGCAAAAAATCCCCGCAGGGCGTGTGCCCGGCGGGGATCGGAAAGCGGGGGAGTGCTCTTTTTTGAAAAACTACACCTTAGCGTGCCTGACGGTCGAAGATCTGCGGGGCCACGCGGCACAGCAGCACAGCGGCCACCATGGTGAGCAGGGTCTCGGGCAGCATATAACTGCCGTTGTAGGTCAGGCTGTAAGTCCATGCGGCCAGACCATCATTCAGGTTGCCCCAGACCAGCACGCCGGACAAAAAGCTGCACATAAAGCGCAGGAAACCGGCGGCAAAGGTGCCCACGGCTACGCCCACGGTGCGGTTCTTGAAGGGGCGGGCGAACAGCTCGGCCAGACCCAGTGCCATAAAGGCCAGCACATAGTCCAGCAGCACCTCGCCGAGGAAGTAGAGGAAGGTGGAAGCGGGAGGAGGGTAGAAGCCCATGATCATTTGCAGGCAGGCGTTCACGAAACCGGTGAACAGGCCCCACTTTGCGCCGTGGCGGAAGGACACCAGCACAAAGGGCAGCATGCTCAGCAGGGTAATGCTGCCGCCGTTGGGCATGGTGAAGAACTTGATGTTGGAAAGCACCGTGCCAATGGCGATCATCAGGGCGCATTCCACCAGAATACGGGTCTTGGAATAGGTTTTGGACATGATGAAAAGATTCCTCTCTCATAGTAGTACACAAAAACAAAATGCGCCTGCTGGCAGCAGACGCATGGAGGTTTGTTGAACGTACCGGACAGTTCCGCAAACTCCCTACGCCGGCATTGCCCGGATCAGGTAAAGGGTACTCCGCGCGATGCGGATCTCAGCCTTACGGCACCCCTGTTTTTATGTCCGCCCACAGTATACGCGCCGGGGGACAAAAAGTCAAGCCCGCAGACATATTCCGCCCCGGCAGCGCGTATGTTATACCATTGCAAAGCTGGAACGCAGGGAGGCGGGATATGAAAGCCGATCCAGAACAGCGTGCCGTGCAGTTGGGAGAGTACATTGCCGCCCACAACGCCACGGTGCGGGCAGCGGCGGCTGCGTTCGGGTGCAGCAAGTCCACCGTGCACAAAGATGTTGCCGTGCGGCTGCGCAGCATCAGCCCTGCGCTGTACGGGCAGGTGCGTGCCGTGCTGGCCCGCAACAAGGCCGAGCGCCACCTGCGGGGCGGTGCTGCCACCCGGCGCAGATACAGCCGCCGCTAAAGCCAAAAAAGACCACTGCCCTGCGCAGCGGTCTTTTTTGACTGGGACGGAACCCTCTCAGGCGCTTGCGCGCCAGCTCCCCCGAAGGGGGAGCTTTTTGCATCTTCCGGTTTGCATTGATGAAGCTCCCCCTTCGGGGGAGCTGGCAAAGCCGTAAGGCTTTGACTGAGAGGGTTTTCAAACGGCTGCTTTCATCCCCCGGTGTGGAACTGCTGCAGCGCGCCCTTTTCCAGTCGGCTTACCTGTGCCTGACTGATGCCGATCTCCTGCGCTACCTCCATCTGCGTTTTGCCGCGCAGATACCGCAGCTCCATGATGCGCTTTTCCCGGGGGGAAAGGGCGGCTACCGTATCGCGGAACTGTAACCCGCTGATCCAGCTCTCCTCGCTGTCCGGGTCGCGCACCTGATCGATCACATACATGGCATCGCCGCCGTCGGTGTACACCGGCTCATCAAGGCTGAGCGGCTCCACCACCGACTCCAGCGCGGCGGTCACCTCGCGCCGGGCAAGCCCCGCTGCTGCGGCAATCTCGTCCATGGTGGGCTCGCGCCCCAGCTGCTTTTCCAGTGTTTCCCGCGCCTGCATGGCACGGTAGGCGGTGTCCCGCAGGGTGCGGCTTACCCGCAGGGCGTTGTTGTCCCGCAGAAAACGCCGGATCTCCCCGATGATCATGGGCACGCCGTAGGTGGAGAACCGCACCGGCTGCGCGGGGTCAAAGTTGTCGATGGCCTTGATCAGCCCGATGCACCCCACCTGAAACAGGTCGTCCAGATTCTCGCCCCGCTGGGCAAACCGCTGCACCACGCTGAGCACCAGCCGCAGGTTGCCCTCCACCATCCGCGCCCGGGCAGCCTTGTCCCCGGCGTGGGCAAGGGTGAGCAGCTGCCGCTTTTCCGCCTCGGTCAGTACAGGCAGCTGCCCCGTGTTCACACCGCATAGCTCCACCTTGTTGTACATCCAAACGCCCCCGGTCTTTTAGCTTTACCGGAAGTATGGCTCTGTGCGCCGGGCGCTATGCGTGGAAAAAATTGAGCGCCCCTCCGCAAAAGAGGGGCGCTTTGTAGACAAAGCTGTAATTTTATGGTATGCTGTGACTGGCGGCGCAAGCCGTCCATCAGGCGCTGTGCCCACAAACGCAGGCGGCTAGCTCCTTACCGGTACCTGAGTGCCGGGTAAGAGCGAATTTTTTCTTTGAGATCTCGTTTCTCCCCGGACGCTTAAGGGCGGGAAGGGGGGATGCGTCATGACGTTTGAACAGGTCGTATTGCTGCTCACGCTGCTTGGCGGAGCAATCTACATCACCTTTCAGATCACATGGACTGTATCGCACAGTGATGATAAAAAGAAAAAATGACCGCCCTCAGTGACTCCCAATCCTGAACGGTCATTTTTCTTTTGATCTAGTATGGTAAGGAGTTAGCCGTTTGCAGGGCCAGCGCCTCTTGTATTTTCATTATACACGTTCCAATGTAGAATGTCAAGCGCTACGCCCGCTGCTACTCGCTCTCCAGCCGGGCTTTCAGGGTATGGATGATGCGCTTTTCCAGCCGGGAGATATAACTCTGGCTGATGCCAAGGGCATCGGCGGCCTCCTTCTGGGTGCGCTCCACGCCGTCGGTAAGCCCGAAACGCAGCTCCATGATCTGTCGCTCCCGTGCCGAGAGCGCCGCCACGGCGCTGCGCAGTACCGCGCGCTCGGCGTCCTGCTCCAGCTGCTGGCTTACCGCGTTGGCATCGCTGCCAAGGATGTCCGAGAGCAGCAGCTCGTTGCCGTCGCCGTCCACGTTCAAAGGCTCGTCGATGCTGGTTTCCTGCCGGCGGTTGGAGCTTTTGCGCAGGTACATCAAGATCTCGTTGCCGATGCAGCGGCTGGCGTAGGTGGCAAGCTTGATGCTGCGGGCAGGGGTGAAGGTGTTTACCGCCTTAATCAGCCCAATGGTACCGATGCTTACCAAGTCCTCGGCGGGCACGCCGCTGTTCTCGTACTTTTTTGCAAGATACACCACCAGCCGCAGGTTGTGGGTGATCAGCTCCTCGCGGGCGGCGGCGTCCCCGGCAGCCATGCGGTCAAGCAGGGCTTTTTCCTGTTCGGGGCTCAGGGGCGGGGGCAGGCTTGGCCCGCCCGCCAGATAATGCACCGCGCCGCAGTAGCGCAAATGCCCCCACAGCCGCCGCCAGACTTGCCGTAAAAACTGCAACATGGATATCCCTCCTGTGCACTGTTAATTATATGTATAATAGAGGAAATTCCCTCAGGCAAAGCCTAGGGGCTTTGCCAGCTCCTTTGGGGAGGGAGCCTCTGGCGCTGCCGGAAACTTGCTCTTTATACCTGATGCTTTAGCAATGGGGTTAACGGCGTGCGCCCTCTCAGTCAAGCCCTGTCGGGCTTGCCAGATTCCCCCTTTTGTCGCTGCGCGACATCTTCCCCCGGAGCGGGGGAAGTCTTTCCTCAAGGGGAGAGCCAAGAGCACTGCCGGAAACTTTTTCATTGCTCCTAAAGCTTTAGTAACGGACTTTAAAACTTGGCTCTCCCTCCGGGAGAGCTGGCGCGGGAGCGCCTGAGAGGGCGGAAAACTCCTACACCCCCGCCTCCTCCGCTACGTCATCCCCCAACAGCAGCGTCCACGCGCCGGTGGGGGCATCCGGCGCGCAAAAGGCCGCCAGCAGGCCGGGCACACGGCGCTGCCCGCAGCATAGCACAGCGGGTACGGCCGGCAGCAGGCAGTGGCCGGTAACGGCAGCGCAGGGCACAAACTGCACCCCCAGCCCCGGGGGCGGGGCAGCACCGGCGGCAAACCAGCTGTCTAAGGTTTCCCGCAGCGGCGCGGGCAGCCGGCTGCGCACCGGCGGATACTGCACCAGCACCACCCGCCGCCCGGCAAGGGGGTCTTGCAGGGTAAAGCCGGTGTCATGGTAGGCCTGCACGGGCACAGCCGCTCCCGCAAGGTGAAGCACGGCGGCAAAGCAGCCCCGCTGCGGGCGGCCAAACACCGCCAGCAGCCCGCGCAGCAGTGCATACACCCCGGCGCAGCACAGCAAAAGCCGCCCCGGGCGCACCGGCAGCAGCACGCTCAGGTTATTGGCCTGTACCCCGGGCAGCACCACCGCGCCGCACAGCAGGCCGTTCAGCGCCGCGTACCACCCGCACAGCCGGGCAAAGCTGCGCGCGCCGGGCACGCCGTAGCACACCGCCACCACCCCGCAGCAGCTGGCTATTTTATATAGTATCGCCAGCGGGGCAGGCCACGGCGGCGCCAGCAGGGCAAGGGTGCTTGCCGCAGCCGCCGCGCTGCCCACGCACAGCCGCAGCCCGGTGCAGCAGCGCCCGCACAAAAGCCCCGCGCCCAGCAGCAGCGCGGCGGCTGCAGCAAAGTTTACCAGCAGCAATTCGTCCACAAAAACAACTGTTTTCATTGTGCAGCACCGCCTTATGGTTCTGGTAGTTCTATTTTTCACAAATTTGCGAAAAAACTTGTCACACCAGAAAAACCCGCATGAACAGTGCACATTTGCTACAAAAGCGGGGACGAGGTTTCACAGTTTTTACACTTTTTTCAAAAAAGTACTTGAACATTTCTGGAAAGTGTGGTATATTATTGCCATCCTAGCAAGGATTGAACCGGAAACACCGGTTCGAAAATATTTTTTCTATTTTTGAAGGGAGTAATTCATTATGATGATGCCTGCAAATTTCTCTGCTGTGTCTGAGAACGAGATGACCTACGTTATGGGCGGTAGCGTTGCTGACTACCTGGCACCCGCTATGGGCGCTGCTCAGTGGCAGAACTTCCACAAGAACCTGATTACCATCGTTGGTAACAAGTACGTTCAGGGCTTTCTGGACAACACCGTTGGCGCTGTGTTCAGCGGCACCTGGACCCCCGGCGACGGCCTGACCGGCTTCGGCGGCCAGTTCAGCAACATCTGGAAGAAGAACTACACCGATAATGTGACCGGTGAGTCCACTGGCGCTCAGAAGTTCGGCTACGGCGCTCTGGGCGTTGTGAACAGCATCCTGAACGTTGCTGGCAATCTGGCTGCTATCTACAACCTGGGCTTCGGCACCGCTAAGAACATCGTCAACGAGGGCAAGTTCAACTTCCCCGCCGGTGTCTAATTCTCAGACAATGCTTGCGTGACTGTGCCCTAGAGGTGCAGGGAACATACTAGCATAATAACACCCCCGTGGGCTTATGCCTGCGGGGGTGTTTTTTGCGTAACTCCCTTAGTCAAAGCCTGCGGCAGTACCCCCTCAGTCACGGCTTGCGCCGTGCCAGCTCCCCCAAGGGGACGCCTTTTGGCAATGCCGGAAAGTTTGCCATCACCGCCCAAAGCCGTCCCCTTGGGGAAGGTGGCTGCGAACGAAGTGAGCAGACGGAAGGGGTGCACTCCGGGGAGCCGCTGACCGGAAAAACGAGACTGAGAGGGTTTTCCCACGTTCACACTTCTTTTACCAGTCTGTTACTTTCCGTTTTGTGCTGTTTGTGGTATACTATGGTCAACATGGGTCACCATGGCAACATTGAAACAGACAGGATGTGAAATCCTCTTATGAAAGATGGTTTTTTAAAAGCAGCTGCCTTTTCGCCCGCGCTGCGGGTGGCAGACTGTACCTATAACGCGCAGCAGGTGCTGGCGCAGCTGCAAGCTGCCGCGCAGCGTGGGGTAAAGCTGGCAGTATTCCCGGAGTTTTGCCTTACCGGCTACACCTGCGGCGATTTGTTTTTGCAGCGCACTTTGCAGCAGGGCGCACTGGATGCGCTGGAATGGCTGCTTGCGCAGACCCGCACGCTGGATACCGTGGCGCTGGTGGGCTTGCCGCTGCTGGTGCACGGCAAGCTGTACAACTGCGCCGCCGTACTGTGCCGGGGGCAGCTGCTGGGCATCGTGCCCAAGACCTACCTGCCCAACTACGGCGAGTTTTACGAAAAGCGTCAGTTCACCACCGGCAGCACCGAGGTGCAGACGGTGACTGTCTGCGGGCAGCAGGTGCCCTTTGGTACGTCGCTGCTGTTCCGCTGCCGCCAGATGCCCAGCTTTGTGCTGGGCGTGGAGCTGTGCGAGGATTTGTGGAGCGCGCTGCCGCCCTCCACCTTCCACGCACTGGCGGGCGCTACCGTCATCGCAAACCTTTCCGCCAGCGATGAGACCGTGGGCAAAGCCGAGTACCGCCGCGCGCTGGTGGCAAACCAGTCTGCCCGGCTGCTGTGCGGCTACCTGTACGCCTCGGCAGGGCACGGCGAAAGCACCACCGACATGGTGTTTGCCGGGCACGACCTCATTGCCGAGGACGGCAGCATTCTGGCCGAGACTGTGCCCTTTGCGGGCGATTATGCCGAGACCGAGCTGGACTGCCAGCGCATGGAGGCTGAGCGTGCCCGCAACACCAGCTTTGAGCACACTGCCGAGGGCTACGTCACGGTGGAATTTGACCTGACACCGGAGGAAACGGTGCTCACCCGCCGCATCGACCCCGCTCCCTTTGTGCCCGGCGACCCGCAGCGCCGCGCAGCCCGGTGCGAGCTGATTTTAAAGATGCAGGCCGACGGCCTTGCCAAGCGGCTGGAACACGCCCACGCAAAAACAGCGGTCATTGGTATTTCCGGCGGCTTGGACAGCTGCCTTGCCCTGCTGGTGGCAGTGCGCGCCATGAAGCAGCTGCATCGCCCCGCCGCCGATGTGCTGGCGGTGACCATGCCCTGCTTTGGCACTACCAAACGCACCCGCAGCAACGCCGAGATTTTGTGCGGGGAGCTGGGCGTAAGTTTTCAGGAAATTCGCATCGCCGACACTGTGCGCAGCCACTTTGCGGATATCGGGCAGGACGAGACTGTGCTGGACGTTACCTTTGAAAACGGGCAGGCGCGTGTGCGCACGCTGGAGCTGATGGACCTTGCCAACCGCACCGGCGGCCTTGTGGTGGGCACGGGCGACCTTTCGGAGCTGGCGCTGGGCTGGGCAACCTACAACGGCGACCACATGAGCATGTACGGCGTGAATGCCGGTGTGCCCAAAACGCTGGTGCGCTATCTGGTGCAGTACGAAGCCGAAGCCGCCGCCACCGCCGCTTTGCACGATGTGCTGCTGGATATTCTGGCCACCCCGGTCTCGCCGGAGCTGCTGCCCGCCAAGGACGGCGAAATTGCACAGATCACCGAGGATTTAGTGGGCCCCTACGAGCTGCACGATTTTTACCTGTATTATGTGCTGCGCTGCGGCTTTGGTCCGGCAAAGATCTACCGGCTGGCAAAGGCTGCCTTTGCGGGCAGGGCAGAGTATACGGACGCCGTGCTGTACAAGTGGCTGCGAAACTTTTACTGGCGCTTTTTTGCCCAGCAGTTCAAACGCAGCTGTCTGCCGGACGGCCCCAAGGTGGGCAGCGTGACCCTTTCGCCCCGGGGCGACTGGCGCATGCCCAGCGATGCCTGCGCTACCCTCTGGCTGGCTGAGCTGGAGCAGCTCAAGCCCGGGGAGCAGTAAGCCATGAAGAACAAAAAGCTTTTGACCAATATCCTGTTTGCGGTGGTGGTGCTGGCCATAGCAGCGGTGCTGCTGGCTGTGCGCAGCCACAATGCCACAGGAGGAAAACTGACTGCCCAGCTGATCTACGGCGATAGCAACACCGTGCTGGACATTCCGCTGGAAAAGGACGAGACTTACAGTGTGGACACCGGTTATTATACGGTGCATATAGAGGTAAAGGACGGCAGAGCGCGGTTTGTTGAATCGCCCTGCCCGGATCACATCTGCGAGGGCTTTGGCTGGCTGTCGGCGGAGGATCAGACCGCCACCTGCCTGCCCGCCCGCGCCGTGCTGACCATCGTTCCGGTGGGCTAAAAAAGGAGTATTCTCATGTTGGACGAAAACGAGCATTCCCGCAAGGAGGACGGTCGTTCCCTGCACCGTCTTTTGCACAAGGCTGAGCAGCAGGACGCTACCGTGGTGGTGGACAGCGCCGCGTTTTTCTCGGAGCTGCCGCCGGAGCAATCCGCGCCGCCCCGCCGCCCGCAGCAAAACACCCCCCGCAGCACTGCTGGCGGGGAGAATGGGGCGTACCTGCCCCCGAAACGAGGGAAGATCTTGCTGATCGTACAGGCAATTTTAAGCGTTCTGGTGCTGGTGCAGCTCTGGCGCACCCAGATGCTGCCGGTGCTGTATCTGGTGGTGCTGGCGGCGCTGCTGGCGCTGCTGTGGCTGCTGGTCAAGCGCTGTCAGGAGTACAAAACTGCAGGCACCGTGTCCCGGGTGTTCTCGGTGGTGCTGTGTGCCGCCATGGCAATGGGCTGCGTGTGGGCGCAGCAGGGCCTTGCAGCGCTGGGCAATATGACCAATGGTTTTTTGAGCAACGCCGAGGCGAATAAGATCACAAAAGAGCCTTTTGTGGTGTACCTGAGCGGCGTGGATACCCGCGGTGATCTGACTGATAAAGCACGAAGCGATGTGAATATCATTGCCGCCGTGAACCCCGTTACCAAGCAGGTGGTGCTGATCAACACCCCGCGCGATTACTATGTGGACCTTGCCGGAACGAACAGCAAGGATAAGCTGACCCACGCCGGGCTTTACGGCGTGCAGACCAGCATGGACACCCTCGGCAACCTGTACGGGGTGGACGTGCAGCACTACATCCGCATCAATTTTGCAGGGTTCATCAACGTTATTGATGCACTGGGCGGCGTGGACGTGTACTCCGATCAGGCGTTCACCTCAGTAGGCAGCCCCGGCTACTACGACCCCACCACCTTTGTGGAGGGGTGGAACCATCTGGACGGCAAGGCTGCGCTGGCCTTTGCCCGCGAGCGCCACGCCTTTAAGACCGGCGATGTGCAGCGCGGCATCAACCAGATGAAGGTGATCGATGCCATGCTGAACAAGATCAAGTCCCCGGCGCTGCTGATGGGCTTTACCAAGATTCTGGATGCTGTTTCCGACAGCTTTGTTACCAGCCTTTCCCAGAACCAGATCAGCGCACTGGTGCGCATGCAGCTGAGCGATTTTGCCGAGTGGAATATTGAACGCTACACCGTTACAGGCACCTCCGGCAGCAGTACCAAGTGCTACTCTGCCAAGGGGCAGAAGCTCTACGTCATGAAGCCGGACGAAAACTCTGTGGCAAAGGCCAAAGAGATGATCGCGGCGGTGATGGGCGGCGAAGGCACGGTAAGTTCCACCACCCAGACCCCGGAAAAGACGGATGTGTACACCCCCACCACTGACCCCGATGCCGCTGTCTCGGTGCCCGAGACGCCTGCCGACAGCGTGATCGTGGAAGAACCTGCGGAAAGCGTGCCGGAGGAGCCCGCCGAACAACCGGCAGAGCAGCCTGCGGAGACGCCCGCTGAGCAGCCCGCTGCCACCGAGACGCCCCAGCCGGAGACCACCCCTGCCGAGGGCGGCAGCACCGAGACGCCCGCCGTCAGTCTGCCCACGCAGGAGCAGGTAGAGCAGGCCGCAGGCTCGCTGTACAGCGCTGCCTCCACCGTGCTGGACGCCATCCTTGGCGCAGGTGGGAACTGAGCAGTCCCTTTTGCGTGAAAAGGCATCCCGGGAAAAACCGCAGATTTTCCCGGGATGCAATTTAAAACAATTATTCCGCTAAATATGCCCAAAGCGCACGCGGCGGGCATTTTCAATGGTCTTGCAAGCAGCAAAAAGGCCACTGCACAAATACTGTGCGGTGGCCGTTTTGCGTTACAACAACAAAAAACGCTGCCTGCACGCAGCAGACAGCGTAAAAACACAAAAAGGAAAACGAGATAGACCGTAAGCCGGGTTCTGTATTAAACGACGATCTGTCTAGGCCTGCCATTGCTGACAGGCTCGTGCCGCCTTCGGGACACGCGAGCAGCGCTGTACGTCCCATATAGGCGTTGCTTCCGGTAGGGTTTACAAAGCCGCATGGTCACCCATGCGCTGGTGAGCTCTTACCTCGCCGTTTCATCCTTACCGCATTGCTGCGGCGGTTTGTTTTCTGTTGCACTTTCCCTAAGGTCACCCTCGGCTGCCGTTAGCAGTTACCGTGCTCTGTGAGGCCCGGACTTTCCTCAGAGCGGTCAAAGCCGCCCCGCCGCCGTATGTTCCACTCGTTTTCCGTTCCTCATGATACCATAAAAAAGTAAGATTTGCAAGTGAAACGAATTTTTGTTATAATATCATTTGTATTTTTTGTGGATTTTGCAGGGGAGGGGCAGGCTATGCAGCTGTATTTTGCCGTGCCGGATACGGCTACCACCCACGAGGGGGTGCTGGTGCGCAGCTTTCTGCGCCAGTGTGCCGTCTCTACGGACCTTGCCCGGGCAATCAAGTTCCGGGGCGGCGGCTTTTTTGCGGACGGTTTGCCCGTGCTGGCAAACCGGCGCATCTTCCCCGGGCAGGTGTTCTCCTTTGCGCTGCCGCCGGAAGGGGATGGCGTGACCCCGCAGCCGGAAATTCCGGTCAAGGTGGTCTACGAGGACGCCTTTGCGGTGGTGCTGGAAAAGCCGCCGCAGCTGGCGGTGCACCCCACCCTGAACTACCCCGGTGGTACGCTGGCAAACGGCTACGCCGCGTGGGCGGCAGAACACGGCCACAGCCCGGTGTTCCGTCCGGTGAACCGTATTGATAAGGACACCAGCGGCCTTGTGCTGGCGGCGAAAAACGCCTACGCAGCGCCGCTCTTGGCGGGCGGGGTGGCAAAGCTGTACTATGCCATTGCGCAGGGTGCGCTGCCGCTGGGGGAAGGGGTCATCGATGCACCCATCGGCCGCCGGGGCGACAGCATCATCGGGCGCTGCGTTACCCCCGAGGGCAAGCCCAGCCGCACGGAGTATACTATTATAAAGGAAGAAAACGGCCTTAGCCTTGCGGCCTGCGTGCCGGTGACTGGCCGCACCCATCAGATCCGGGTGCATTTTGCGTCTATTGGTCATCCGCTTGCCGGAGACGACCTTTACGGCGGCAGCCGGGAGCGCATTGGCCGGCATGCGCTGCACTGCGCCAGACAAAGCTTTACGGTGCCTGTATACACCCCGCTGCCGGACGGTATCCGGGTGGAAATGCCCTTGCAGCTGCGCACCGTCACGGTGGAAAGCCCGCTGCCGCCGGATATGGAAGGGCTTTTTTCGTGAAAACTGCGTGAAAAAAGTAGCCAAATTTTATGTAAGCGCTTGTTTCAAACCGTGCAAAGTGTATAATAAAAAGAGAACGTATTGTGTACAGGCCCTGTTGGCCTTTTGAACAGGGGAACGTACACCATCTAGCTGCTGTGTTCCGGGCCGAAAAAATGCCCTGCAGCGGCGCAGGAAGGAGAAAAATCCCGTTGACTGAAGATAAAACAAAGGAGCAGCAGCCCGCTGCGCAGCCGGTACGGCAGCCCCGCCGCCAGAAGCTGCGCTCGCTGTGGGCGCAGTTCCAGTGCCGGGGTGTGCTGCGGCGGCACAGGCTGCGGCGCAAGCGCCAGCACCGCCGGGAAACGTTGTGGCGTAAGCTGCTGCATAACCCCGTAGCGCCCATAGTGGGCGAGACGCTGTACGCCGTAGGCTTTTCTGCCGAGTATGCCGTTGTTCGCACAGGACGCCGCTTGCAGCACGGCTTCCAGCGTCTACTGCAAACGGTCAGAGAACTGCTGAAAAATATCGCATCTATGGCCTTTCCCGGGGCGGCGCAGCTGCTGCGGGATCTGTTCGGCCCGGTAGTGCTTGCCCTGCGGGGCACCGGGGCGCTGCTGCGCCACGCACATCGGGTGCGCAAAGAGAATGGCTTTGGCGCTGCGCTGCGTGCAAGCGGGCACTTCCTTGCCCATGGCATCGCCGATAACATCCGTCTTGTGCCCCGCATGGCTATGTATGTGCTGCCGGTGGCAGCGCTGGCCGTTATGGTGACCGTGTTCCAGACCACCATCCGCCAGCCCTACGCCTTGCAGGTGCAGGTGGACGACAAGACCGTGGGTTATGTGGCCAACGAAGAGGTGTTCAACTCTGCGCTGGAGGCCGTGCAGCAGCGTATCAATTATTCCGGTGCAGAACAGGCGCGCTTTACCGTGGAGCCTACTTATTCCGTGACCGTCGCCCATGACGTGATGGACGAAAATGACGTGGCTGACGCTATCCTCAAAACCTCCAGCGACCAGATCAGCGAGGGCACGGCTTTGTATCTGGACGGCGAGCTGACCGCCGTGTGCGCGGACGGCACCAGCCTGCAACGATACATCAGCGGCCTGCTGGAGCCCTACGAGAACCCTGACGACCCCAACACCACTGTGGGCTTCAACAAGGATGTCACGCTGGAAAACGGCATCTACTTCAACGAGAGCTTCCAGGAGGAAGCCGAGGTGGAGCAGCTGCTCTCCGGCGTGCAGCAGGCGGAAAAATCCTATACGGTGCAGAGCGGCGATACCATCTGGTCCATTGCCCAGAAAAACGGCCTGACCGTGAAGGAACTGTGCGAAATGAACACCGGCTTTACCGCCAACGGCGAAAACGGCCTGACCCAGAACTCCAAGATCCTGCCCGGCGATGCACTGACCGTGGTGCGGGAGGAGGAGACGCTGGAGGTGCGCATCACCAAGGTGGAAAGCTGGGAGGAAGAGATCGCCTACACCACCGAGACCACCAAATCCAAGGAGCTGAACTCCGGTACCAAGCGCGTTACCCAGAAGGGCGAGAACGGCATCCGCACCGTGACGGCACAGCGGGTGTACGATGCAAACGGCAATCAGCTTTCCCAGCAGATTTTGAGCACTGTGGTGACCAAGGAGCCTGTGACTGAAAAAGTTACGGTGGGCACCAAAAAGGTGTCCTCCGGTGCATCCTATATCACCGGCAGCGGACGGTTTATCTGGCCGGTGCCCGGCTATCGGAATTGTTCCCGCTGGTACGGCGGCAGCCACAAGGGCGTGGATATCTGCGCCGCCGCCGGTACGCCTATCTATGCTTCGGCAGGCGGTACGGTGACCAAGGCCGGCTACAACCGCGCCGGTGCAGGCAACGGCTACGGCAACTCCATCATCATCAGCCACGGCAACGGCTACACCACCTTGTACGCCCACTGCCTGTCGCTGGTGGTGCACGCCGGTCAGTCGGTCAAGCAGGGTCAGCTCATCGGCTATGTGGGCAGCACCGGACGTTCCAGCGGCAACCACTGTCACTTCGAGATCCGGCGCAACGGCTCTTACATCGCACCGCAGAACGTGTTCAACCGCAGCAAATATCGGTAAATAGCAGCAAGGGCTTTTCCACAGGGGAAAGCCCCTCTGCTGTATCATGAATAAAAAGGAGAGATCATCTATGTCTACCCCTCACATCAGCGCAGAAATGGGCGATTTCGCCAAGACAGTCCTTATGCCGGGTGACCCCCTGCGTGCCAAGTTCATTGCCGACACCTTTTTGCAGGATGTCCGGCAGGTGACCGGTGTGCGCGGGATGCTGGGCTTTACCGGCACCTACGAAGGCCGTCCCATCAGCGTGATGGGCAGCGGTATGGGAATGCCCTCCATCGGCATCTACTCCTACGAGCTGTTCAGCTTCTACGGCGTGGAGAACATCATCCGCATCGGCTCTGCCGGCAGCTATACCGAAAAGGCTAAGCTGTTTGACACCGTGTTGGCTACCGGTGCTGTGAGCGAGAGCAACTACGCCCGGGTGCAGAGCGGCTTTACTGGCAACATCACCCTGCCCAGTGCAGCTTTGAACGAAAAGCTGCGCGCCTCCGCTGCAAAGCAGGGCATCCCCCTGATCGAGGGCAACATCCACTCCTCGGATGTGTTCTACCGCCAGCCCTCGGACGCAAAGCCTACCTACTGGGAAAAGCTGCGGGACGAGAACGGCTGCCTGTGCGTGGAGATGGAAAGCTTTGCCCTGTTTGCCAACGCGCAGGTGCTGGGCAAGAACGCCGCCTGCCTGCTGACCATCTCGGACAGCTTTGTGGCCCCCGGCATCACCACCGCCGAGGAGCGCCAGAAGAGCTTTACCGATATGATGAAGGTCGCTCTGGGCGCAGAGTACTGATCGCATAAATTTTCCAGCGCGGCTGCCGCCCCAAGGCACAGCCGCGCTGTTTTTGCCCATAAAAGGAGGAAACAGCATGACAAAATTGACCATGGAAGAAAAGCAGCAGCTGATCCGCATGGCACTGGCCGCGCGGGAAAAGGCCTATGCGCCTTACAGTGATTTTATGGTGGGCGCTGCACTGCGCGCTGCGGACGGCCGCATCTTTACCGGCTGCAACGTGGAGAATGCCGCCTTTACCCCCACCAGCTGCGCCGAGCGCACCGCCCTGTTCAAGGCGGTGGCGGAGGGCGTGACCGCGTTTACGGATATCGCCGTGGTGGGCAGCCGTCGGGGCGAAGTGAACCGGCAGATCACCTCGCCTTGCGGGGTGTGTCGTCAGGCATTGTTCGAGTTCGGCGGGCCGGAGCTGAACGTCATTATGGCAAAGACTCCGGAGGATTTCATTGAGCGCAGCATGGACGAGCTGCTGCCTTTCGGCTTTGGCCCCTCCAACGTGGCGGGCAACAGCGCCGTGGAAGGGGAGTAAGTGCTCTTCTTTGAAAAACAGCGCAAGCAGGGGGAAATTGGTGAATAAGCATTGCTTTTTTATAAATTATACAAGGGATTTGTAAAGAATTTGTAATCGGAAATTGCTTGCATCTGTCACATCCACCCGCTATACTTGAGCCAGTAAATGTGCCAGAGCGCACATTCCATTCATTTGACGCAATTTTTTAAAATAAAAGGAGAGTTTCTTATGAAGATTTCTCGTCGTAACTTTCTGGCTGTGGCCGGTGCTGCTGCCGCTGCCGCTGCTCTGACCGCCTGCGGCGGTTCTTCCGCTTCTTCTACCAGCACTGCTTCCTCCGCAGCTGCCAGCTCTGCCGCCGCTTCCGGTGCAGCAGACGGCGCTGAGAAGATCGCCAAGGTCGCTCTGACCTGCGATACCGGCACGATCGATGATGAGAGCTTCAACCAG